>Ga0075366_10001323_pt1 | contig 12372 bp, 10 predicted proteins | sample EndMethybrTD3031_FD_72351 | JGI IMG/M metagenome (GOLD analysis project Ga0075366, IMG submission 72351) | Populus endosphere microbial communities from Tennessee, USA - Endosphere MetaG P. TD hybrid TD303-1 | ecosystem: Host-associated > Plants > Roots > Endosphere | place: USA: Tennessee... | reverse complement strand
TTTTATTGTATAAGAATCATCATTATCTTCTACAAATTCAAAATTTTTACTTTTACAACAATTCTTAAAATTTATACCAGAACCACAAGGACAAAGTTTTTTCGACTTTTTATTTCCCATAGCAACCTGACTACCTAGTAAATTTTTTAGGCTGAGTAGATTAGACGATTTAATTTTAGTTCATAAAAAAACCCTCTATAAATAGAGGGTTTTAAATGATTTCACTCCCACTCAATTATTTACGGCATGCATAAGCAATTGACTGGTAACAACTTTCAGGAAACGGATTTTCACCGTACCGTTTTATATACCGTCACCGGAAATCAGTACCATGAAAAATGCCATGTCACCGGGTCAACGAATCGTACTGCTTTTCACAGACTCGTCCGGCTTCGGCGGCCCGATCAGCGTACTCTGCCAGTTGTCGGTTTCGCTCGAGAGATTTGCTGAGCACGTCGGCAAGCAAAACTCCGGTGTCTGCGGCTGACGTCCCAGCGCCGACAGTGGCGTTATACTGCCTGAGCTGCTCACGGATGGCAACGAGCTGTTGCTGCAACCGGCCAGCGCGAGCGGCAGCATCAAGAGCATCATTGCGCGCCTGGTCGATCCTCTGCTGCGCTTCACGTTCATTGGTCGCTTTCTCCTGTTCTTTCAGCGAACGCAATATTGCGTCGGCCTGTTTCTGATCTGCCTGCGCCTGCGCATACCCGGCATCGTACTGGCGGCTGCCGTGTACAGTCCAGGCAACCATGCAGCCGGCCACCAGAGCAGCAAGCATCACCACGATAAGCAACTGTTTCCAGTAAGCTTTCACGAATGCCCAGATCATACCGCCAGCACCTTACTGGCTGTGATGTACCGCGCGCGCCGGTTGTCGATACCGTTCTGCCCGCCATTGATGATCTGCGTGACGCGCACCAGGTCACCGGTGTACTTCATGCAGCCTTTGGTTGCGAAGAACCACGCCGCGCTGCGGGCTGCGTATTCGTCCTGCGCCAGCAGCTCAGGCTGGCTTACCAGCTCAATTTTGAGCCCGTTGCCGCAGTCGCGGTAGTTGTTCAGGCCGGTGATCTGGATAAGACCACGCCCGCGGTAGAACCAGCCGTCTGTCGGACCGTTATTCCCCATGCGTTTACTGTACACAAGGTTGGCTATCGCACGCTGCCGCTCCAGAGGTAACGATGGTTCGCCAGCACGGCGGCCAAGCGCGTTGGCCTGGCCCTGCGTGAGTCTTCCGGCGCGGACAAAGTTAGCCAGCCCGTTCACGCTGTAGTTGAAGTTCTCCTGCAGCCGGGTAAAGCCGACTGACTCATGCCCCACCTGCGCGATAAACATCGCCTGGTGCAGAGGTTGCTCGATGCCAAACTCTTTCATTGCCGCGGTGATATGCAGATACCAGCGCGTGGCCAGCACGTCGCTGATGCCAGCTGCACGCTGGAATTGTTTAATGTCCATGCTGGGACCTCGTTATCTTGAAGATTTGCACCACGTTCCCTTTTGTCTTGATGAGCGCAGCCAGGAACACAGCTTTGATGATTACCTCTGACCAGTCGGCGCTGACGTAGTACCCGTAGAACGTCCGGATAGGTACGCTGGCGGCCACGACGATCAGCAGATAGGCGAGCCATCCGCCCCACCAGCGATGGCGCGACCCGTCACGCCGGAACAGAAGCACTCGGATTGCAATGCCGCCGCAGATAGCGGCGTTCAGGATGAGAAGCAAATCAGGACTGGTCATCGTCTTTTCTCCCCGGGATCAGGTCGCGCGGATTTTCAGAACGGTGATACAGCCAGATGCCAATGCGGACAGCGACGATTGCAGATACGAAAGCCCCGGCAGAAAACACAATGCCCTTCTCGAAAGAGTCCTGTGTTATCGTGGGGATCAGGCTGGCAACGCCTATAAGAATGGATGCTGTCGCTTTGTAGAAGAGAAGGCCGCAGAAGAAGCTGAGGAATGCCAGAAGTAACCGCCGCTTTATGGGATACTCAACCGCCGAGGTAACGAAAATTACCGCACCAGCGAGCGCCCCTAAAGCCACCTCAGGCGGCACACCCGCGACCACAGACAATAGCGCGCTCAGGCTAAGTCCCTGATTCAGCGATTCCGTGGTTAACGAGTGCGACATAGTGACCACCGTTTAATGTGCATAAAGAACCCCCTTAGTTGGTGAGTTCATCATACACAATAAACCATATGTGGATTAAATTTGATCGGATAACTCTTAACGAAATTACCTTTTGGGTATACAATGGGGAAATAGTTATGAATCCACGGGTAGATGCAAAGTGAACTTCACAAATGAGCAAAGCATATCAATAAGTTACATGAAGGCCATTGGTATTATCGTGGTTGTGATAGGTCATTACACAAGCGGGTTCTTTAATGTAATGCAGCCCTATTTATATCACATGCCTTTATTCTTTTTTGTTGGTGGATTAACATTAAAAAATGAAATAGTCACTTTCAAAGCATTGAAAAAACTTTCACAAAAAATAATCCCCTATATTGTTTTGACGTACATTCTCACTGGAGCTTTGGCAATAGCATTAAGTAAATTTACAGGATTGTATTTTGGCGAACCGTTCACAGCCAACCCTCTGGAAAAGAACTTTCACAACAATCCATTATTTCTTGTTTGTTGGTTTTTGCTTGCTTATTACTTATCATCAATAATATCAAGACTTATAATCTCAGTGACTACTGAGTCTAAATTCCAAAGTATTACGTTAATTATAATTGCAATACTCGTTGGTTTTGTAGCCATTCACCTGTGCGCAGTAAAATTTAAGGAGACTGGTTATCAAATTTATAATGTTTCTGCTCAGTCACTTTATGGTTCAATGTTTATGCTACTTGGTTATTCATTGAAAAAACAGTCACTCTCAATACAGAACCCCATAGTTGCCATAATTTTAATAGTTGCAACAGGAACAATAATATCATTTGGGCTAACTAAGCAAAGCGCTATGGCATGGTCAACGTATCCATCAGGGTTTATTATGACGTCAGTTACATCCATGATATGTATATTTGTCGTAGTGATATTCTCCAACATCCTATCATCTAGAGAGAATTACTTACTTAAAATGATAGGGGATAACTCCAAATCAATAATGTCCTGGCATTTATCTGTATTTGCAATATTAAATTTATTCTTCCTGATTATGGGATTTGAAAATGAAGCTAATGGAAAGCTAATCAATGTATATAATCAATATTCTTTTGCACTATATGTAATCCTCGGTGTTATAGTTCCGCTATTGCCAGCGTTAATAAAAACAAAATTGCAACAGAGTAAGTTAATTGCTGAGCGCCACTAGGGCGCTCATTTTTTTTAGAACGCTACGTTATCTGCCAGAACTGCCCCTGTACCTGTTGAGTTGACTCCAGATGCTACTGCATTCCAGCGAGTGCCTGTAACTGTATTATTTACTCCGGTCTCTCTTACTGCCCCACCTGTTGCAGAACCTCCTGTGATGTTGGTGTTACGTAAAATTAAACCACGGCAGTTCACATCAATGTAAACCCCATACGTACCCGTATTGCTTACATCGTGGCCAGAAATATTATTACCAATCGCACTTACAGAATAGCAGTTCTCAAACCGAAGCCCTTCCTGCCTGGAGTATCTAATGATATTATCGCTAACTACACCATTTGAAAGACCTGTTACCAGTATAGCCTGTGCTAAAGTCGCAACAGTTCTACTGCCAGCATTATCAACCACGTTGTTAGATATATTAAATCCGCTAAATGTATCCGTAGGCTCGGTCCTGTAAACGTAAATGCCATATAGCGTACTGTCATGTATGCTATTACCAGTAATTACCAGGTCTGCCATTACTTGGTTTTTGAAATCAGCATCTGATGCAGCAGCAAGACCATAAACACGAATACCTCTGGCACAACCAGTAATAACATTATTAGATACAACGTGCCCCCTGAAGTTCAGATCACCAAGGAATATGCCATCATCTCCAGAGTTTATCCTGTTATTTAATATACGACTAAAATCACACCTTTGGTTATCGATAGCGTTACCAAGGAAACCTTCGATAGAGTTACCAGATGCTTCAAAGTGACGCTGACTCTGCGCGCTAATGCATTGGTTGTAAGGGTATCCACCTTTCGCTGAAAAATAGTTACCAACCACTCTATTGTAAAGGCAGTATGTTTCTGTAAGCCCAGGGTATGTATAAGGCTTTCTAAAAATAACCCCCCAATTACAATTTGTTGCCCTGTTATTTGAAATTGTGCACTGGAAAGCGCCATCCATAACAATTGTATTCTTGTCGTAATTTACCCCTGAGTTACCACAGTTGTTAAATAAATTTCTGTCTATTGTAATATCGCTGCAAAAGATATTATTAGTATAATCGCCACTTACACCAACACCGGGGTTTTTCAGATTGAGAAATTGACAACCTGATACCTTGCTTGTTGAGCTTCCTGAAGCAAATATAATTCCCCTGCTCGTTAAACCAGTAGTCCCGTCGAAAATTATGTCAGATATATTTTTACCTGCACCCGATACCCTCATCATTGTAGTGTTGTTGACAGCTGGCTCCGTTATCTTGCCGCTGTAAACAGAGCAAGGATTGGTGTTATACACCTCAATAGCTCCGCCGGAAATCAGATAGGTTCTGCCAAGAAGATCGGTCTTGGATGCGTTAGCAATAGCCCTGTTGATAGCAACCACGTCGTTTGTAACGCCATCACCAAGCGCGCCAAACATAAGAGGGTTTGTGATATCAGCATTAATGCGTAGCCACGCAGCACCGCCAGCGGTCTTGATTATCGTTCCGTTATTGTCTGTATAGGCAGAACCAGAAAGAACGGCTCGGAACTGTCCACCACCGAGACGGGTTCCTGCCGTATGCTCACGAAGGGTGATTCTCTGCTTATCGTAAGTTGGCTCTATTGTGCGCAATACCGCTATGGTTGGGCATTCGCCAATGTATTTCTCGCCATCTGTGGCAGCCAGTTGAATCATGACATCAGTTGCCGACCCAGATGGAGGTAACACTACAATCGCGTTGCCTGCACTGTCGAACACCGGCATTTTGTTTGCGCGAGTGACTGCATTTGGGAGTTCAGGTATCGGCTCAGGAACCCGCAGCGTGCGGCTCAGGTTGCTGCCAGCCAAGGTGTCGACATAGTTCTTGGTGGCTGCATCCTGCGGGTCACGCGGGTCGCGAAGGTTGCGAATGTAGTTGTTCAGCGCGTCGTACCAGTTCGCGATACTGGAAGGCTTGCGCAGCGCCAGGCGGAACATACTGCCTACCTGCTGGATCAGCATCGTTAGTTTATCGAATGCGTCTTCATGCACCTCAGCAAAGAATTTACCCTGGTTGCGCAGGTCGGTTTCCTGCGTCGGCTCAAGTTCACGGGCTATAGAGATCTGCCAACCATTCGCCAACGGAGTGGTGAGCACCACATTACCGCCGTTATAACCACCGGCGTTCGTTACCGTGTAGTCGGTATCCAGCAACAGCACCGTGATATTTTCACTCAGATCGATAATCGATACTGTCAGATCTGTTTTCTTAAATATGCGGAAGGTATACGGGAAGGATGTCGTAACGCCGTTCCCGGTGTAATCGTTATGGTCAACTACGGTTGATACCGTCATGGCCTCTCTCCAGTAAAGCAGCGCCCGGCGCGCGTGCATCATCTGGACAGTTTATTACCCATCAAACCTTATATGAATTGATTGAATAAGAAACAGGTAACTTATTACCGTTAAGGTAATCCTCACCGATCTACTGGATAGTGTTTCAAAGTTTTGCTACTGTACATTCATACAGTAATTGCATGGAGAACATGAGATGCAACGTCAGTATCATCACCCGCTGGAAAAAGGATTTGCCGAACGAATACACACGCCGGGAGGCGTCCGCTCCCTTGTTGAAGATTCTCACCTGATGACGTTGCTGCGCCAGCTTGGTGAAGATGGGTTTAACGTTGATGGCCCGATGGCTGAGCTGACTGCTCTGGTGAACTATGTAACCAGCTCGCAGATGTCCATGAAGGATCTGCAAATGCATCTTGATTACTGCGTGGAAAAGCTGAAACAGGAAACAACATAAATAAAAGGCCGCATTCGCGGCCTAGTGACATGTCACAGAAGTGGAAGCTTAAACACTATTGCAGCGAGAATAACGAAGGTCGCGAAATAAATGACCTTCGCCGATGTCTCCCCAAGCCATCCTTTCCTTATGGCAAAAATTATCGCCCAAAGATACGCCGTGCCGCAGACAACAACGGCAGCAAACCAGAACAGAATCAACCCTATCTTGATCAAGATATCCATTATTGCCCCACTGCCTTTCCGAGATCTGGAGCGCGGCGCGGCGACGTTTCTCCAGGCTCCCACCAACTCGTTGTGTTGAATTCCCGCTGCGCACGGTCCCTTACCCTGTCGTTGTATCCTGGGTTTGCTATCTCCTGCAGTTGCTGCAGTATCAGGTGGTTTGTGATTGCCTTCGCGTACCAGAGATTAGCGAATGGTGTGATCATACGGGCTGTCTTCAGCGCGTCGGCACCGAATGAAGTTTCCTCCCCCTGAAGCGCCTTCTGCGGGTTCGTGATCAGCAGCTTGGTTAACTGCTCTGCAAAGCTCAGCACCGGTCCGCCGATGGTGGCAGCGATACTTGAGCCGTATTGCGTATGGTCCTGAAACAGAAAATCGCCGTAGATACCGAACGAGCCCCCCTTCAGCAACGCCTGCACCCATGTTGTTGGCTTTGTCATATCCAGTGGGTCATTACCGGTAAGCAGGCTATTCATCTGATTGGCGAACATCCCGGCCAGAGTTGTGCCTGCAATGTATGAAGCGAGGAATTTAAGCGCCGGCACAGTATCGAGATCATTGGCTCTGTTCACCAGTTGGCGGAACCCGGCAAACGGCGTTGTTTTGAAGAGCATGAAGCTCTTAATCAACTGCCCGGCATCGTCTCTGGCATAGGTGTCCAGGCCGGTGGCAGTCGTTACGGCGCTGGTCATTTCACCGTGGGTGATCCCCAGCAACTTCTGTGCGGCTTCAGCGCGGGCATTGCGAACCATGCGCGTAATGGTCTGTTCTGCCTCAGCGTCGAATGCTTCTTTCATCCGCTTCAGGCGTTCAGGAGGGAGATCTCCAAGCGCCGCCAGGGCAGCCTCACTACCGGCGCGAACCTGCGCAATACGGTCCGCCATGATGCCGGTGATAACATCATCTGGCACGGCGTAAATCGCATCAGGCGTCATACCCATGTGCCCGGCGGTGGTCATCGGCTGGAGGTCTGCAGCTGCCATAATGGCCCAGTCCTCATTGCTCCAGCCCTTGTTAGCCAGGATGGTTTTATCAGACCCTTTGACGTCGTCCAGCGTCTTAAATTTGCGGGTCAGTTCACCAATGTTTTTGTACATCAGCAGACCGAACGCCGCTTTATTGGCGCGGTCCATGGCGATCAGACCTGACCACTTCAGCGTCTTCTCTGCGAACCAGCCGGTTATGCCGCGAGAAAGGTCATAGCCTCCCATCTTCGAGACGACAGCAGCATGCGAATCCACCAGCAGCCCGAGCTCAGCATTTGCCTTTTTGGCATCACCACTGAACAGGTTACGAATGGTATTTTCAGACAGGCGCATGCCGTCGCGGGTGAAACCAAGAGCCTGGGCATTGGCTCGCATGATGGCCTGATCGCTGGTAGCCGTCAGGACGCTGGTGCCGAGCATGGCGCTGGTCATGAGGTTTCTCAGGCCACCAACCGCAGACGTGAACACGCTCGATGTGGCCGCACCGTTAAGCCCGGCCATTGAGTTAAACATGCGCTCGACCATCTTGCGTTCTTCGTTCATGTGCCCCACGGGCTTTCCACCTGTGACAGCACGCTGATACACCCGATCAAGCACCAGGGAAAAGTTGCGCGCAGCATCCGGGCCGAAGGCTTTAACGACACCCAGATCACGAGAGGAGGATTGCAGGTGGGACATCATCACGCCCACCACAGGCTGCTGCGTATAGCGCTCCATGTAGGCAAAGTGTGATTGTGCATCCTTGAACGCCATCACCCTGCTCTGTGAACCACGGTTTTTTATCCCGCCGGTGCCCATGAACGCGCCCGGGTCGATTTTGTTGGCGCCGTCGGTGGCCTTCGTTTCAAAGATCGCTTCCAGCGCCTGGCGATACTCGATGTCATTCATCGGGCTGCCGTCCGGATTAACGTAGTTGCTGCGATCCTGTGTGTTGTAAACGTCGTCCACCCACGCCTGGCGAGCAAACTCTATCGGCGGCTGGCGGCCTGACAGTCGAGCTTTGGCCTGTTCTGCCACCGGCAATGATGCCAGCCATTCATCTCGTCCGGCGTTGCGAATAAAATCAGCGTCGTCCACATAGGGCAGATGCCAGTCGTCTCGCAGGCCGATATCAAACCCGTTGTCGTTCATTTCCTGCCGGGCCCGGCTGGTGACGTCATTCCATACCTGGGCGATTTTTTTCGCCTGCGGGTTCCCGGTATCCTCGCCGTACAGCTCTTTCAGGATCTGGAACTGCGCGGACTTTGCCGCCTGCTGGTCGAACAGACTGCGGAAACGCTGCTCGCCGAGCGCTTTGCTCTGCTCGAAGAATTTGCGTACATCATCACCGGCTTTGAGCAATTCAGCGCTGAGCTGGCGGGACCAGTCCTGATATGCGCCGGTTGCCAGCTCCTCGGCCGAGGTCACGGCAATATCCTTACCGTCAGTTGTGCGCCGACCTGAGAAGATAAACTGCTGCAAATTGGCGGGTGTTTGCTGATCTGGAGGGATATTAGCGTCGAGGGTATCTGTCACCCTGCTGATGGCGATCGCGTTCTGAGCGACGCGCTGGCGCTTCTTATAAACGTCATGCACAACGCGCTGGCGCACAAGATCGGCGGCCTCCATGTACGTCTGCGCATCAGGAATGCCAGTCTTGCCTTCCCTGGCATTTTTTTTATGTACCTGGCGCACGGCCTCTTTGATACGGTCCTCAATACCTTTCAGCTCGTCAGCCTTTGGCTGGCGGCCCAGTGTCTGCGCAATGGCTTCAACACATGCCTGTTTCATTATGGATTCCTCAGGAAGCACGCGGCGGCGACTGAATAAACTTTCGATTCGTTCTGCACTGTCTGGATTTGCTCATCAAATTCAGCCAGAACATCAGAGAGTTTCGCCGGTTGCCCGGTGTCGGGATGCGTAATTGTCAGATCCGGATTAGTGGTCGCCATATCGCGCGCCGCCATCAGGTCGTAACTGTTGGATGAAATAGCCTGTCCAGTGTCGGGATCCACACTGACCTGTCCGCCTGCTTCGTCTGCTGCAACAAAGGCGCTTTCTGCGCGCGGCGCCGGAGCTTCTCCAGCCAGATCTGACGGCGTTTCATACCTGACACCATTCTCTTCGAAAACCTGCTGCATTGCATGGTACTGCTCGTTTGCAGATTCCAGCATGCCGGGCCGTGCCGGACCATCCAGCCCGCGCGCCATCATTCCGATGTTAACAGGCTGGCCGTCATTCAGTTGCCGATATGCTTCGTCCATGGCTGCCACATGGCTGTTGATGCTCTCGTTGCTGGCGTGCAGCACCGGGGAGGATTCCAGATCGTAATACAGCCCCTCATTCAGCGTGTGGGCTGCATCAATGTCGCTCGGTTTGATGGCAGGAATATCTGGCGCTGCGGCAGGCTCTGTTACTGGTGCTTGAGAATCCGAGCGAACCGGTGCACCCGGCGCATCAGTCACAGGTGATGTCTCTGTTAATGGGGATAGTTCTGCGGTTGCGTCAGGAACACTCTGCACCTCTGCCGCCGGGATCGGCGCTTCAGTATCTGCTGGAGGTGGCGCGTCAGCATTTCGCGCGGCAAGGTGATGGGCACCACCAAAGGCGCCACCCAGTACTGCATCCACCAGCATCGCCTGGCCGTCGAATACCCGGTACTGTTTCGCCATCTCGGTGTATCCTTTCTCCTCCAGCGTTTCGCCGACGGAGTAACGGTTCAGGCCACCGAACCCGGTGTTGATTGCCACACCTGAGGCAATGCGCGTTGCCAGTGTGGTCCCGATGGCAGCAGGTAAGGCCATGCCCGCTGCGTTGAAAAGGCTCTGCTGAGTTGCCAGGTTGCGCGCCGTCGACTCGTCTACACCCTTCCCTTTGAAATCCTGATAGGACTGTTCATACGTAGAGCTGAATGCCGTAGCTGCGCCGACCGCGGGGCCGCCGACAATGGTCGCACCAATGGCCGGCACGAACTGACCGAGGCCATAAAGAACCTCAGCAGCGGTGCCCTGGCTACCAGCATCCGGCTTCACATACCCGCGAGCATCCTGCAACTGTTTGCCAATCGTGTCGTATGTTTCATTCAGCGCTTTGTCGGCATCTGGAAACATCACGCGGAAGATATTGACCGTTGGCGCCACGTCAGCGGTGAATGCCGGATCGCTGATCAGGCGTTTACTGAATCCGACGGCAGACTGAGCCAGGCCGAGTGTTCCTTCAGCCACGCCGCGCACCGGAGCAGCGATTGAGCCCTGGAAGAATGTCGGATCATAGTCTTCTTGTCGTGCCGGGTTGGCCGCTGTTTTATCGTCAGTCCACGCCTGGCCTTCCGGAGCCAGAGAAAATACATCAGACATTATTCGACCCTCACGACGATAGCTTCATTGCTTTTCGGATCCGTCGCCCAGCGCCCGCTTCCGCTTACCAGCCGATACTGGTTGTTGCCAATGTTGACTGGCGTGAAGTTTGATGCGGCGTTTACGTTGAGACCGGCATCTTTCAACGCCTGCTGTGCAGATGCGGTGTAGCGGTCCTTGAAGGTGGATTTATCCATGCCGAACGGCATTACAACATCGCCACCATTAAAGCCCTTGTACACGCCCCCTGTGGCGTATTGCGCCGCCTTTTCCACTACGTCGGAGTTGGCTGCATCAGTGCGCGTCATGGAGGCATCACCTGACTGATAAGCGATCCCGGCGTAAGCTGCCTTGAAAAGGTTGTAACTGAGCTGGCGCGCCTGCGCGTTATTGGCGAATGCATTCCCCACCTGATCGTCGAATGCGCGTTTCAGCTTATCTTCGCTCGGCAACTGCACCGGAGTTATACCAGCGTCTTTCATTGTCTTCGTTGGATTTAGCAACTGATCGCCAGCGAGGATCACCTTCGATACGTCGTACTTGTTCATGGTCGGCTTGTAGCCAATGAACTGACTGTATGCGATGGATGGTTTTTTGTTGTCGTACTGGTTGTCCGGAGTGCCCAGCAGCAGCGCGGAATATGCAGTTGCTGCGTTGTTTGGCGCAATGGCAGATGCGACCTGCCGCATTGCAGGAGCGGACAGCGTTTCCCCCATACTCTGTAACAGGCTGATTGTCTGGTTTACGTCTTTGGTACCGCGCACCTGTTCGGACAGTGCCGCAGCCTCCTCACTGGACAGAATAGGCGCATTTATGCCCAGCGCGCGCAGGCTTTCCTGAGACGAGAACCGGTTGGCTACCTCGGCTGTGATGTCGTTAGGGTTATTGCTGGATATTGGCTTATATGCCCCGATTTCTACCGCAGCGTTAAACGGATTGTTCTGGCGCTGGCTGATCACCTTCGAGGCCGCCGCCGATACCTGATCAAATAATTCAGCTCGGGATGCAAATCCCTCACCTGTTTCTTCGGTTCCTGGCTTCAGCTGATTGACGTAGGCTGTGATGCTGCTCGTCGGCATGTTGCGGAATGAGCCAATGTACTGCCCGGCGATCTGCGTATTCCGAAACTCGGTATAGCGGAGATTACCTTCCCGCACCCCATAGGCCGCCAGGAAGTCGGTCTGCGTTGGTGCATCAGGGAAATCAACACCGCGCATGTATGCCGCGCTGGCATCGCGAACCCGGCTGTCGATACTGGTGCGATATTCCGCCTGCTGCTGCTTGCGAATTTGGTCAGCCTGGCGAAGGAAGGTTGCCTGCGCTTCAGGAGATGCAGCGTCGAATGCAGCATTGCCGGTATATCGCTTGGTGCTGGTCGGAAGTTGTGACAGGCCAATAGCTGCACTGACACCGGTGGCGAGCTGCTGGTCGCTGTATGGCTGGCTACCGTTCTCATGCTGGATGATTGCAGCGCACAGAGCCTTCAGCGTGTCAGGGTTTGATGCATCCAGTTGCTGATCCGGTGCCACGCCAAGCTGCGCGCACACTGCCTGGATATACGCATCGGTATTGTTATTGTCGGACGGCGGCGCCCAGCGGTTAATGATGTCGCTGACGGTATCAATCCCCTGCCGCTGGTAAGACAGCAGGTTACGGCCCAGCGCGCGGATGCCATGCTCCGGAGTTTCGAATTTAGCAAATCGCCCATCATCACCGGTCTGACCAACCCAGGGA
>Ga0075366_10001322_pt1 | contig 12372 bp, 14 predicted proteins | sample EndMethybrTD3031_FD_72351 | JGI IMG/M metagenome (GOLD analysis project Ga0075366, IMG submission 72351) | Populus endosphere microbial communities from Tennessee, USA - Endosphere MetaG P. TD hybrid TD303-1 | ecosystem: Host-associated > Plants > Roots > Endosphere | place: USA: Tennessee... | reverse complement strand
CGGTAGGTGCCCGCGCGCTCCAGCAGGCGGTCGCGGAACACCCGTTGCAGCTCGGAGAAACCGGAGAACCGCATCACGTTCGCGAAGCGCACCAGCGCGGAGGGCTGCACGCCGGCGGCGTGCGCGACGGTCGCGGCGGTGCCGAGCGCGAAGTCGTCCGGATGCTCGAGCACGTACTGCGCGATCACCTGCTGCTGCGGCGAGAGCTCGGGGTAGGCGGCGCTCACGGCATCGGCGAACTGCTGGAACGTGGCGGGGGTGGACATGGGCGCATTAGAACAAACGTGCTTGACAGTGACAAGAGGAGAACAGACATTCTCATCACCTGCCCCTGCCGACCCGCATGCCTTCCTTCCAGCCGCCCGTCGCGCCCGTGCTGACCCTGCCGATGGCGGGCACGCTCGCGCTGCTCGCCAGTGCGCCGCTGTGGATCGGCTCGGTCGGCCTGTACCCCTACCTCGCGGTGGAGATCGTCATCTGGATGATCTTCGCGCTCGCGCACAACCTGCTGCTCGGCCAGGGCGGCATGCCGTCGTTCGGGCACGGTGCCTTCTTCGGCGCCGGCGCGTACGCGTTCGGCCTGCTGCAGCAGCGGCTGGGCGCCGAGCTGATCGGCGGCCTGCTCGGCGCCGCGTTGTGCGCCGCGCTGATCGGCGCGGTCGTCGCGGCCTTCGTCTCGCACCGGCGCGGCATCTACTACGCGCTGCTGACGATCGCCTTCGGCCAGGTGATGTGGTTCGTCGCGATGAAGTGGCACTCGGTCACCGGCGGCGAGGACGGCCTGCTGAAGATCGTGCGCCCGCCGCTGCGTCTGCTCGGCTTCGAGTGGTCGCTCGCGAAGAACGAGGCCTTCTACCAGTTCGTGCTGGGCGTGTTCGCGCTCGTGCTGATCGGGCTGTGGCGCCTCGTCCACTCGCCGTGGGGCCGGGTGCTGCGCGCGATCAAGCAGAACGAGATGCGCGCGGCCTTCGTCGGCTACCCGGTGTGGCTCTACAAGTGGTCGGCGTTCGTGATCTCGGCCGGCCTGTCCGGGCTCGCCGGCGGGCTGTTCGCGATGGCGCAGAACTCGGCCTATCCGAACGTGATGAGCCTGCACAACTCCGGCTTCGTCGTGATGATGGTGCTGATCGGCGGCGGGCTCGTCAGCTTCTGGGGCCCGGTGATCGGGGCGACGGTGTTCATCCTCGCGCGCGACCTGCTCGGCGCCTACACCGAGGCCTGGCTGCTCTGGTACGGGCTGCTCTTCATGGCCGTGGTGCTGTTCCAGCCCGAAGGCATCGCCGGCATCTGGCAGGCCTGGCGCCGCCGCGCGGCGCCGGCCGCGCCCCTGGCGGCACCGCGCAACCGGGAGGTCTGACGATGGTGCTGTTCGAAGCGGTCCACCTGCACAAGCGTTTCGGCGACCAGGTCGTGCTGGAGGACATCTCGCTGCGTGTCGAGGCCGGCGAGCTGCTCGGCATCATGGGGCCCAACGGCGCCGGCAAGACGACCTGCTTCAACGTGCTGACCGGGCGCCACCGCCCCGACCGCGGCCGTGTCGTCTTCGACGGACACGACATCACCGGCCTGGCGCCGCGCGAGATCGCCCGCCGCGGCATCTCGCGCTCGTTCCAGACCATCAACCTGTTCGACGAGTACGCGGCGATCGACAACATCGTCATCGCGCTGCCCACGGTGCGCGCGATCGGCTGGTCGATGGTGCGCGACCTCGCGCGCCAGCGTTCGGCGTACGACGAGGCCGCCGAGATCCTGCGGCGCGTCGGTCTCGCGGGCAAGGAGCGCTTCGCCTCGCGCAGCCTGTCGTACGGCGAGCGCCGGGCGCTGGAGATCGGCGTCGCGCTCGCGGCGCGGCCGAGGCTGCTCTTCCTCGACGAACCGACCGCGGGCCTCGGTGCCGAGGGCACCGCGCGCCTCGCCGCCCTGGTGGCCGCGCTGAAGCGGCAGCTGACGATCGTCGTGATCGAACACGACATGCGGTTCCTGTTCGGCCTCGCCGATCGTGTGTCGGTGATCCACTGGGGCCAGGTGATCGCCGAGGGCACGCCGGCCGCGCTGCGCGAGAACCCGTGGGTGCGGCGCTCGAGCCTCGGGAGCGTCGCTGCATGAGCGCGGCGCTGCTGTCGCTCGACGGCGTCGAGGCCTTCTACGGCGAGACGCAGGTGCTGTTCGGCCCGTCGCTGCAGGTGCGGTCCGGCGAGGTGCTCGCGCTGCTCGGGCCGAACGGCGCGGGCAAGACGACGACGCTGCGCACCATCCTCGGCCTGACGCCGGCGCGGCGCGGCACGATCCGCTTCGACGGGCGCGACATCACGCGCGAGCCGACGCACCGCATCGCCGCGGCCGGCGTCGGCTGGGTGCCGGACGACCGGCGTGTCTTCCCGACCCTGACCGTCGCACGCAACCTCGACATCGCGCGCAAGAAGACACGCTTTCGCGCCTGGACGCTCGGCGAGTGCTTCGGGCTCTTCTCGGCGCTCGAGTACCTGATGCCGCGCGAGTGCGAGAACCTCTCCGGCGGCGAGATGCAGATGGTGGCGATCTCGCGCGTGCTCCTGGGCGCGCCCGGCCTGGTGCTGCTCGACGAGCCGAGCCAGGGCCTCGCGCCGAAGGTCGTGCAGGACGTGATGCGCGCCGTCGAGCGGCTGCGCGGCGAGGGTGTCGCGGTCGTGCTCGTCGAGCAGAACGTCGAGTGCGCGCTCGCCGTCGCCGACCGCGTGCAGGTGATGCAGGGCGGCCGCATCGTGCACGCCTGCGACGCGCGGGCGATGCGCGACGACGCCGCGCTGCGGCGCCACTGGCTCGGGGTCTGACGACGACATGAACGGCGAACCGCTGCTGCAGGTGCAGGGACTGGTCAAGCGCTACCGGCGCGGCTGGCCGAGGCCGGCGACGACCTTCGAGCTGCAGGCCGACTTCCGCATCGACGGCCCTGGCGTGGTCGGCGTGATGGGGGCCAACGGCGCCGGCAAGACGACGCTGTTCGAGCTGATCACCGGCGGCAACGTGCCGAGCGAAGGGCGCGTGCTGGTCGCCGGGCAGGACATCCACCGCGTGCGCTACGGCGAACGCGGCCGGCTCGCGCTGCACTACCACCAGTCCTACCAGCTGCGGCGCTTCCGCCGCACGCGGCCCGCGTTCATGCTCGAACGCGCACGCACCCCGCAGGCGTTGGTGCACCTGTTCGACGAGCCGCAGTTCAGCACGCAGGACGGCTACATCGGCTTCATGCTGGACTTCTTCCGGCGCCTGCGCGACGAGGGCCGCCTCGTCTTCCTCTGCCTGCACCCGAACGAGCCGGTGCACCTGGACATCCTCGAGCAGGCCTGCGAGCACTTCCTGTTCGTCGAGAAGGACACGCAGCGGGTCAGCCGGCTGCAGTCGGCCGGCTCGATGCGTGAGCTGCTCGGCCTGCCCGGGGTCGCCAGCTACCTCGGAACGCTGGCCGAGGGACGCGGGGGGCGCAGCGCGGCCGCACCGGCCGATGGCGCGCCGCGCTGAGCTGCACGCCCGCGCTGCCGGTCCTCAGCCCGTCATGGAAGGTCGCCTTCGACGAACGGGTTCTCCGCCTCGTACTCCGCGCGGCTCTTGCGGCGATGGTCGCCGCGGAGCTGGACCGAGGCCAGGGCGCGGTCCACGTAGATCTCCGAGCGCAGCGGCCATCCACGGGCCGTGTCGAAGAGGCCGGGCATCAGCTCGTAGCGTTCGGCCCGGCCGCGCTCGTCGACGTCGTTGAACCACAGGTGCGAGCCGCAGCGCGGGCAGAAGGCCCGTTCGGCGAAGGACGAGGAGCGGTAGCGCACCACCTCGCCGGTGACGGTGACGGCGCAGACCTCCGCCGTGAAGCACAGGAACAGGCCGCCCGTCCAGCGCTGGCACATCCGGCAGTGGCAGGCGCCGACACGCGGATCGTGCTCGCCGGCCACCGCGATCGTCACCGCCCCGCAGAGGCAGTGGCCGATGATCGTGGCGGCGGATGAGGCGCCCGCGCGCCCGCCGGCGCCGCGACCGGCGAGCCAGGCCTTGATCTTGTCCACGTCGGTGCCGATGGCGGCCATCGCCTCGCGCAGCGTGGCCACCGGCACGCCGAGTTGTTTCGCCCACGATGCAACGGCTTCGTCGTCGGCGGGGTCGAGCGTCTGAACGTCCATGGGCATCTCCTCGAGACCGGTGGAGAGAGCGTGGTCCGAAGGCCGGACCCGCGGACGCGCCTGCGGGCAAGGGCCGTGCCCGTCGCAGGCCGCGCGTGCGTGTCAGGCGATCGGCAGCCGCAGGGCGGGATGCAGCGGCAGTGCTGCAGGCGCAGGAGGTGTCTTGCGGGGCCGCGGGACGATCAGCATGTCGCAGCGCGACTCGGCCAGGATGCGGCGGCTGACGCTGCCCAGCAGGAACTCGCCGAGCGTCGATCGGCCCTGCTTGCCGGCCACGATCAGGTCGGCGCCGAACGCGCGTGCGTGGTTCAGCGTCGTCCACACCGGATGCCCGTGCGTCACGGCGAAGCCCGTCCGCGTGCTGTCCAGGCCCAGCCGCGCGGCCTGGCGGCGCAGGCGCGCGACGGCCCCGGCCTCCTGCCGGAGGCGGGCCTCGCGGACGACGGGCTCGGGCAGGTCGGTCCCGCGCAGCAGCGCGTCCAGGTGCGCATCGATCGCATGGAAGACCTGCAGGTGACCGTGGCGCGCCAGCCGCGCGGCCAGCGGGAGGACGGCGTCCGCGGTGGCCGTGAAGTCGACCGGCACCAGCACGCGCCGATACGACCCCTGGAGCGGCGTCCTGACGACGAGCACCGGGCGCCGGCTGGTGCGCAGCAGGCGATCCGCGGTCCGGCCGAGCCACAGCGACGTCAACCGGCCGTGACCCCGTCTGCCGACGACGAGCAGGTCTGCGCGCGCCGACGCCTGCAGCAGGGTGTCGAGCGGCTCGCCGACCGTGACCTCGGCCGTCGCGGCGACGTCGTACCGGCCGGCGATCTCGACGGCGAATCGCCGCAGCGATTCCTGCGCCTGCGCGGCCTTCAGGTCGATGTCGATCGACGGGGAGAACCAGTCGCGCAGCGGCGGGCAGCCGGACGCATCCAGCACGTGCAGGAGCTTCAATCGTGCGCCGTGCTCGTGCGCGAGCTGCGCCGCCCGGCGCACGGCGTTGTTGCCGTCGAGGGAGAAGTCGGTGGCCACGAGGATGGAAGTGAACGCTGTCATGGTGTCCTCCTGGTGCCTACATCGCGTAGTCGCCGCTCGCCTCGGGCTGGAAGAGGATGGCCAGGATCTCGGCCGCCCGCGCCTGCGCCGCCGGTGTGCGCCAGCGCGCCACGCCGCCGACGCGCAGGCCGAGCAGGCTGGCGCCCACCGGCGACAGCACCGACACGAAGCCCGCGGCGGGCTCCGCGTCCTGCGGGTAACACAGCGTGAGCTTGCTGCGCTCGCCGGACGCGAGGTCCTGCAGCAGCACCTGCGAGTACATCGTCACCACGTCGGGAGGGGCCTGGCGGGACGGCACGATGGCGCAGGCGTCGAGCACCTGCTCGATCGCCAGCGGGGGTGGGGGAGGGCCGTCGCTGCGCCGCCGGTCGCGGCGCACGAGGTTCAGGAGTCGGACATGGTCGAGTTCAGTGAGCGTGCGCTCGAGTGCCAGCACTTCCACGGGGCATTCCTTCGGTCGTTGGGCGCATGCGGGCCGGTGGCCGACAGACGCCTTCGCGCGGGCTGGAGGCCCGGCGATCCGAGGGGTGCGCAAAGAGGGTGGAAGGGATCGCCGGGCCTAGTGAGGTGCGGCCGGCAGACAGGTGCGTGTCCCCGGCCGGGCCTGCTGGGCAGGCACGTGCAGCCACCCGGCGACGCAGGCGGTCGCTCGGCGGCTGGCACCGCGCGGGGCGGCCATGAGGAGCATCGAACACATGCCGGCACTGTAGTGCCATCGCATCGATCGTGCCGCGCGCCGAGGGCAAGTCGCACTGCGGTGTAGGCGTATTGCGCGAGGGTCAAGGCATCCATGCGACGCAGACCGGACTGCCGGTGCAGGCGACGACGCGGCCGTCGGCCAGCGATCCGTCGTCGCCCACGCGCCACCGCACGATCGTGTCGCTGCCCTCGTTCGCGACGATCAGGCACGAACCGTCGGGCGTCAGGCACAGGAAACGCGGCGTGCTGGGTCCCCGTGCGTCAGAACTTGCCGTTGGCGTTCTTCCACTCCGAGCGCGGCGGGATGGTCTCGATCGTGTCCCAGTGCTCGGCGATCTTGCCGTTCTCGACCCTGAAGAGGTCGTAGAACGCACTCGGCTTGCCTGCGAACTCGCCCTCGCTGGCGACGAGCACGAAGTTGCCTTCGCCCAGGACCTTGTGGACCTTGGTGTACTTCATCGTCACGCCGGCCTTGGCCATCGCCTGCAGCGCGGCGCCGAGCCCGGAGAGGCCGTCGGCGATCTGCGGGTTGTGCTGGTGGTACCTGTCGCCGTCGTAGTAGCCGGCCAGGCGGTCCATGCGACCGTTGACGAGGATGTCGTCGACGAACGCCGCCACCAGCGTCTTGTTCGCCCCGGTCCTGTCGAGGTCCGTCGCGACGGTCGGACCGTCGACCATGGTGCGACCGCTCGGGTTGGGCCGGGCCGGCGTCTCCTGCAGGTTGTCCCAGTGTTCGACGATCCTGCCGTCCTCGAAGCGGAAGATGTCGAAGCCGATCTTCGGGCCGAAGAAGTTGTAGTCGGTGTGCGCGAAGACGAAGTCGCCGTCCTGGAAGACACGCACGGTGTTCACCTTCGCCGAACCCTTCGGCAGGGCCTGCAAGACCGCGCCGAAGCCTGCCAGGCCGTCGGCGACGGCGAGGTTGTGCTGCGTGTACCTGGCGGGGTTGACGACGGCCACCGGTGCCGACTCGCCGGTTTCGATGGACTTGAGCAGCGCGACGACCTGCGCCTTGGGATCGGGGGACATGGCGTTTCCTTTCGGGGACGGGGGGTTCGACGAGCAGGCCGCGACGACCGCGAGCAGGGTCGTCGCGAAGACTCGGCGTGAGCAGGGAGTGGGGGAGGGCATGGCAGTTCCGTCTGGTCTGTTTGCAGCACGCACTGTGCCGGCTTCGAGCGCTGCCTCCAAGGTCGTCCTGGGGCAAACGATGGTAGAAATCGCGCAGCGTGCCGACGGTGCGCCAGGAGGATGTTCCGTGCCTACACGCCGCCAGGCCCTGCGCGAGACACGCTTCGCGAACGAACGGCTCGACCCCATCGGGGTGGAATTGATGACCCTGTCGGACCTCCGCGCCCGCGTGTCCGTGAAGCAGCTGTTCGAGACGGAGCGTGTGGCGTTCTTCATGGTCCTCGTGGCGACGGCAGGGCATGGCGAGCACCTGGTCGACTTCGAGCGCTTCAGGCTGCGCGTCGGCCACGTCGTCTTCGTGCGACCCGGCCAGGTGCAGCAGTGGCAACCGTCCCGGGGATTCGAGGCGGACGTGCTGCTGATCGATCCGGCGGTCGTGCAGCCGGTGGCGTCGCGATCCCGGCCGGCGCCGATGTCGCTGCTGCGGCAGGAGGAGTGGCCCGCTCACTTCACGTTGGGGGCCGACGCGCTGAACGCCTGGCGATCGCTGGCCGCGCTGCTGCGCAAGGAACTCGATCAGCCGTCGCTGGACGAGCTGTCGGCCGGCATGGCCCACGAGCTGCTCGTGTGCCTGATGCTCAGCATCGGCCGATCGGCGACAGGGCGGGCAGCGGCTCCGACAGCGCAGGCCGTGCTGGTCCGGCGTCTGCGACGCGAGCTCGAAGGATTGGTCGACACCCGGCCTGCCGTGGCACTGCTCGCCCGCAGGCTGCAGGTGTCGACGAGCACCCTGACACGCACCTGCAAGGACGTGCTGGGGCACTCGGCAAAGGAGGAGGTGGACCGGCGCGTGGCCCTGGAAGCGCAGCGCCTGCTCGTGCACAGCACGTCGACGTCGGTCGCGATCGGAGAGTCTCTGGGCTTCAGCGAGCCGACGAACTTCGTCAAGTTCTTTCGACGGCGCGTCGGCACGACGCCGGAGGCGTTTCGCCGGGCGCATCGGCTGTCCTCCCGGCCAAGGGAAGGTCCGGCAGGCTGAGCTGCGCGCGCTTGCCCGGCGTGGCGCGTCACCCGCCCGGAGTGCCGCCGGCGCGTGCGCCGGCCGAGACCAGGAGATAGCCGCGCGTGCGGCCGGAGTCGAGGTCGACCGTGTTCATGGCGGTCCACAGCGTGCGGACCGGGACCCACGTGTACGGATACTTGTAGGTCGCCACGTCCATCACGAGCAGGCGGTCGGTCGCCGCGTGGTACGCGCCGATCGGCGAGATGTGTCCGGCACCGGACTGGTTCAGCGCCCGGCGATCGTAGTTGACCACCACGAAGGTGAGCGGCTCGGAGAGGGCCGCCAGGGCCGCGGCACGAAAGGCGGCGACGTCGGCGTGTTCGGCATGGACCGTCCGGACCACGAGGCCTTGTGCCCGCAGGAGTTCCGCGAGTTCCTCGAGCGTCAGACCCGACAGCGACACGGCCAGCTCGCTCTTGGTCTTTCGCGCGGCGCTGTCGAAGACCGAGAACTGCGTGACCGGGTCCGTCGGGTGCAGTGCCGCATTGGTCACTGCGGCACTGGTCGCGGGGCCGCAGAAGGCCCGTCGACGCTGGGGGAGGAGGAAGGGTTCCAGCTGGGCGTGGTCGGTCTTGTGCGAGGACTCCGCCAGGAGCTGCCGACCTTCGGTGGACGCGCCGGAAACCAGATCGCCGGCGAGCGGCAGGTGTTCGGCGCCGGGCGGCGAGAAGGCGTACCAGGCGATCCCCGACGCGGTCGCCAGGACCATCGCGACGGCAAGCGCCGCCGCCAGCTTCATCGCTCGCTTCATCGCTCGTTGCATGGGCACGTCCTGCGCGCGTGGAGCCGCCTCGGACGTGCGCACCAGTGTAGACGTCCCCGATGCGCAGCGCCCCTTTCGGCTCGGGCCGCGCGAGCGGGGGCCATGCCCCCGGAGCCCTTCTTGTCGAACGTCAGGACGGCCTGCGTCGCGCCTTGACGTTCCCGGCGCGGTCCCACGGCGGTTCGGCGCCGCCGAAGCGCTCCGCGAGGAAGTCGACCAGCAGCCGCAGCGCGAGCGGCTGGTGCTGGCGCGACAGGAAGATCGCGTGGATGCCGAGCGTCTCGGGCTCGAACGCGCTCAGCACCTGCACGAGCCGGCCCTCGCGCAGGTCCGCGCCGACGAAGTAGGTCGGCAGGATGCCGATGCCGCCGCCTTCGAGCACCGCGCGGCGCAGCACGGCCGTGTCGTTGGTCGACAGCCGGTCGGTCACCGGCAACTCGATCAGCTGGCGCCTGCGGCGGAAGCGGAACTGCGCCGCACCGACGATGGTGTGCGTCAGGCAGTGGTGCGACTGCAGCGCCTCCAGCGTGCGCGGCTCGCCGTGCGCACGCAGGTAACCGGGCGAGGCGCACAGCACCGAGCGGCAGGCCGCGAGCGGCCGCGCGATCATCGTCGGTTCCAGCGAGTTCGTGATGCGCACCGCGAGGTCGATGCGTTCGGCGGCGAGGTCGACGCTGCGGTCGGCGACCAGCATCGTGAAGGTCACCTGCGGATGCACACGCTGGAAGTCCGCCAGCGCCGGAGCGAGCTGCGACTCCGCGAACGAGGCCGAGCTCGTGATGCGCAGGCGTCCCGAGGGCACGCGGCTCATCTCGCCGGCCTGGTGCTTCACGTCCTCGGCGAGGTCCAGCAACTGGCGGCACGAGACCAGCGCCGCCTCGCCGGCCTCGCTGAGGCTGATGCGACGCGTCGTGCGGTGCAGGAGCCGCGCGCCGAGCCAGGCCTCCATCGCGGCCAGGTAGCGGCTGACCATCGCGGTCGACATGTCCAGATGATCGGCGGCCTGCGTGAGGCTGCCGTGCTCGACGACGGTGACGAAGACGCGGGTGGCGGTCAGGCGGTCCAAGGCGGCGCTTTCATTGCGACGAAGTGAGCAACGATCATTCTATCGATGCGCGGTTTATCAATCGAAGCGGCGTCAATAAAGTCGCGTCCATCCCATCCCACCCCGATCCGGAGAACCCGCATGCTTCACCGCTTCAACTTCGTCCGCCGCCTGCTCCCGCTGCTCGCCCTGGGTGTCGTCGCGTCCGAACCGGCCGGCGCGCAGACCGCCGCGGCGCCGCTGACCGTCAAGGTCTACAACGCCGAGGCCGGCAGCTTCCACGTCAACGCCGTCGTCGTCAGCGGCCCGAGCGAGGCGATGGTGATCGACAGCGGCTTCACGCGCGCCGATGCGTTGCGTGTCGCGGCCAACGTGCTCGACAGCGGCAAGACGCTGAAGACGATCTTCATCAGCAATGCCGACCCCGACTTCTACTTCGGTGCCGAGACGCTGAAGGGCGTCTTCCCGCAGGCCCAGGTGCTGACCACGCCGGCGGTGCGCGAGAAAATCCAGTCCAAGCTGGCCGGCAAGCTCGCGTTCTGGGGCCCGAAGATGGGCGCCAACGCGCCGAAGCAGCCGATCGTGCCCGAGGCGATCGGCGGCACCACGCTCAGCGTGGACGGCCAGGCGATCGAAGTGCGCGGCACGACCGGCGAGCTGGCGCACCGCCCGTACCTGTGGATCCCGTCGATCAAGGCCGTCGTCGGCAACATCGGCGTCTTCGGCAACCTGCACGTGTGGACCGCCGACACCCAGAAGCCGAGCGAGCGCCAGGCCTGGCTCGCGCAGCTCGACGAGATGCTGGCGCTGCAGCCGGCGCTCGTCGTGCCCGGCCACATGGCCGCCGGCACCGCGACCGACGCGAGCGCGATCGCCTACACCCGCGACTACCTGAAGCGCTTCGAGGCCGAACTGCCGAAGGCCGCCAACGGCGCCGAGCTGATCGCCACGATGCAGAAGGCCTACCCGAAGGCCGGCCTGGGCATGGCGCTGGACATCGGTGCGAAGGTCAACAAGGGGGAGATGAAGTGGTGAGCGCCGCGCGTCAGCTCACTGCGCGCCGAGGGACACCGATGAGGACGACCCTCACACACCGATCGAAGGACGGAACGATGAAGACGAAGACCCTTGCCCTGTCCTTCGCACTGGCGCTCTGCGCCGCGACGATGGCCCCGGCCGCCCACGCCGCGGACGCCAAGCCCGCCGCGCCGGCCGCCGCCCCGTCGCGTGGCTCCGCCGCGGCGAACAAGGCCCTGGTGCTGAAGGCCTACCAGGCACTGTTCGGCGACCACGACCTGAGCGCCGTGGACCGCTACTGGGCGAAGGACTACATCCAGCACAACCCCTCCATGGGCGACGGCACCGAGGCCGTGAAGCAGTTCGTCGAGAAGATCGGCCTGCTCAAGGGACCGAAGTCCAAGGTCGAGTTCCTGCGTGTCGCGGCCGAGGGCGACCTGGTCTTCGTGCACACGCGCCAGCCGAAGATGGGCGAGCAGCCGGAGCTGGTGATCGTCGACATCTTCCGTGTCGAGAAAGGCAAGATCGCCGAGCACTGGGACGTGATGCAGCCCGTGCCCGCCGACGCCGTCAACAAGCGGCCGATGTACTGAGTCCGAACCATGAGCACCACGACCCTGCACTACCTCCACGACCCGCTGTGCGGCTGGTGCTACGGCGCAGCACCGCTGCTGAAGGCCGCGCGCGAACTCCTGCCCGTGCAGGCGCACGGCGGCGGCATGATGGCCGGGCCGGCGCGCCGGCCGGTGAGCCCCGCGTTGCGCAGTTTCGTGCTGCCGCACGACCGGCGCATTGCCCAGGCGACGGGGCAGCTGTTCGGCGAGGCATACACCGACGGGCTGCTGCGCGACCCGTCTGCGGTGCTCGACTCGGCGCCGCCGATCGCAGCGATGCTCGCGGCGCAAGCCCTCGCCGGCCGCGGCCTGGACCTGCTGGCGCGGCTGCAGACGGCGCACTACGTCGAGGGTCGCCGCATCGCCGACCGCGCGGTGCTCGAAGACCTTGCTCAGGAGATCGGGCTGGACCGCGACGCGTTCGCGCAGGCGCTGCGCGAAGCCGACGGCGAACCCGTTCAAGCCCACATCGCCGCGACGCGCGCGCTCATGCGACGTGTGGGTGCGCAGGGCTTCCCGACGTTCGTGCTCGAGCGTGCGGGGGACTGGAGCGTCGTCGACATCGGCCCCTTCCTCGGCCAGCCGGCCGCGTGGGTCGAGTGGCTGCGCGGGCACGTGGCGGGCGAGCCGTCCGCGGCGCCGGACGCCGTGGCGCTCCAGTGCGGCACGGACGGCTGCGCGGTCTGACACGGCGGGCCCTCCACGACCTGCAGCGCACGTCCGTCAGTGCCGCCGGGCCTGCAGCTCCGGTGACTCGAAGACCACCTCGCCGTCGACCAGCGTGAGCAGACTGCGCGTCGCCGGAAGCTCGGCGATCGGCACCGTGAGCACGTCTTGCGACAGCACCA
>Ga0075366_10001321_pt1 | contig 12373 bp, 9 predicted proteins | sample EndMethybrTD3031_FD_72351 | JGI IMG/M metagenome (GOLD analysis project Ga0075366, IMG submission 72351) | Populus endosphere microbial communities from Tennessee, USA - Endosphere MetaG P. TD hybrid TD303-1 | ecosystem: Host-associated > Plants > Roots > Endosphere | place: USA: Tennessee... | reverse complement strand
TCGATGTGCGTGCCGCCGTGCTCCGAGGTGGCGAAGTCGTTGGCGGCATAGTAGTAGCCGCCCGCGGTCAGCCCGTCGTGCACCTTGGACAGCTTGAAGGGCGCGGCCGTCGGCCAGAAGATCGCCTGCGCGTCGTAGGGATGCGACAGATCGACGAGGGCGCCACCGGGGAACGCCGGCGGCGCCGCAGCGGGCGCCGAAGCCGGTGCGGACGGCGACCCGCAGCCGGCGATGGCAAGCAGCAGCAGAGCGGAGAACGATCTGGACATGGGGCGCTCCATCCTGGGCGCCCGCATTGTGCTCCAGCCCGGCTCAGGGGAGGGCGGCGGCGATCCGCAGGCTCTGATCCCGGCTCGGGCTGCTGACGGTGTAGATCCGGGTCGGCCGGCTGACGATCACGGTGACGCGATTGCCGCCGGACTCGAGCGGATCCTCGATCAGGAGGCCGCTGCCGCCGGGCAGCGCCACCGTCTCGATGATCGCCTGCTCGTCGTCCGGCACGTCGAGCAGCCAGGCCGGATTCGCCGCGAACTCCGTCCCGAGGCGGCGCGCCTCCTCCGCCGGCACGCCGGCGGCGCGGAACACCGTGGTAACGAAGCGCTCCAGCGGGAATGCGGCTGGCATCTCCAGGCGGACGGGCGGCGCCTGCAGCACCTCGACGTCGCCCGGGTAGGCGGCGGCCACGATCGGGCCGACCGAGGCGCGCAGCGTCAGGCCGTTCCACTCGACCGGCACGTCCACGTCGGCCGCACCTTCACGCCGCAGCGCCTCGACGATCGCCGGGGTCCGGACCACCTGCGTCATGTCCATCCGGCCGACGACCCACACCTCGCGCGGCAGGCCGGCGATGTCGTTCGAGGGCAGCGCCGGCGCGAAACCGGCCTTCGCCGCCGCGTCGGCGATCGACGCCGCCTGCAGCATCGGCGCGTCCGTCCGGATGCTCGACTCGAGGGGGAGCCGCGACAGATCGAGCCGCACGACCGCGACCCGCGTCACGAACCAGCGATACCAGAGGTCCTGGGCGCGCGCGCGGCTCGACGGGGCAATGGCGGCGACCAGGAGCATGGCGGTGGCTGCCGCGAGCCCGTAGCGCCACATCCGGCGCTGCGGTCGGGTGGCGGCGCGGAGCCGCACGCCCGCCCCGATCATGTCCGGTTCCCAGGCCGGGGCGACGGCGGCCAGTCGATCGGCGACCCACTGCGTTTCAGGATGGCTGTCCATGGCGTCTCTCGTACTCCTTCCGGAACGCATCCTGGGCCCGGCCCAGCAGGCTGCCGACCGACGACGCCTGCACCCCGATCGCCACGGCCATCTCCGCGTAGCTGACGTCCTCGGTCCACAACAGCAGCAGCGTGGCGTCGCGGCGGCGGAGGGCGGCCAGGACGGCGCGGACCCGGCGCCGTTCGGCGCGGCTCGCGTGCAGCTCCTCGGGCGTCCGCGGCGCCAGGCCGACGTGGGCCAGCGCCCGCTCGACCCGCGACCAGCGCTGGCTCCGCCGCCACGCGTCGAGGGCGGCGCGGACCGCGGTCCGATAGAGCCAGCCGGCGGCGCCGGCGCCGTGTGCCGACGGGTTGCTGCGCCAGCGGAGGAACACCTCGACGGCGATCTCCTCGGCCTGGGCCTGGTCGTGGACGATGCGGCCGACGACCCGCGCCAGCCGCCCGTAGTGGGCGCGGAACAGCGCGTCGAGCCCGTCGCCGGCGGCGGCGGTCGCGCCGGGGATCCCGGTGGCATCCAGTGCGTTCACATTCCAAGAACGCGCGAGAGGATCGATTCGTGGCACCGGCCGCCAGCCTGTCACGATCCGCCAGGGGCGGCCACTTTCGTGATGGAGCCGGTCGGCCGTGTGCCCCGGCCAGGGACCTCGAACGCCACCAGGGAGAGGCGATGGCAGACACCGGAAGCAGCGGTCCTCAGGACCTGATCTCGATCATTCTCGCGCGCGCCGGCACCGACTCGGCCCTGCGCGCCCAGCTCGTGGCCGGCGGGGCGAGAGCGTTGCGGGCCCTGGGGGTCGCCGTCCCGGACGGGGTGACGATCCGATTCCTCGAGGACAGCGCCACCGTCCGGCACCTCGTCATCCCGGCTCCCGGTGGCGCCGAGCTCACCGAGGCCGACCTCGACAAGGTCGCCGGCGGCGCCGGCCAGCAGATGCAGCAAATGGGATCGCAGCAGATGGGCCGCCCGGGCATGCAGCAGCAGATGGGCGCCGATCCGATCGCCAGGCCGGACCAGATGGGCCGCGGGCCGTCGTTCGGAGGCTTCGGGTGATGTCGCTGGGCGACGCCCCGGCGCGCGATCCGGTCGCGCAGACCCGGGCCAGCTTCGACTATCAGTGGGCGCGCCTGCCGAACGGCCGGTATTCGCTCGCAGACCCGGGGTTCCGCGAGCGGGTTCCGGAGTGGCTGTGCCGGATGACCGGGCTGGACGGCGGCTGGTTTCCCGGCAAGCGCGTCCTCGACGCCGGCTGCGGGCCGGGCCGGCACGCCTTCGGCTTCTGCGCCCTGGGCGCGCGGCTCACCGTGCTCGACCTGTCGACGAGCGGGCTCCGGCAGGCCCGGACCGCCTGCGAGTGGTTCCCGCAGTTCACCGGCGGGGTCGCCGCCGATCTGTGCCGTCCGTTGCCGTTCGCCCCGGCCTTCGATCTCGTGTGGAGCCACGGCGTGCTCCACCACACCGGCCAGACCCGCCAGGCCTTCGATCACCTCGCGAACCTCGTCGCCCCGGGCGGCTGGCTGTTCGTGATGCTCTACGGCGAGCCGCGGCCCGACCAGCTCGAGGACTACCGGTGGTGGGCGTGGCTCGAAACCCGGCGGCGCCGCTGGCGGGCCCTCTCGTTCGACGAGAAGGCCGCGCGGCTGCGGCCTGGCGTGGACGAGGGCGACCTGCTCGCCACATTCGACTCCGTCTCGCCGTGGATCAACGACCGCTACACCTTCGACGAGGTGGCGTCGTGGTTCCGGGCGCGCGGTTTCGGCGACGTCCAGCGGCGTGCCGACGAGATGGACCACTACGTCATCGGCCGCCGAATCGCCGAGGCGCCGGCCCGCTGAGCTTTCGGCCGCTCCCTGCCCAATATCGGGGCGCGTACCACCGGGCGGTCCCCGGCGCATAATGCCGGTACTGTGTCGAGATCATCGCGGCGGATCGCCGTCCTGACGGGCGGCGCCGCGCTCCTGTTCGCGATCGTCGCCGGAACCACCTCCTGCGGCCGGACGGCGGGCCCGCCACCGATCGCCGGCGTGCCCGAACGCGTCGATTTCAATTTCCACGTCAAGCCGCTGCTGTCCGATCGGTGCTTCAAGTGCCACGGCCCCGACGACCGGCAGCGCAAGGGCGGGCTCCGCCTCGACGTCCAGGCCTCGGCACTGGCGACGCTCGAAACGGGACATCGGGCCATCGTCCCGGGCAGCACCGCCAAGAGCGAGCTGGTCCGCCGCATCACCAGCACCGATCCCAAGGTGATGATGCCGGCGCCCGATTCCCACCTCGCCCTCGACGAGGTCGAGAAGGCGACGTTGATCCGCTGGATCGAACAGGGCGCGGAGTGGAAGCCGCACTGGGCGTTCATCGCGCCGAAGACGCCGGCGATCCCCGCCATCAAGCAGAAGGACTGGGCCCGCGGCGAGATCGATCGCTTCGTGCTGGCGGCCCTCGAGGCCAAGGGCTGGGCGCCGTCGCCCGAAGCGCCGCGCGAGACCTGGCTGCGGCGCGCCTCGTTCGACCTGACCGGACTGCCGCCGACCCCCGCCGAGATCGATGCGTTTCTCGCCGATGCCACGCCCGACGCCTACGACCGCGCCGTCGATCGCCTGCTGGCCTCGCCCGCCTACGGCGAGCGGATGGCCGCCGACTGGCTCGACATCGCGCGCTACGCCGACTCGCACGGCTATCAGGACGACGGCATGCGCGAGATGTGGCCGTGGCGCGACTGGGTGATCGGCGCGTTCAACCGCAACCTGCGCGTCGACGACTTCATCACCTGGCAGCTCGCCGGCGATCTCCTGCCCGGCGCGACGCAGGAGCAGCGGATCGCGACCGGCTTCAACCGCAACCACATGCAGAGCCAGGAGGGCGGCATCGTCGCGGAGGAGTACCGGACCGAGTACGTCGTCGATCGCGTCAACACGCTCGGCCGCGCCTTCCTGGGGCTCAGCGTGGAGTGCGCCCGCTGTCACGATCACAAGTACGACCCGGTTACTCAGCGCGAGTTCTACCGGCTCTACGGCTTCTTCAACAACGTCAACGAGGTCGGCCAGATCCCGTACTCGGGCGTGCCGAGCCCGACGGCGATCGTCACGACGCCGGAGGTCGACGAGAAGCTGGCGGCGCTCGCGGCCCGGATCGCGACGCTCGAGAAGGCGCTCGATCCGGCCGACGCCCGTTCCGACGCCGGCTTTGCCCGCTGGCTGTCGACCGCGGCGGAGGCCGCGCGCGCGGCCGTGGCCCAGCCGCCCGGCCTCATCGCGCACTTCCCGTTCGAGACGCCGCATCCGGTGATCGAGCCGCGGAAGATCGATCCGAAGCAGCCGGCGCCGGTGAACCCGAAGCCGATCAAGCCGATCCTCGTGCTCGACAACCTCGTCGACGCCAAGGAGCGCGGACGCGTCGGCGACATCGACCGGCCGACCAAGACCGTGCCCGGCAAGATCGGCCTGGCCCAACAGCTCGTCGGCGACAGCTTCGTCGAAGCCGGCAAGACGGTCGCGCTCTTCGAGCGCAACGAGCCGTTCACCGTCAGTTTCTGGGTTCGCGTCGACCGCGCCGGCACGTCCGGCCCGCTGTTCGCGCGCTCGGGCGGCGTGATGAACGGCAACCGCGGCTACGACATCGACCTGCAGGCCGACGGCTCGCTGACCGCCGGCCTGCACCATGTCGATCCCGACAACGCCGCCGAGATCACGACCACCGGCCCGGTGCTGCGTCCCGGCGCCTGGCAGCACGTGCTGCTCGCCTACGACGGCAGCAGCCGCACCGCCGGCATCGGCCTCTTCGTCGACGGTGTCAGACCGCCGACCAGCGTGGTCATCGATCATCTGCGGCGCAGCATCCTCCACGACGGCCACGACAAGAACTGGGACGGCGGCAAGACGGCGATGCGCTTCGGACGCCGCGGCGACGAGCGCCTCGACGGCATCAGCGTCGACGAGCTGCGCGTGTTCGATCGGCAGCTCTCACGGCTGGAGATTCAGGCGCTCGCCGGGGTCGCCGATCCGCTCGGCGCGATCCTGAAGACGCCGGCGGCGACCCGCACCGCCGCGCAGCAGGCGGCCCTGCGCGAGCACTACGCGTTGCGCGTCGATCCGGCCACCGCGGCGACGCGCCGCGCGCTGCTCGCCGTCCGCGGCGACGAGAACGCGCTGCTCACCGGCCGCGTCGAGGTGATGGCGATGCGCGAGCGCGCCGCGCCGCGCAAGACGTTCATCCTGGCGCGCGGCGCCTACGACGCGCCGACCGACGAGGTCACCCCGGGTACGCCGGCCGCGCTCGGCGCGTTCCCGAAGGATCTGCCACCGAACCGCCTCGGGCTGGCCCGGTGGCTGACCGCGCCCGGACATCCGCTGACGTCGCGGGTCATCGTCAACCGGACGTGGGCGCAGCTGTTCGGGCGGGGCCTGGTCGCCACGCCGGCCGACTTCGGCAGTCAGGGCAAGCTGCCGACGCATCCGGCGCTGCTCGATTGGCTGGCCACGCACTTCGTCGCGTCGGGTTGGAATCTCAAAGCGCTGCAGAAGACGCTGGTGCTGTCGGCGACATACCGGCAATCGTCGATCGCGGACGCCGCCGCGCGGGAACGCGATCCGGCCAACGAGTGGCTGGCGCGTGGGCCCTCGCATAGACTCTCCGCCGAGCAGGTGCGCGACGGCGCGCTGGCGGCGAGCGGCTTGCTCGTGCGCGAGATCGGCGGGCCCAGCGTCTATCCGTACCAGCCGGCCGGCTTGTGGGAGGCGCTGGCGACGCGCAACGCGACCACCTACAAGGTCGGCAAGGGCGACGACCTTTATCGGCGCAGTCTCTACACGGTGTGGAAGCGCTCGTCGCCGCCGCCGTCGGCGATCAGCTTCGACGCCGCCGAGCGGCTGTTCTGCACGGTGAGCCGACAGCGGACCAGCACGCCGCTGCAGGCGCTCGTGCTCCTGAACGATCCGCAGTTCGTCGAAGCGGCGCGGGCGCTGGCGGCGCACATGATCCACGACGCCGGCGGCGACGTCGACGCGCGGATCACGCTCGGCTTCCGCGCGCTGACCGGCCGGCGGCCAGCGAATGAGGAACGCGCGGCGCTGGCCTCGCTCTATCGCGACGAACTGACGCGCTTCCGGCGCGAGCGCGACGCCGCGGCAACGCTCCTGGCGGTGGGTGCCTCGAAGCCGCCGCCCGGGATCGACGCGGCGGAGCTCGCGGCCGCCACTGTCGTGGCGTCCACGGTGATGAACCTCGACGACGCGGTTACAAAACGGTAACCGTGCTCGGAGCATGCTCCGAGCAACTTGCAGAAATTGCCATGGATGGATTGGACGACCTGAAGTTCAACGGGACGCGGCGGCACTTCCTGTCGGCGGCGAGCCTCGGGATTGGCTCGACGGCGCTGGCGGCGCTCCTCGATCCCTCGATCCTGTCGGCGGCCGCGCAGACGCCTGGCCCGGCCGCCGCCACGGGCGGGCCACTGCTGGCATCGCCGCACCTGGTGCCGCGCGTGAAGCGCGTCATCTACCTGTTCCAGAGCGGCGGCCCGTCGCAGCTCGAGCTGTTCGACTACAAGCCGCGGCTGCGGACGATGAACGGCCAGGAGCTGCCGGAGTCGATCCGCAAGGGCCAGCGCCTGACCGGCATGACCGCGCACCAGAAGTCGTTTCCGATGGCCGGGTCGCAGTTCGACTTCGCCCGGCACGGCAAGAGCGGCACCTGGGTCAGCGATCTGCTGCCCCACACCGCTCGCATCGTCGACAAGCTGTGCATCGTCCGCTCGATGCACACCGAGGCCATCAACCACGATCCGGCGGTGACCTTCGTCCAAACCGGCTCACAGCAGGCCGGCCGGCCGTCGATCGGCGCCTGGCTCTCCTACGGTCTCGGCTCCGAGAACGCCAACCTGCCGGGCTTCATCGTGCTGCTGTCGCGCGCCCGCGAAGGCGATCAGCCGCTCTACTCCTGGCTGTGGGGCAGCGGCTTCCTCCCGTCGCAGCACCAGGGCGTCCAGTTCCGCGGCGGCAAGGATCCGGTGCTGTTCCTCAACGATCCCAAGGGCATCGATCGGGCCAGCCGCCGGCGGATGCTCGACGCGCTGCGCACGCTCGAAGAGCAGCAGCACGCGCGCACCATGGATCCCGAGATCGACGCGCGCGTCGCCCAGTACGAGATGGCGTATCGCATGCAGACGGCCGTCCCCGACGCGATGGACCTGTCGGCGGAATCGGACGCCGTCTTCGATCTCTACGGCGCCGACGCGCGCAAGCCCGGCACCTACGCCGCCAACTGCCTCTTGGCGCGACGCCTGGCCGAGCGCAACGTCCGCTTCATCCAGCTGTATCACCAGGGCTGGGACCAGCACGGCGACCTGCCCAAGGACATCCGGACCATGACCCAGTCGGTCGACCAGGCCTCCGCTGCGCTGGTCGTCGATCTCGAGCGGCGCGGCCTGCTCGAAGACACGCTGGTCATCTGGGGCGGCGAGTTCGGCCGCACCAACTACTCGCAGGGCAAGCTCGAGAAGGACAACTACGGCCGCGACCACCACCCGCGCTGCTTCTCGATCTGGATGGCCGGCGGCGGCGTGAAGCGCGGCTACACACACGGCGAGACCGACGAGCTCGGCTACAACGTCGTGCGCGACCCGGTCCACGTCCACGACTTCCAGGCGACGCTGCTGCACTTGCTCGGCGTCGATCACGAGCGCCTGCTCTTCAAGCACCAGGGCCGGCGCTATCGCCTCACCGACGTGCACGGGCAGGTCGTGAAGGACCTGCTGGCGTGAGCGGCCTCGGAGCCCCCGTCGCGTGATCGACTTCGGCGCCTTCGTCGGCCGCTTCCATCCGCTGCTCGTCCATTTCCCGATCGCGTTCCTGCTGCTGGCGGGCGCGCTCGAACTGCTCGCCCTGCGACCGCGGACGGGGCCGCCGTGGCTGGCCGCCCGCTTCCCGCTGCTGGTCGTCGCGGCGCTGACGGCCGGCGTCGCGGCCACCGCGGGCTATCTGCTGGGCTCGTCCGGCGGATACGGCGGCGCGACGTTCGACCTGCACCTGCGCCTCGGCATCGTCGTCGCGATCGGCGCGCTGATCACGGCGCTGGCGGCGTGGCGCCGGCAACGGACCGGGAGCGGCGATCGCGTCGTGCGCGCGGCCCTCGTCCTGACGCTGATCGTGCTCGCCATCGCCGGCCACCTCGGCGCCACCCTGACGCACGGCGAGGGCTACCTGACCGAGTTCGCGCCGGCGCCGCTGCAAACGCTCTTCGGCGGCGGCCCGGACCGGACCGCAGCGGCCTTCACCGGCGCTCCGGAGCGGGCCGCGGTGTACCCGACGCTGATCCAGCCGGTGCTGCAGCGGCACTGCGTCTCGTGCCACGGCCCGGGTGCCCCGCGCGGCGGCCTGTCGCTCGACACGCCCGACGGGATCGTCAAGGGCGGCGACCACGGCCCGGTTGTGACGCCGGGCCGGGCGCAGTCGAGCGAGCTGGTGCGGCGTCTGTGGCTGCCGGCGCACCACGCCGACGTGATGCCGCCGCGCGGACAACGTCCATTGCCGCCGGCCGATGCCGGGCTGCTGCGCTGGTGGATCGACGGCGGCGCTTCCTTCGAGCAGCCGCTCGGCGAGCTGGAGCTGCCGCCCGAGCTGCGGCCGGTCGTCGAAGCCCGTCTCGGCCCACTGTCGATCGGCGGACCGACGATCCCCGCCGTCGCGCTGGCTGCGCCCGATCCCGCCCGCCTCACCGCGGCAGCCGCGGCCGGTATCGACCTCCGGCCGATTGCCGACGGATCGCCGTTCCTGCAGGTGCGCCTGATGGGACGCGAGCCGCCCGCCGACGATGGCCGCGTCGCCAGCCTCGCGCCGCTCGCCGCGCACGTGCTGTGGCTGACGCTGGCCGACACGGCGATCACCGACGCCGCGTTTCCCGTCATCGCGCGGATGACGAACGTGACGCGGCTCGACGTGAGCCGCACCAGCGCGACCGACGGCGGCCTCCAGGCGCTGGCACCGCTGGCGCAGCTCGAGGTGCTGAACCTGTACGGGACGAAGGTCACCGACGCCGGGCTGGCGTCGCTGGCGGCGCTGCCGCGGCTGCGGCGCGTCTACCTCTGGCAGACGGCGGTGACGCCGGCCGGCGTGGAGCGCCTGCGCGCGGCGGCGCCGAAGCTGGAGGTCGTGCTGGGCGACGACGCGCAAGAGGACGCGCCGACCGCAGCCGGACGGGCCCCGATCGCGGGGCCGCCGGCGCCGCGCTGACCGGGGCTGCCAGAAGCGGGTCGCGCCTACTTGAAGCGGCTCAGGACGACTTCGACCTCGCGCTGCTTGGCCGAGGCCTTGGCCCACTGCACGAGGATCGGGCTCTGATAGGTGCCCTGCACGGGCCGCCCGATCCCTTCCGTCTGCCGGTCCGACACCAGCAGGCTGACCGAGCGCTTCATCCGCAGGAAGCGCGACGCCGGCACCGCCAGCACCCGCGCCGCCAGGCGCTCGACCATCGACTCGTTCATGCGGAAGTGGTCGAACAGCTGGTTGAAGATCTGGACCATGTCGTACTTGGCGTAGTCCAGGCTGCGATTGGGGATGGCGCGGGGCCGGGCCAGCAGGTGGGACGCCTTCTCGCGCATGAAGCGCAGCGGCTCGCGCAGCACCTCGGCGAGGTCGTGGCGCATCAACAGCGTCTCGTACTCGTTGACCGTGAGCCCGGCGTGGCGTTCGCCCTTGGCCAGCTCGATGCGGACGCGGCCCTTGGGCACGTCGTACTTCGCGGTGAGCGCCTCGATCTGCTCGTACAGCCCGAGCTTCGGGTCCTTCAGATTGACCGAGTCGATCGGGTGCGCCGACACCGGGATCACCAGGCGCTCCCGGACGACCTCCTCTTCCTCGCTGAAGCCGACGATCGTCGTCTGCCGCTGGCGCGCCTGGCCCTCGTTCATGCCGTCCAGGTCGACGAAGTAGACCGGATCCTTGGGACGGTGGCGGTAGGTGACGCAGTTGCGGAGGCCCGCGCCGATGAACGCCAGGTGCGAGTCGGCGTTCTGCGGCTCGTTGCGCTTCTGCTCCTCGGAGAGCTCGGTCCGCTTTTCGAGCTTGTCGTGCTCGTAGCCGGCGCCCTCCGGGAAGATCGTCTTGAAGACCTTCACGAACGGCTCGACGCCGGGCTCCCCTTCCTGCTCGAGACGCGTCGCCAGGCTTTGATCGAGATAGCCGGCGGTCGTGTGGAAGGAGCAGTACAGCGCCCGCGGGAAGGGCTGGAGGGCGTCGCCGTGTTGATCCCTGACGGCTTGGCCGACGTCGATGACGTCGAGCCGGGCGGCGGGATTGACCTCGAGGCTGACCTCGACGGGCCGGTTGGGCATGGGCGCAAACTGACACGGCCGCCCGCTCGTGAAAGCGTTCGGCCGTAACTGTAGAGTCTACGGCAATTTGACGGCAGCGTAAAGCCGGCGTTTCGGCTCCAGGCGGCCCCGACAGTAGAGGCTAGGCGTTCTCCCGGAGGAACAATCGTGTCGCCAGGGTCACCGAGATGACGGCCAGGGCCACGACCGCCAGTGTCCCGCCGGCGACGTCCAGGGTCGCGTAGCGGCCCAGGAAGGCGTCGCGGATGGCGTCGACGAGGTGCGAGAGCGGGTTGAACCGGGACAAGGTGCGCAGCCACGGCGGGGCCATCGACATCGGCAGCAGGATGCCCGATAGCAGCAGCAACGGAACCAGCACCATGTTCAGGAACGGGGCGAACACGAACTCCTGCCGCGTGACCAGGCCGAGCGCGTAGGACAGCGACGACAGCGCAATGCCCAGGACGACGACCAGCCCCACTGCCAGGAGCAGGCCGACGATCGGCGCCCGCAGGCCGAGCGTGACCGCCAGGACCAGCAGGACGCAGCCCTGGAGGCCGATCAGCGAGGCGTCGCGCAGCACCCGGCCCAGCAGCAGGGCCAACCGGCTGACCGGCGTGACGCGGAAGCGCTCGATGATCCCGAGACGCAGCTCGGCGATGATGCCGAACCCCACGAACGCGCTGCTGAACATCCCGAGCTGCACGAGGATGCCGGGGACGAACAGCTCCAGGCCTTTGGCCTCGGTCCCGAACGAGGCCGAGACACGCGAGAAGACCGGGCCGAAGAAGAGCAGGTAGAGGACCGGCTGGAGCAGGCCGAGGAACAGCGTCATCGGCACCCGCAGCGACTGGCGGACCTGGCGCCGGTAGATCAGCAGGATGTCGCGGAACAGGCGCATCGCAGTCTTTCGGATCAAGCGGCCGGCGCCGCGTCTTCGCGCAGCGACCGGCCGGTCACCGTCAGGAACACGTCGTCGAGGGTGGGCCGGGACAGGTTGACCGAGACCAGCGACGCGCCCGAGTCGTCGAGCAGCCGGACGAGCTCGACGAGCGCGCGCTCGCCGCTGTCGACGGTCAGGCGCAGCGTCGCGCCGGCACCGGTCACGTCGCGGACGCCGGGATGCGCGGCGATCGCGGTCCGCGCCCGCTCGACGTCGCCGCGGATCTCGAGGGTGACGACGTCGCCCGAGATGCGGCGCTTCAGCGCGTCCGGCGTGCCCTCGGCGACGATGCGGCCGTGGTCGATGATCAGCAGGCGATCGGCGAGCGCGTCGGCCTCGTCGAGGTAGTGGGTGGTCAGGAAGACGGTGGTGCGGTGATCGCTGCGCAGCCGCCGCACCAGATCCCACAAGTGGCTGCGGCTCTGCGGATCGAGGCCGGTGCTCGGCTCGTCGAGGAACAGCAGCGGCGGACGATGCACCAGTCCGAGGGCGATGTCGAGCCGGCGCCGCTGGCCGCCCGACAGCGAGCCGGCCGGCCGCATCGCGATGGCGCGCAGGTCGAGATCGTCGTAGAGCCCCTCGGCGCGGCGCCTGGCCTCGGCGCGGGTGAGCCCGTGCAGCTCGCCCTGGAGGATCAGCTCCTCGGCGACGGGGCAAGACGGGTCGGTGCCGCCGACCTGCGAGACGTAGCCGATCCGCTCGCGGACGCCCTGCGGATCGGTGAGCAGATCGCAGCCGACGACGGTGGCCGTGCCCGCGGTCGGCTGCAGCAGCGTCGTCAGCATCCGCAGCGTCGTGGTCTTGCCGGCGCCATTCGGGCCGAGGAAGCCGACGATCTCGCCGGGCTCGACGGTCACGTCGACGCCGCAGACGGCCTCGACGCGCCCCTGCTTGGTCGTGAACGCGCGCGC
>Ga0075366_10001320_pt1 | contig 12374 bp, 8 predicted proteins | sample EndMethybrTD3031_FD_72351 | JGI IMG/M metagenome (GOLD analysis project Ga0075366, IMG submission 72351) | Populus endosphere microbial communities from Tennessee, USA - Endosphere MetaG P. TD hybrid TD303-1 | ecosystem: Host-associated > Plants > Roots > Endosphere | place: USA: Tennessee... | reverse complement strand
GTACTTCCCTAAGCTGAAAAATGATTTTGAGGTACAAAAAAACAAGATCAAGTTATTTAGCCGTCAGGTATTTATTACCGATGAGGTGAAGGATATTGTGCCTGAGTTTTTGATGCTGCTTCACGGCGTTATCGATTCACCAGATATCCCTTTGAACGTTTCGCGCAGCTTTTTACAGGCCGATAGTAACGTTAAAAAGATAAACAGCTATATCACCAAAAAAGTAGCTGATAAATTGTCAGAACTGTTTAAAGCCGATCGTAAAGCTTATGAAGAAAAATGGACCGACATTGGCCTGTTTGTAAAATACGGCATGGTGAGCGAAGACAAGTTTTATGATAAAGCCAAAGACTTTGTTTTGGTAAGTAACACCAAAAAAGAGAACTTCACTTTACCTGAATATAAAGAGAAAGTTGAGTCAGTACAAACCGATAAAGACGGTCAGATGGTTTACATTTACACCAACGACCCGGCTAAACAGGATTCGTTTATCCAATCGGCCAATAAAAAAGGTTATGATGTGCTGGTGATGAATTCGCCTATTGATAATCATTTCATTAGCCAGTTGGAGCAAAAAATGGAGAAAACTTCATTGAAACGTGTTGACGCTGACGTGGCAGACAAATTGATCAAAAAAGACGAAGCGCCTGAATCAGTTTTAACCGATGAGCAATCAAACAAGGTCAAGGAAATTTTCAATAAAGCTATCAACAAACCAGCATACAATGTTCAATTAGAGAGTCTTAACCCGGATGAATTACCGGTAACTGTAACCATGGACGAGTTTATGCGCCGCATGAAAGATATGGCGGCAATGGGCGGCGGCATGGGCTTTTACGGTAATATGCCCGATAATTACAAGGTTATTGTAAACGGAAACCACAAGCTGATAAGCCGCATTTTACAGGAAGAGAACGAAGATATACAAGCCCAGCTATCAAAACAGGCATTTGACCTGGCCCTGCTTTCGCAAGGATTATTGACAGGTGCCGAACTTACCGAGTTTGTAAACCGCAGTGTGAATTTGATCTAAGCGATCTGCTTAAGCAATACTAAAGCCGCCTGCAAAAAACAGGTGGCTTTTTTATTTGAATATTATTTAAATTTGATATGGAATAAACCTTACAACTGCATCCTTGTCATAAATATTTAAATCATTTGGATATGAAACGATTAAAGAGATTTTCGTTATTAATGGCTGCTATGGTAATGATGGGCACAGCTGTTGTTAACGCTCAAACTACCCGTAAAGAAAGAAAAGCGGCCCACCTTGCCGAAATAAAGGCCATTGTTGAGTCCCAGAACTTTGTATTTAACGCCAACTATGTAAACCCAACACGCTTAAACAGCAGGGCGCTCACTTCAAGCTACGACCTAACTGTTACCAAGGATACTGTCATCGCCTACCTACCCTACTTTGGCGTGGCCACGGTAGCCCCGGCATACGGATCGACCGAGGGCGGGATTAAATTTACTACCACCAAGTTTACTTATGTAGTCAAACCCGGCAAAACGGATGGCTGGAATATCACCATCAAACCAACGGTTAAAAACATCAGTGATTCAAGGGATGTGCAATCCATGTACTTGACTATTAGCTCGGATGGTTATGCTTCACTACAGGTGATCAGCACCAACCGTGATCCTATTTCCTTTAACGGCACAATTGAAAAAAGACCAGCGAAAAAGTAGCTCAAAGCAGAAAGCTAAAGGCTTAAAACTAAAAGACTTTTCAATACAGATGCTTTGGGCATTCAGCTTTGGGCCTTCTGCTTTCAGCTCAATAATCCTGCATTGTCCTTTAAATCTACACCTGATAACTTGCGTTTAAAAGCTTCGCTAATGAGGTAAAATATTTTTTTGGCTGCTTTTTTTGAGGTAAGTCCTTTGGGGCGGATATTGGAAACGCAGTTTCGGGATTCGTCTGTTAAGCCAGGTTTGGGGCCATATGTGAGATAAGCGCCCACACTATCTGCCGAACTTAGCCCCGGGCGTTCACCAATGAGCACAAGTGATAATTGTGCTTTGAGGTTATAGCTAATATCGTCGCCTATAGCTACCCTTCCCTGCTCTACAAGGGTTATCGGCGCGAATTTAAATCCTGACGCAGATAACATCGGGATAAGTTCCTTTAATAATCCAATGGTGTTTTCGTTTACAGCGGTGGCCGAAAGACCATCGGCTATAATAATGGCAATATCCGTTTGGAGAAAGTAATCTTCCAATTGATTTAATGAGGCTTCATTCAGTTTACGGCCAAGATCCGGACGTTGCAGGTATTGCCTGCGGTCGGTTACCCGGCTGTGCAGTTGCAAAATGGGCAGATTAAACTGTTTAAATACATCAGTTAAATGATTGATATCCAACTCCGAATAAACCGCGTCGCGGGCGTGGGCATGGGCCAGCTTAAAATCAAGCGACTGTTTTAGGGGAATGCTCGTCCCCACCCGGCCAATAGCTATGCGGGCAGTAGTAAACTCCTGCAAAGCCTTTAAAGGCCCTATCTCGTGGGGAATGTTTCTTTTCATGTCTCTATGTCAAAGTAAAAGCCTGTTTTTTGAACTATCCTTCACCCATATTCTTTACAACTGCCTTTTTTACCTTTTTCCTTTCACCTGCTCTACCTCCTCCTAAACCATCGCTCCCAACAACCCATGCGCGGGGTCAATGGGGATCATATTACCTTTACCATCGATAATGCCTTGTTTTATCAGCCATTGCTCAAACTCGGGAGCCGGTTTTAAACCAAGTACTTTACGTAAATATAAGGCGTCATGAAAAGATGTGGATTGATAATTAAGCATAATATCATCCGCGCCGGGGATGCCCATAACAAAGTTACAACCTGCCACACCCAACAAGGTTAACAGGTTATCCATATCATCCTGGTCGGCCTCGGCATGGTTGGTATAGCAAACATCGCAGCCCATGGGCAAACCGAGCAGTTTACCACAAAAATGGTCTTCCAATGCGGCCCGGATGATCTGCTTGCCATCATATAAATATTCAGGCCCGATAAAGCCCACAACAGTATTCACCAACAGTGGTTTAAACTTTCGGGCTACAGCATAGGCCCTTACCTCGCAGGTTTGCTGATCAACACCAAAATTGGCATTGGCAGATAGGGCACTCCCCTGTCCTGTTTCAAAATACATCACATTATTACCCACCGTGCCACGGTTAAGTGATAACGTTGCCTGGTGAGCCTCTTCAATTAAGTTAAGGTTGATGCCAAAACTTGTATTGGCTTTTTCAGTACCTGCTATGGATTGAAAGCAAAGATCCACTGGGGCTCCTTCATTAATCAGTTGCAAAGTGGTAGTAATATGGCTCAATACACAGGTTTGTGTGGGGATATTAAACTGCTGCCTGATATTATCCATAAGCCTCAATAAGCTACTTACCGCTGCGGGGCTATCGGTAGCCGGGTTTATACCAATGGTAGCATCGCCGCTGGCATGCAAAAGGCCATCAATAATGCTGGCAGCCACGCCTCTCGGATCGTCTGTTGGATGATTTGGCTGTAAACGGGTACTAAAATGCCCACTTAATCCAATAGTATTACGAAACCGGGTAACTACCCCACATTTTTTTGCTACAGCGATCAAGTCTTGGTTACGCATCAGTTTAGATACCGCTGCAACCATTTCGGGTGTTAATCCATCGGCAATATCAGTTAAGGTTTGGGTATCCGTTTCATCACTTAGCAGCCAATCGCGTAACTCGCCAACAGTTAAATGGCTTATTTGATTAAACGAACTAACGCTATGGTTATCAATAATTAAACGGGTTACTTCATCATGCTCGTATGGAACAACAACTTCGTTTAAAAAAGTTTTAAGAGGTACATCAGCGAGGGTGATTTGAGCGGCAACCCGTTCCTCATAACTACCGGCACATACACCCGCCAGTTCATCACCCGAGCGATATGGCGATGCCATGCCCAGCAAAGTTTTCAAATCCCGAAACTTATAAACCTTGTGTCGTATGGTGTGGCGGTACATTTATTTGTTCATTGGTTCACTGGTTCATTTGTGTCACTCGGAGTATATTACAGTTCAGGTGTGGCCATCATCTCTTCAGTAAGGGCGACTTTATGTTTTCCCATCAGCATAAATACAATACCTATTGCCAATAACCCGGCAAAAAACATCATGCTGACGGTAAAATTAAACCATATAATGGCAAACATGCTCACCACCGTTATCAACAGCGCTATCCCCGGAAACCAGGGATAAACAGGCGCTTTGAATGGCCGCGCCAGGTTCGGTTCTTTTTTGCGGAGAATGAACAAACTTACCATACACATAATATACATGACCACCGCGCCCAATACCGACAGCACCAGGATTTGCGATGTGCCGTTTTTTGTATGCGTACCTAAATAGATAGCAATAAAACTAACTGCCCCGGCTAATACAAGCGACCAATGGGGAGTTTTAAAACGATGACTTAAATTATCAAGCCCCTTGGGTAGGTAACCACTCCTGGCCATAGCAAATACCTGCCTTGACGATGCCAGAATTGTACCATGAAGCGATGCTATCAGCCCGAACAAGCCGATACTGGCAAATATTTTAGTTAAGCCGCTTGCTTTACCCAATACGATGCCTATTGCTTCGGGCAGAGGATAATCTAATGTGCTTAGTTTGCGCCAATCGGTTATGCCCCCCGTTGCTATCATTACTCCAAGCGCCAACGCAACTAAGGTTATCAGCGCACTAATGTATCCCTTGGGAATATCTTTTTTAGGATCTTTTACCTCTTCGGCAACCATGGCCACACCTTCAATAGCCAGATAAAACCAAATTGCAAACGGCAGCGCAGCAAATACGCCTCCCCATCCAAAAGGCATTGGGTTACTCAGGTAATTGGCCATTTTAAAATGCGGCGAAACGATACCTAAATACAACAGCAACTCGGCAACTGCCAAAATGGTGATGAACACCGAAAATGCCGCAGATTCTTTTACCCCCAGGCCATTAAGCAGCAGGAAAGCTGCGTTAAATGCCAATGCCGAATACATCACCGGTATGTCGGGATACAAAAAATGAAGATAGCTCCCTAATGAAATGGCTATTGCCGGCGAAGCAAAAAGGAAATCGATAAGCGTGGCGTATCCCGCTACTAATCCGCCAAAAGGCCCCATTGCCCGGTAGCCGTAAGCGAAGGCGCCGCCCGCGTGTGGTATTGCCGTGGTAAGTTCCGTGTAGCTGAAAATGAACGTGATATACATCACGGTGATTACCAGGGTAGCAATCAACATACCGACAGTACCTGCAACATCCCAGCCAAAATTCCAGCCAAAGTACTCGCCCGAGATTACCAGCCCTACGGCTATTGCCCATAAATGGACTGGTTTTAAAACTCTTTTTAATTGCTCTGCCGGGGGTGTTGCCATATGTTTTGATTTGCCGCCATAAGATACTTATTACAGGGCTAATATCAAAACTTGGTTCATTGGTTCATTGGTTCATTGGTTCATTGGTTCATTGGTTCATTGGTTCATTGGTTCATTGGTTCATTGGTTCATTGGTTCATTGGAACGCGGGCATAGCGGACAAAAAGCTGTCGACAGTATCAGACTTCCGAAGTTTTTAAAACTTCGGAAGTCTCTCGGCAACAGTTCACCCGCCAGACAAGACCAATGAACTAATGAACGAGTGAACCAATGAACTAAGCAAGTGAACCAATGAACCAACCTAAACCTTCATTGTATTTTTTAAATAACCTATACTGCTAGTTATACTTGCCAACGGATCTTTCGGGCCATCGTGTTCAACAAAGAAGTGCTTCATACCTGCTGATTTGGCGGCAGCGAAAATTGGTTTAAAATCGATGGTACCGCTACCAACGGGCAATATCGTTTTACGTTCGGCGTCCAGGTCTTTTACATGCCATAGCGGGAAACGGCCGGGATGTTGTTTAAACATTTCAACCGGGTTTTTGCCTCCTTTTATGGCCCAGGCCAGGTCGAGCTCCATTTTAACATTTTGGGGATCAGTTTCGCTTAGCAAAAGATCATAAGGCACTTTGCCATCAACAGCATGAAACTCCATGTCATGATTATGATAGGCAAACTGAATACCCACCTTTTTGGCAGCCTCTCCTGTTTTATTCAATACTTCTATAGTCGATTTGATTTCTTCGAGCGTTGCTGTGGGCGAATTGGCGCAAACCAGGTATTTAATGCCGCCTGCTGCCGCATCATCAACTAATTCCTGCATATTATCGCGCAGGTTTTTCATCGGGGGAATCACCATTGGCTTACCATCAGCGCCGTTTGGCAGCTTGGTTCCCGGAGGAAGTTTAAACGGGGCGCCCAAAACGTGGTGCGATGTCCAGTTCATGCCCAGGTCATTCACCATAGCTTTAAATCCTTTGGGCGTTGTGCCATAATAGCCGCCTTTTTTGCTGAAGGCCGATTCCATGTCCTTGTAACCCAAGGCTGCAATTTTGGTTAACGTGCCTTTTACATCTTCATCAATAACGCCAAAAAATGTAAAGAGTTGCAGGCCGACGGCATGCGGAGCCGCCATATTGCTCAATAAAGAAGCGGCTTTGCCGGATAATGCAATACCGCCAAGCACCAGTGCACCGGTGCTTTGGATAAATTTCCTCCTGTTGTAATTCATGCTGATAATTTTAGTTTTAATGTGGTACAGTAAATCTAAATAATAATTATCAGCAAATTAAAACTTATTGTGTCTTTTTTACACATTAGGAGCCCACTCTAAATCTCCCCCGGTTGGGGAGACTTCAAAAGTCCTCCCTTTTTGTGCCATAGGTATTAAACTAACCTCCAATTTTGGCTATTTGTTAATGCTTATCCGAACTGAAAAAGTTTGTTAGTGACGTACCTATGGCACGTAAAGCCATTTTTTTTATTTCTACCGACATTCAACCCCTCTGGGGTTGTTCACTAAACATATTTACACACTGTATCGTCCAGGGAGTAGATATAAAGGGCTATCTTACTTATACAAACAATTGGCAATCAGCCCTGTCCATCCGGTTTGGTGAGATGCGCCGGCGCCACGGCCTGTATCGCCATCAAAATACTCGTAAAACAGGATATAGTTTTTGAAATGAGGATCGGTTTGCATTTTATGATTATTGCCAAATAGTGGCCTGTACCCTTTATCATCGGGCAAAAACAGTTTAGATACCCGGCTGTAGAGCTCATTGGCTACCTCGGACAGGTTCATGAAATTGCCGGACCTGGTGGGGCATTCCACTTTAAAATCATCGCCATAGTATTTATGAAAACGTTGAAGGCTGTCAATAATCAGGTAATTGATAGGCATCCAGATAGGGCCGCGCCAGTTGCTGTTACCGCCAAACAAACCGCTATCGCTTTCGCCAGGATTGTAGGCTATGCCGAAATCGACGCCGTTAACCGCTATTTTATAAGGGTGGTCCAGGTGGTATTTTGATAACGAGCGGATACCATAATCGCTTAAAAACTCCTTTTCATCCAACATGTATTTCAACAGCGATTTCATACGATAACCACGCAAAAGGCTAATCAGGTGCTGACCGGAGCTGTTTTTTTCGTTCCAGCGCGAAACTAATGAAGCCAAATCCGGCCGCTTTTCGGCAAACCATTTCATCCGTTCTTTAAATATGGGGCTGTCGGCTAAATCAGCCTCATCTAAAACTTCGGTTGCAAATAATGGTATAAGGCCTACGATACTTCTTACACGCATTTTAACCGAACCATCATCGGGGAAACGGATTTGATCATAAAAAAAACCATCTTCATCATCCCATAATCCTTCATTATTCTCGCCAAAGTTTGACATGGCTCCTACGATATAGATAAAATGCTCAAAAAACTTCGATGCTATATCCTCATAAGCTTTATCCGTTTCGGCAAGCTCGGTTGCAATGCGCAGCAGGTTGAGCGAATACATAGCCATCCAGCTGGTACCATCAGCCTGTTCCAGGTGCTGACCAGAGGGCAGCCGGGTATTCCTGTCAAAAACGCCGATGTTATCCATCCCAAGGAAACCGCCCTCAAAAATATTGTTGCCGGCTTCGTCTTTACGATTTACCCACCAGGTAAAATTGAGCATCAGCTTGTGGAAGATCCTTTCCAAAAAGTAGGTGTCGCCCTTACCGTTGTTTGCGGCTTTATCTGTTTTGTAAACATTCCAGACTGCCATGGCATGCACCGGTGGGTTTACATCGCTGAAATCCCATTCGTAAGCTGGTAGTTGTCCGTTAGGATGCATATACCAATCACGGGTGAGCAGTACAAGCTGATTTTTGGCGAATGTCATATCTACGGTTGCCAATGGCAGGCAATGGAAGGCCAAATCCCAGGCGGCAAACCAGGGATACTCCCATTTATCGGGCATCGAAATGATATCCTTGGTATTCAGGTGCCTCCATTTATGGTTACGGGCATCTTCGCGTTGTGCCGAAGGCCGTGGTTGGGCAGGGTCACCGTTTAGCCATTGGCGAATATCGGAGTAGTAAAACTGCTTGTTCCAAAGCATACCGGCAAGCGCCTGGCGTTGGATGAGGCATCTTTCGGCATCCTCTTTGTCATTGTAAATATCGTTGTAAAACTGGTCTGCCTCGGTTTGGCGGATCTCGAATATATCGTCAAAGTCTTCAAAACCATAATTAGCATCCGGCGAAAGCCGTAGTTTTAAAGTGACGCTTTTACCGGCTGCGACCGTTATGTCGTAATTAACAGCGGCCTTTGTACCAGTTTTTTTAGGGTTGATGGTATCGGCGCCATGAACTATATAGTCATTAATGCCGTCTTTATTGTATTTATGGCCGCTATCATAATAGTATAGCCGCTGCATATTGGTTTCATTGTCGCAAAATAATACCCCGGGGTTGCCTGCGGCATGCAGCCAAAGCTGACCGAGGTCTTCATGAAATATACCGGCAACACCATTGCCGTTGGCCGAAATTTGTGGCTTGTAATCGTCATAACCCCAGCTCCAGGTGTTTCGGAACCACAGAGTAGGCAAAACATTCAACGCGGCATCTTTATCGCCCCGGTTATGTATGGTAATTTTGATGAGGATGTCGTCCTGCGCGTTCTTGGCATATTCGGTAAAAACGTCAAAATATTCGTCTTTATCAAAAATGCCGGTATCCATCAACTCAAATTCAGGATCGTTGCGGGTACGGCGTTTATTTTCGTTGACCAGCCAGGCGTACGGAAACTCATTTTGAGGGTACTTGTACAGAGTTTTCATGTACGAGTGGGTAGGCGTGCTATCCAGGTAATAGTATAGCTCCTTTACATCTTCGCCATGGTTACCTTCGGGGTTACTGAGGCCGAAGTAGCGTTCCTTAATAATGGGGTCTTTTTTATTCCAGAGGGCAATGGCAAAACAAAGGTTTTGCTGGCGATCGCAAATGCCGGCTATGCCTTCCTCGCCCCAGCGGTAGGCTTTGCTGCGGGCCATATCATGGGTTATATAATTCCAGGCGTCGCCGTTGGCGCTATAATCTTCACGTACGGTTCCCCATTGGCGATCGCTTACATAAGGGCCCCACCTTTTCCAGCTTGAATCCTTTAGCCTTGCTTGTTCTGCATTCATCCACGCAAAGTAGGTTTATTTGCAATAATTAACAGAATTATAGAATACGTTTTACACGAGGGTGAGAAAAAATAAAACCTAAGACGCTGCTTAAATTTGGTTTATCAATGCTTATGCTTTTAATGAAGGGACGATGATACGTATCGCATGGCGGCGAAGACTCACCCGGCGAGGCTGCGCCCGCCACCCTCTCTTCGGCTTCGCCGGAAAGAGGGGCTTGGAAATTAACATTCATAACATTCTTATTATCAATAAAATAAAGTATTAAAACCATCTTTCCACCGCAGGTGAAGAGAGGGTGGTCGGGCATAGCCTCGACCGGGTGAGTCGTTGCCGACGTTCAAGCGAATGTTTATGTAAATTCCACTACATGATGCGCGTGTGCGAAAGCAATAACGAGCACTTTTTTTATTTTAGGAGCTTCTTACTGTACCAACACAAATAAAACTCACAAAAAAGTTCCACCGGAACGGGTGTAAACTAACAACAGGACTAATCAGTAAAAGTGTAAATTTTTTTAGGACGAGACATTTCATCCCATCTAAATATTTTACTCATGCAGGGCAACAGCCAGTAAATACCAGGCAGTGTGCGGCAGCCATTGTTCGGCCCATCGCCAGTCATAATCCTTGTGGATCTGGGCGTATGACAGGTTAAAATCGATGTCATTCTCGTCATTCAACCCCGATGTTGCGCCGTTTACAATGCCGCCCGGCGCATTGGTGTACTCAAAGGTACCAAAAAAACCATAGGCCGGGTTGTTATGACCTGTGCCTTGCAACATACTGGCATCAAAAGGATTAAGACCTAAAATCCAGTTCAGCTGGTCGATAGCGAAAGTTTCCAGTTGATCATGAAAGGGTTTGTCGCCGTTAAATAAACCGGCGGCAAGCCTTGCAGCGGTGGCCATTGAGGCTAAGCGCGCATTCTCGCCCTGCCACCATGGCGAGGCATCGCTGCCCTGCGGAAAGAAGAACGAAGTGCGCCTTTTGCCCAAAGTATCCTGCACCAGCTGGCGACTATAACCAAATGGGTTATTCACTTCATTAGTCACTTTTAACTCAAACTGAAATGAGCTTTTGATGGCTTTTTTTATGGATGCCTGCATCTCTTCATCGGCATAAGGATAATAATATACCAGGCTGGTTACAGGCAATCCCGCATCTGATGGATGGAAAAACGGCCTGTCGGTGCTATCGGCACGCCAATAGTTTTTATAGCTTTTCCATGTTGATAAGCGGCTTAATAAACTATTGGCACGTTTGGTAGCAGCAAGCAAATATTCGGGCTTTTTACTGGCTTTATATAGCTCTGTTGCGGCGCTTAGGGCACAATAATCATCAAGAATATTTTCTTTACCATCAAAGGTCATAACCTTATTATTGGCTTCCAGGAATTTAAAAGCGTTTTCGGCGGTCAGTAAATATCGCGCATTGGTAAAATCGCCGCTTGCCTTTGATGTTGAGGCCATGGCCAGCGCGGCAATGGCAATTCCCCCACCTGACCGGTAACTGACCTGGTAGCGATGCCAGTCGACGTTTTGGGCGCTATTGTTAAAGGGCTGATCTTTGTTTTGTTTGATGCGGTAAGATGCATCTTCAGCACGGATCACCCTATCCTTAGCCAGCTTACCCGGACCGGGCGCCGATACCGACCTGTAGAACGAACCATCCTTAGCCTGGATCCTTACCAGGTAATCGGCGCCATAAACGGCCTCGTCCAAGACCCGGCGATTGATCTGTCTGAAATCGGTCACCGTTTTTTTATTGAGCAATTCATTGGTTTTAAACAGGCTGTACACCACCAACGAAATTTGCTGCGGGTTAAAATACAGCGAGAAAGAAAGGTGCGAAAGATGCTTTCCATAATCGCCCGTAGCATCGTACCAACCGCCATGGGCATCAACGGTATCGGTAGTCTTCCCGGCTAACGGCAGGTGGTGGTCAGCCTTATCAATCTCTCCCGCGCTGCGTTGGCCTTTAAAGTAATAAACTACATCGCTCATGGTAGCTTGTTCCAATACGTTTTTACCAATTTTGAAAGGGTATGAGCTGATTTTTTTGCCAGGCAAATCAACTTGTAACCTATAGTTGCCGTCTTTATCGAAACTGCTAAAGTCAACGGTATAAAATTCGCGGCCTTTCCAGCCGTTTACTTTGCCGCTGTAAACAGGCTTACCGCCAAATACCGTTTTACCGGCCTCATCAACCAACTCAAATGAGCTGATGGCGTATTGTTTATCGGCAACTATAATCGCTTTTTTTGCCTGGGTATCCTCATAGCCTGCCTGGTTGGTAACTACTTTTATATTTTGGGCGATAGCGATGCCGGGCAGGGCTATCGCCATGAATAATGATTGTATTTTTTTATTGATCATAACGTAGGAAGTTATGCCGAATATAAGAATTACACCGTTGGTTTAATTGCAACAATATTGTGAATGACTGGCACTTAATCTTAAAAATCACATTAGAGACTGTCTTAAATTCAGTTTGTTATTTATACGACTAATGAAGTGGCAACGATACATATCGCTTGGCGGCGAAGACTCACCCGGCGAGGCTGCGCCTGCCACCCTCTCTTCGGCGAAGGTGAGTGTTGCACAACGACAAGGCATCATTTTCAATTATATTTTGTCAAGTATCTGATTATTAGTATATTGTAGCATGCAAGGTAGGAAAGCATATCAAGAGAAGCTATTTATCAGGTTCCAGTTATCAGACTATATTCCGGTGGATAATCTTTATTGCCGGTTGAACGAGTTAATAGATTTTAGTTTTCTTTATAAGGAGACAGCCGAAT
>Ga0075366_10001319_pt1 | contig 12379 bp, 7 predicted proteins | sample EndMethybrTD3031_FD_72351 | JGI IMG/M metagenome (GOLD analysis project Ga0075366, IMG submission 72351) | Populus endosphere microbial communities from Tennessee, USA - Endosphere MetaG P. TD hybrid TD303-1 | ecosystem: Host-associated > Plants > Roots > Endosphere | place: USA: Tennessee... | reverse complement strand
GTGTGGTAAAAAGGGCCTCGAGATGCACGTTTGCGTAAAGCTGAGAAAACTCGTTGCTTGCCAACAGGACCGTGGGATTTATCGAGCCGCCCCAAATGTTGTGATCCGTTTTGGTGTTCGTCACAGTTGTCCGGGTAGCGATTTTCGCGCTGTCTGCCCCCTTGAAGAAATCCTGCGCGTTGGCATAGTATCTCTCAGTGTTCCTGAGCCTCCCGCTACTGTCTGACTCGTAATAGTGGTAGTTGAAAAGGTCGAACTGGAAGCCGACCAGCCAGTTCTTCTTTAGAAATTTCCCGGTCTTGAATACGCTCGGTAAGAACAGGTTGAGGTTGCCGGCAAAGTCCTTTATCTTGGGGCCGCTGAAAAAGTCGAAGCTGCCGCCAGTTACAATGCGCATTTTCCACCTGAGCGTGTCAGGCGCATCTGGCTCTGCACTGGACGTTCCGGTTGACTCATTGACGTCGCTATTGAGATTGACAAGTATCTTGTACAGGTGGGGAATACCGTTCTTTCCTGCAACGTCGCAGTAGAAGACAATTGAGCGCTTTGCCGCCGTAAGCAGCCGAATATCGATGTTGAACGCGTCGGTCGCCCCGTCCAAGACTCTGTGCGCAACGAGTTTGGGATCGTACTTGTAGTCCTTATTGAGGTTGGCAGACCCCTCGTCCAAGTCCCTTGTCTCGACGGTGACGTTCTCGCCCTCCTTTCTGTTTCTTACTCTGAAGTAAAGACTGACGACGGTGTCGACCTTGCTTGGTTTTTTTAAGTCGATTTTATTTTCCGAGTCCATCTTGAGATCGGTTTCTTTGCCGGATACGTAGGTAAGGGTCTGTGCTTTCAGGGCAACGGAGCACAGAAAAGCAAGGAGAAAAAAGGCGATTCTTTTCATTTCAGTGACAGGTTAAGTTTGGCGGAGAATTCCGTACTTGTAAACAAAATAAAAATAACGTAAATAAGTCGGTATTTACAGAATTTTTTTAACAAATATCATTATATATTACTGTCAGTTAGCCAGTTGTAGTGTTGAAAGGGGTGCTTCTTCAGCTACCGCAAGTTTTTTTAACTTTTGCTGCCCCAGCTACCGAAAGCGTGTTCGCTTCCTTCAGCATTGCGTGGCCGCACGCAAGCTATTGAATATGCAAATCCCGGATGTTTATTAATCCCGGATTTTGTATTTTTAAAAAATAAGGCCGCTGGTATGCATTAATTGGCGTATACTTAGCATGTGGAGCAGAATTCATTGCACATTTAATAAGGATGCAAAAACAGACCGCTATGAGTAAATATTTAAGAGTTGGTTTCGTGTTACTAATTGTAGTATGCGTGGTAGTGGCGGTAGCTCTTCGGCAAGGCATGCATTCTTTTTTGTTTGCGTGGGTATTAAATTTTATGCTAATGATGGGTGTTTTAACCTTCACTCATACCTTCAAACTGCCATTAGCATCCACTTATTACGATTCGAAAAAATGGGAGGCTGATGGCAAGATCTATAAATGGTTCGGGATCCATGGATTTAGAAAGGTTTTGTTATGGGTTGGCTGGGAGAAACTCAACAAAGCTGCCAACCCTGTAAAAAAGAGTTTGGATGCGCTAAAACATTTGGAGTATACCACCCGGCAATCGGAATTTGGGCATTTAATTATCTTCTTTATAGTATTGGCCCCAACTCTTTTGGTGGGATTTTATTACGGATTTAAGCAATCATTGTGGCTGCTTATGCTAAATATTATATTAAATGCTTACCCGGTTGGCGTTCAACGCTATAATAGGCCAAGACTGCAAAAAGCTATAAAAAGAATCAGGGGTTTTCAACCGGTGCATGAAATTTAGTGCCAAAAAAACCTGTCTATCTGAGCAGGTATAATGCGGAAAAGGATGCATTCCTGTACCCTCAGGGTCTCTCCAATGTTATTAAGTTAAGCTATTCAACCCCGTAGGGGTATAACATTTGTAGAAAAAATAGAAAAATAATGCTCCGTGCCGTAGGTACGGAACTTATGAAGCGTACCTACGGCACGCAAAAATGTCGAATTACAAGTGCTACAAATGTTTTGCTCCGATGGAGCAACCTGTGAATTCATTAACTTAATAACATTGGAGAGATCCTAAGGGGACGGAAGCAATCTTGATTTAGTTTCTGGCCGGGTGTTCCTGTTCATGGCCTATTTATCAGCGAGACGCGTGCGCCAACTGGTGCAATGCGGCATTAAAAATCTAATCAGCGGCTTTCAAAATTATTTTTTCGTTTTCGCCTGTGTTAAAAGTAAATGTTTTGCCCGTAAGTATTTCCGCATTTTTTTCGTTGCGAATGAGGCGCACTTTTTGATCCGGCCATGGGTTTTCTATGGTGCAGGATCTTCCTTTTTCGCTAAGCAGGTTAACATATTCCACATTCCCGTTTCTTAATTTGCTGCTGATTACAAATGCGCCATAAGCCCTGAGTTTATCAAAACTTGCGTCGTTAGCATGGTTCCAATTGGGGAACACCCGTACCACGCCTTCGTAACTTTGCAACAGCATCTCATTAATGGTGAGCGGTACGGCAGCAAGAGTTTCAGTGCCGCCTCCGCTTTGAGTGATCCACAGGTTAGGTAATGATTGTGCGGCGATGCGAGCTTTCAAATAATATAGAATCTCATCCGGGTTATATCCTGCGCGTACCGCTCCGGGGAAACAAGTTTCTATCCCATTGCCCAGGGTATTACCCCAGTCTGCCGGGCTTTCTGCCTTGTCTTTCCAATGAGATATATCGCTAAGCAATATTTTATTAAACGCCGGCGCGCTATTTGGCCCCGCAACACCACCGGGCAGCAACACCCCATGAATAGATACGCGCGACAATCCATCCACACGGCTCACCCACGCCGAAGGGCTTTTTTCCGCGTTTTTCAGGGCTATTCTGCCATTAATTTCTCCCAGGGGGAAATCGCTGATACGATTGCGGATATCCTGCCATTTAGCCTGGCGGTTTTCATCTATCTTTAAAAAACTGCTCACATCCATCGTTCCCTTAAAAAGCATTTTCACCAGGCCTAATGAAAGTGTGGAGTTAAAGTCGCCCAGTTGGTTACGCCATTGCCCTTTATTTTTAAGGTTAGGCATTACTTCGCCAAAATGATCATTATAGATCACGTAACGGTTATTTTCCAACTTCAAATAGTCTTCCCAAAAGTTAGCACACTGCACCAGGTAAGGATATATCCGCCGGGCATAATTGGCATCATAGGTGCTGTAAAAGCGCATCAGCATGTTGCCCGCACCAAAAACTGCATTGATTTTTTGCCCCAGGAACTTGTAGCCATGATCAATAGTATCTTCCCGCGAGCCGTACCGTTTTTCCATTTCATCTGGCGTAAGCGGCCAGCGCGTGGTACACAATCCTTTTGGCCCGATACCAACCGGGTAATAGATGCCATTGATATGAAGCAGGTCCTGTGCATGGAATTTGCCCATCTTCATGTAATCCAGCAGGGGTTGGTCATAATTATCAACCAGATCGATGTAATTAGATGAATAAGCCGCCCAGAACGGGGCTTCATAATTATAGTTCAGGTGATAGTCGCCACCCCATGCGGTTGAGTCGCGGGTAATGAACGGGCCCCATATACCTGGAGCAAATTTATTACCCCGCGTGATACATGCAAACAAGTATTGAGAGGCATAATAATATTTTTCAAGTACCGTATCGCCAATTTTTATATTTGAGCGGTCCCAAAAGTTTTTCCACCAGCGCTCATGTACGGTGTGTATTCTCCCTATCTGCCCCGGTGTTAATAACCGGGCCCGGTTAATAGCGGCATCCTTCCAATCCTTACGATCATGATTGGTGTACATGATAACTGAAATGGTCGCCTTTTGATTTGGCAGTAGCGTAACCGTTCCATCATTTTTCAGTTCGGTGCCTAGTACCTTCATGGCCAATATTACATGCGAGGGCCACACCAGCATTGGTGTATTTTCAAAAGAACGGCTTACCCAAATCACATCGCCGGTTTTTCCGGCATGGTTAACAGCCGTATTACCTTTAGCCGACCATAAATTTAGCTTTAAGCGACAGGCTTTATTGGCCGAAAATTCGGCTATCATCATATTGTTTTTTGCTGCTACCCAGGTATTAAGCGTAACCCTGAGTCTGTTTTTTTTGAAAGATGCTTTAATAACAGCCTTGTCCTGTATTTGCTTGGCGTAATAGGTGGCGCCTTTGAGCGCATTGATACCAATAGTTAACCCGCCCGGCAAAGCAATACCGCCGCCAGGATATACCGGGTATGCTCGCCAGAAATCGTTTTTACCCAAAAAGAAACATAAATTTTCGGGACTGCCGCCCATCGTCAGGCCGATGTCCCCGTTACCGGCAAGCGGTGCATCAGGTGTTTTTGAGGTGGGCGTTTGTTTGGGGGGCTGGGTAAATATTGCTTTATAACGCCCGGCATAAACAGACTGGGCATAGCTTTGCGCAGGGCAACCCAGCAGGAGGATAATTATTGTTTTTATTAATTTCATGCCCGGCGAGAAACAGGATTACTTTTTATACACTACAGTTTTGATATTAAACTAAAGCAGCTACGGGTTTATAATGACTGAAATTAATAAAACCTTTATTTATTCAGCAGCTTTTATGCGTATATGACAAAATGGATGATTAAATAGCTAATGTTCTATCTATTCAGCATCTGAGTTAAGCTTTTTTAGACAAATCCACGCCCTTGCGAAACAGCACTGGAGTTGCGGGCAGGGAAAAGCAATAGTTCAATAGTATAAGAGATAAGATAGGCCCTGACGGGGGAGTGTTAAGTTGATTGATGAATGGCGGTGAGTTTGTGTGCTTTGTCTGTAATAACAGGGGGGAGGAGTGACGGACGGACACCTTGCAGCTTCGCAATAGGGATGGAAATGGATACCGGCCAATGTGGCTAAGGCCTGTGCAGTATGAATGTACAGCCCGGGCCGAAGGCATTGCCATGTTAAGTATCAAGTAGTAAGTATCAAGTAGCAAGATTTTTTTGTGCTTCTCTCTTGAGAGCCCCGGCTACCGCAGCATGTTAGAAATCTTTTTTGACTATCGCGCGGTATGTTCGTTCCCGCACGCTGATTGTAACGAATTCAGACGGTTGTTTAACTTGAATATTTATATAACTATTTGATTGTTAGTTAATTAAAACATTGGCATGTAATTAGTCCCAATTTTGGTATAAAAACCGCTGATTATGCTTAAGAATTACTTGCTGGTTGCTTTCCGTAACCTCACCAAAAACAAGGCCTTTTCGTTTATTAATATTGTTGGGCTGGCTATTGGTATGGCTGCATGCCTGTTGATTTTGCAATATGTTACGTTTGAACTGAGTTTTGATAATTTTCAGACGAAGAAAGACCGCATTTACCGCATTAACCAGGATAGGTTTAATAATGGCAAATTAAGTACCCGGTGGGCCGGCGGGGCTTTTGCGCCCGGCACGGAGTTTAAGAATGATTTGCCCGAGATTGAAGATATGGTAAAATTATCGCCGGCGGGCGACATCCTGCTGAGCTATAAGGATCAGAAAATGACCGTAGCCAATAATTATTTTGTGGGTAACTCTTTCTTCAATATCTTCTCGTACAAATTGCTCAGCGGCGACCCTAAAACTGCCCTGGCCGAGCCTAATACGGTAGTTATATCGAGCAGTGTGGCCAAAAAGCTGTTTAACAACCAAAGCCCTGTAGGCCAAATGATTACTACTTATAATGATAAGGGGATGAAGGTTACGGGTGTAATGGAGGATATGCCCGAAAATACACACATGAAGCTGGATTTTCTGCAGTCGTGGGCAACCTTGTCAAAAATTTATGCGCCAGGTATTGATACCCGATGGATGAATGACGGCTGCACTACCTATTTGCTGCTTAAGCCGGGTGTTAACCCTAAAGCCTTGGAAGCTAAGTTTATTCCCATTGTAAAAAAAGCGTATAATAACTTTAAAGGTTCGGGCGAAAGCGGAATTTATACACTGCAACCGGTAAGCAGTATTCACCTGTACTCCAACCTGATGTTTGAACTACAGCCTAATGGCGATGGCAACTCGGTTTACCTGCTGCTGGGCATAGCCATATTTGTAATTGTTATAGCCTGGATAAACTATATTAACCTGGCTACCGCCAAAGGGATAGGCCGGGCAAAAGAGGTTGGCGTACGTAAAACGTTAGGATCGGCAAAGCAACAGCTTATTGTACAATTTATGCTGGAGGCGGGGTTGCTTAACCTGTTGGCGCTGCTGCTTGCCGTAATACTCATTGTTGTTTTTTTGCCCGTGTTTGCCAATATATCGGGCCTGCATATCAGCTTTAGCCTGTTTTTAAATCCGGTGTTTTGGATAACGGTGGCGGGCATATTGCTGGTAGGTTCGTTCTTTTCGGGCTTTTACCCGGCCATGGTGCTATCATCTTTTAAGCCGGTTGAGGTGATGAAGGGTAAATTGTCGGCATCGCCACGGGGCATAATTTTGCGAAAGGGGATGGTGGTATTTCAGTTTGCAGCGTCAATTTTCCTGCTCATTGGTTCGTTAACGGTATTCAGGCAAATTCAATACATGCAAAACCAAAGCCTGGGTATTAATATCGATCAAACCATTGTGGTGAAGCCGCCGATGGCCAAAATTGATTCGTTTTACCGCAATATGATGGCGTTTAAGAATAACATTCTCACTAACCCGGCTATTAAAGGAATGACAGTTTCGACCACGGTGCCCGGCGAACCGGTGGGATGGAACGCGGGCGGCATTAAGCCCCACGGCGCCGATCAGTCGCAAGGCAAGCAATACCGCGTTATTGGCGGCGACCAGGAATACCTAACTTTTTACGATATGAAGTTGCTTGCCGGCCGCAAGTTTTCTACCCAGTTTACTACCGATACGGCTTCGGTAGTGTTTAACGAAAAGGCTGTTCACCAAATGGGTTTTGATAAGCCCGCGCAGGCCGTAGGTAAACAAATTGACTTTTGGGGAAAAACCTATACCATTGTTGGTGTTGTTGACAATTTCCACCAGCAATCGTTACGGGACGATTATGATGCGTTGATTTTTAGGTGTATTCCGGATTTGCGCAACCAGGTATCTATTAAAATCAGCACAGCCGATATTCAGCATACATTAAGTGTGTTAAAAACAGACTGGAAAACCTATTTCCCTAATGATCAGTTTGATTATTTCTTTCTCGACCAGCATTTTAACAAGCAATACCAGGCCGATAAACGTTTTGGACAAGTGTTTGGCATATTTACATTCATAGCCATATTTGTTGCCTGCCTGGGTTTATTTGGCCTGGTATCATACACCATTGTACAGCGCACCAAAGAGATAGGCATCCGTAAGGTACTGGGCGCTACCGTGAGCAATATTTTACAACTGCTTTATAAGGATTTTGCCGTGTTGGTAGTGGTGGCTTTTGTTGTGTCGGCACCGCTGGCATGGTATGCCATTAACAAATGGCTGCAAACCTACTCGTTCCGGCTCAGCATTAATTGGATATTGTTTGCGGTGCCGTTTATAGTGGTGTTTATCATCGCTTTTGTTACGGTGTCGTTATTAACCGTAAAAGCTGCATTGATGAACCCGGTTAAAAGTTTGAAAACCGAGTAGGGTAGCAGGCAGCAGCAGGGCAGGAGGCTGCATGTTTACATTGCTTTAAGAAACCTGTAAGCAATTTATTTGTTACTTTGCTATATGCCCGTTTTAACTGCCGATAAGCCAGCTATCCCCACTTATACCATGATGGAAAGTACCACCACGGGCAACAGCATGATTGAGGTGCGCGAGGTTAATACCCTTTGCGGCCATTTGAAGCTCGATCCGGCTTTCCTGATTCCGCACCGTAAAGATTATTACCTGTTTGTGTTGGTTAAAAGCGGCAGCAACCGCCACTGGATTGATTTTATGCCGTACACCATTAAGGCCGATACCTTTTACTTTACGGTACCGCAGCAGGTGCACCTTAAAGAAAACGCCGGCCCTGTAGAGGGGTTGATGGCCAGCTTTACCGACGAGTTTTTGCAGCTGGAGGAGAACCGCATTTTAAAGCAGCTGCCAATCATTGAAAATCTATCGGCCGCGCATGAGTTGCTGCTGAGTAAAAAGGATATGGTTTTTGTGGAAGATACCATGCGCAAAATGCTGGATGAGTTTAACACGGAGGGCAGCTGGCGTAACCAGATGCTTACTTCGTGGCTGCGGGTACTGGTGATTTACCTGAGCCGGCTGTATAACGAGCAATTTAGCGAAACATGCCTAACCACAAACTACTGCCTGCTTAAAAGCTTCCAGGCCTTAATTGGCGAACATTACAGCACCCAGCATGATGTGACCGCCTATGCCGAAAAGCTGAATATAACCCCCGGTCGCCTTACCGAAGTTATTAAGCAGCAAAGCGGTAAAACGGCCATTACCCATATTCATGAGCGCCTTATTGTAGAGGCCAAACGCCGCCTTTTACATACCGAACTTTCTGTAAAGCAAATTGCCGATGAGCTGGGTTTTGAGGACGCGGCCTACTTTAACCGCTTTTTTAAACGCCTTACCGAAGCTACGCCGATAAACTACAGGCAGCAAATCCGGGAAATGTACAGTTAATGCCCCGCAATGTACAGTGGCATTGCTAACGCGCTGCTGTAGCTTTGCTTCATGAATAAACAAACTGTATTAATAACCGGTGCCAATAAGGGCATTGGCTTTGAAACCGCCCGCCAAATGGCCCGGGCCGGTTACCATATATTTTTAGGAGCAAGGGATAAAGCCAATGGCGATAAGGCCGTTGAGCAGCTAAAGGCCGAAGGCTTTGCCGATGTGGAGCTTTTGCTGATTGATGTGGTGAGCGAGCAATCTGTACAGCAAGCCTATGACGAGCTTGCTCAAAAAATAGCTCATTTAGATGTGCTGATCAACAACGCGGGCATCCCCGGGGTTTTCCCGCAGGCAGCCACAACTGTAAGCGACGATACCATGAAACAGGTTTTTGAGGTAAACTTTTTCGGCGTGATCCGCACGGTAAGGATCTTTATCGATCTGCTTAAAAAAGCCGAAAACCCAAGGATAGTTAACGTAACATCCGACCTTGGATCGCTGACTTACCACAACGACCCTAACTGGCAGTACTATCACTTTAAATCGGCAGCATATGGCCCTTCAAAAACGGCTTTAAATGCTTATACCGTTGCTTTGGCATTTGAGCTTAAAGACCAGGTTAAAGTAAATATGGTAAACCCGGGCTATACCAATACCGAATTTAACAATAACCAGGGCCCAAAACCGGTAGAGGATGGCGCAGCCCCAATTGTTGAATATGCTATGATTGATAAGGACGGCCCTACAGGCAAGTATATCAGCGATTATGGCGAAACACCCTGGTAAAAAAGCATAGTAAGACTGGTATGTACTTATGAGGGGATCTGGCTAACATGCTATTAACTTAAGGCCAATTTAATATCGAACACCGAATATTCAATTTCGAATAATGAAGGAAAAACTTGAGTGTTGGGTATTCGGTGTTCGATATTATTTTCAGTTATGCTTCTCTTAATTTAATAGCATTAGAAAGACCCTAAGGAAACCTAAAAAAATCTTACTACTTGATACTAACTACTTGATACTATTTTCCCATTAACCAAACAGCCCCGGCTATTGCCAGGGCTGTTTGGTATAAATTAAGATTGGGAAAAGGGAAATTAGAATTTACCCAATTCCTGAACAAGGTCGATCAGTTTGTTGGAGTAACCCCACTCGTTATCGTACCATGATACTACTTTTACAAAGTTATCGTTAAGGCCGATACCTGCTTTTGCATCAAAAATTGATGTGCGTGCGTCGCCTTTAAAGTCTTCAGATACTACCTCATCTTCGGTGTAGCCTAAAATGCCTTTCAATTCACCTTCAGATGCTGCTTTCATAGCTGCTTTGATGGCCTCGTATGATGCACCTTTTTTCAAACGTACAGTTAAGTCAACAACAGATACGTCGGCAACTGGTACACGTAATGACATACCGGTTAATTTACCTTTTAACTGAGGTAATACCAAACCAACTGCTTTAGCAGCACCTGTTGATGAAGGGATGATGTTTTGGTAAGCACCACGGCCACCTCTCCAGTCTTTTGCACTTGGGCCATCAACAGTTTTTTGAGTAGCTGTAACAGCGTGTACGGTGGTCATTAAGCCTTCTTCGATACCAAAGTTATCATCCAATACTTTAGCGATAGGCGCTAAACAGTTGGTGGTACATGAAGCGTTTGAAACGATAGTTTGATCGGCCTTTAACTCTTTATGGTTAACACCCATTACAAAAGTAGGGGTATCATCTTTAGCTGGCGCGCTCATTACAACTTTTTTAGCACCGGCATCAATATGTTTTTGAGCAGTTTCGAGGGTTAAGAAAAGGCCTGTTGATTCGATGATCACTTCAGCACCTATTTCGCCCCATTTAAGGTTAGCAGGGTCTTTTTCAGCAGTAACACGGATGGTTTTACCGTTTACAACCAAATGACCACCTTCAACAGCAATAGTGCCTTTGAATGGTCCGTGAGTTGAATCGTATTTTAACATGTAAGCCATATAATCTGGCTCAACCAGGTCATTAATACCAACAACTTCAATGTCGGATCTTTCAATTGCGGCCCTGAATGCCAGGCGGCCAATACGGCCGAAACCGTTAATTCCTATTTTCATGATTTTTAATTTTTATTAGAATAGTAGGTTAATAAATTATTTATGGGTTCTTTTATAATGTTGGTTATCTGCAAATTGGCTTCGGCAGCGCTTTCATATAAAAGTTCCTGAAAATTGGCAGCAACCGTGCCCACAAAATGAATGGATGACTCGGGATGTTGCTGATGTAAAGGTACTAAATATGTCGAAATTAGGCTGCTAAATCCTTTTTTTATGACGTTTTGGAGATGATGATCAGTTCGGTTTTCCAGGTAAAAATCGGCAAACGAACTCAGGAATAAGGCCGGCTGTTTTTGTCGGTAAACCTTCTCTAAAAGGGTTTTGCGGTCGGCATCGTATTTATGGATAAACTTTTTGCGGATGTTTGCGGGCAGGGTTTCGTTCATGAAACCTTTAATAAGCTGCCTGCCCAGCCAGTTGCTGCTGCCCTCGTCGGCCAGGATATAGCCCAGGCCGTAATTGTTAGGGGCAACCTTTTTGCCATCGTACCAGGCCGCGTTTGAGCCGCTGCCGCAAATGCTGACAATGCCGGGCGAATTTTTACAACAGGCAATGGCCGCCGCGGTAATATCGTGCTCAACAGTTACCTTGCCAAACTTAAAAAATGCCGACAGGGCGTTATATACCACCTTTTTTCGCTCATCAGACGATGCGCCGGCGCCAAAAAAGTAAATACGTTTTATTTCTTCGGCGTGGTGGATAAGGTTGATGTTTTTATTGAGGAGCTGTAGGATGTGCTTTTCGTCGTTAAAGTAGGGATTGATGCCATTGGTTTTAAAAGAAGCTACAGTTCTTCCTTTATCGGCCAGGCGCCAATGTGCAAAATACGATCCGCTATAAACTACTGCAATCATTAATTATTATATCGATAATATGTCAACCATTTGTAAAAGATCTGCTTCCAGCTTAAACTCGTGGTGGTTAAGCGCATCTTCTAAACTGGTGAGCAAGATATGGTTGGCCTGCAAACCTACCATTTTTTGCGTTTCGCCGGCTATTAAAGCGTTAACTGCTGCAAAGCCCAAACGGCTGCCCAAAATCCTGTCGAAACTGGATGGGCTGCCCCCTCTTTGCAAGTGGCCTAATATAGTTACTTTAATGTCGTAGTTTTTAACTTCTTTTTGTACCGCTTTTGCCACATCATATACCCCGCCATTTTTGTCCCCTTCGGCTACAATTACGATGCTCGATGATTTTTTGTTCATGTGGCCCGTTTTAAGGTTTTGGATCAAATCCTCAATGGCGGTTTGTTTTTCGGGCAGTAAAATAGCTTCGGCGCCGCATGAAATGCCTGCGCGCAAGGCAATAGCCCCCGAGTCGCGGCCCATTACTTCGATAAAGAAAAGGCGGTCATGCGCATCGGCGGTATCGCGAATTTTGTCGATAGCTTCAATAACGGTATTGGTGGCCGTATCAAATCCAAGGGTATAGGTTGAGCCGCAAAGGTCATTATCAATAGTACCCGGAACGCCCATAACGGCGATGTCGGGATATTTTTTTGAAAAACGTAGCGCGCCGGTAAAGGTACCATCGCCGCCAATTACTACCAGGGCATCAATTCCATGCTCTTTTAAATGCTTATAGGCGGTGGCCATGCCTTCGTCCTCTTTAAAGGGCAGGCAGCGGGCGGTTTTTAAAATGGTGCCTCCCAAATTCAATATATTACTTACCGAACGCTTGTTCATATCGTAC
>Ga0075366_10001317_pt1 | contig 12388 bp, 12 predicted proteins | sample EndMethybrTD3031_FD_72351 | JGI IMG/M metagenome (GOLD analysis project Ga0075366, IMG submission 72351) | Populus endosphere microbial communities from Tennessee, USA - Endosphere MetaG P. TD hybrid TD303-1 | ecosystem: Host-associated > Plants > Roots > Endosphere | place: USA: Tennessee... | reverse complement strand
GTCACTGGCGGCACCGGCCACCTGGGGCGGGACATCGTGGGCCAGCTTCTCGGCCAGGGGAAACGCGTGCGCGTCCTGGCCCGGCTGCCGGGCGGCGACCCGAGCGTCGAATGGGCACGTGGTGACCTTTCGACCGGAGCGGGCCTGCGCGAGGCGCTGGCCGGCATCACCACCGTGATCAACGCCGCCACGTTCTCTCCGATCGCCCAGCGCGGACGGATCCGGCTGGTGGACTTCTTCACCACGCCCTCGGACGTGGACGTGGACGGAACCCGCCGCCTCCTGCAGGAGTGCCGGCACGCAAAGGTGCGGCACTTCCTGCACGTGTCCATCGTCGGCCTTTCCGACGGGGCTGCTTCCCTTCCGTACAGCAAGGTGAAGCTGCAAGGCGAAACCATGGTTCGGCAGTCGGAGCTGCCTTGGTCGGTGGTCCGCGCCGGCCCGTTCTATTACCTGCTGGCGCGGCTCTTTGCGAGCATGCGGTGGATGCCCTGGTGGATCCTCCCCAATTCCGTCATGGACGCGGTGGACACCGCCGACGTGGCGTCGTACTTGGTCGAGTGCGTTGCCGACGGCAGACTCGGCCTGCGCGAAGAGATCGGCGGGCCGGCGGCGCTGCCGCTCCCGGAGCTTGCTCGCCAGTATTTGCAGGCGCGCCGACTGAACAGGCGTGTGATCGACTTCAACGTCGCGCCGCCGACGGCCGCCCAGCTGGGCCTTGTCGAAGCGCGCGGCCGCAAGGGGACCATCACATGGCGCGAATGGCTCGCCGCCAACGCCGACGAGCCGAAGGGCCGCATCAGGCGCACGCCCTTGCATGCAAGCGCATTCACTCCCAACGACGAGGTACAAATTGACTGCCAACCCTCTTGAAACCTGGCATCACATCGTGGTCACCCAGGACGCGGGCGGCCTGCAATCCCTGCTCGCCGACGACGTGGTGTTCCACTCGCCCGTCGTCCACACGCCCCAACGTGGCAAGGCGATCACGACGCGCTATCTGGAGGCGGCGCTGCACGTGTTCTTCAACCCGAGCTTTCGCGTCGTTCGCAAGCTCTTCGGCGACACGGACGCCATGCTGGAATTCGAAAGCGAGGTCGACGGCGTGACCATCAACGCGGTGGACATCGTCAAGTGGAACCACGCCGGCCAGATCAACGAGTTCAAGGTGATGGTCAGGCCGCTCAAGGCGATCGGCGTGGTGCAGCAGAAGATGGCGGCGAGGCTTCAGGCGACGCAGTGAGCGGCGCCGGGTTCCGTTGCTGCGGATCGCCCGCTTGCCGGCGCTCACGCCAGGCAGACAACAACGAGCGGATCTCTTCATCTGGACGCGCTGACACCTTCCAGTACTCGGAGCAATCTGCCTTTCGCGCGAGCAGCTTGTGATTGATGAGTTCGCGCCGCAGCGTCACGTGGTCGCCAAAGTCGTTGAATGCTCGCAGGATGGCATTGACCTCGCGCTCCGTGTAGATGCGTTTGGCATCAAAGAGAGTCCAAAGCGGCCACATCGCCATGCGTTGAAGGGTGAACTTGGTGGGCCAGCGCAGGAGACGACCCCGCGCGTCGAACTGCGACAGCGCGCGGCGTGCGTTTGCAGACAGCGGTGCGGGGGCGGTGCGCTTCGTCACAGCCGAAGGGGCCGCCTTCAGAGCCTGAAGGTTCGGGTACCCGGCAGCGCGGGCAATCAGGTTCTGCAGCTCCACATGGCCGAGAACAACGCGGTGGGAGGACAGGGATCGCGCGAGACTGCGGGTGAACGAGGAAAGGTCTGGGACGACCAGCGATGTGGATTGACGGGCCATGACAGGCAGCTCCTTGTATGGGCACCTGCTCGGGACGCATCGCGCACGCACACGATGCCGGTGGTCGCCGACTTGCCGGAACCCCAGCAGTTGCCGCAAAGCGCGTACATGGCTGCGAGATCCAAGAGAGGCAGGTTTAGCTCGCGGGGATGCCGCGCGGCGACGCCTGGGGAACTGCCGACCTTTGCAGCAGTGTAGCGGCCTCAGCGGCCTCGATCAATCGAGGAGCACGGCGTCGACGGACACCTCGGTGTTTAGCAGCCGCGACACGAGGCACGTCGCCTTCGCCAGCTGGGCGTGCTGCTCGAACTCGGCCGCGGAGATGCCGGGCACACGAGCCTGCACGCTGAGCCGCACGGCCGTCACACTCGGCCCTTGCGGGCTCAGCTGCAGCGACAACGCCGCAGTGGCCTCGACATGCTCCGGCGGCTTGCCCGCCTGCCCCAGCGCGTAGACCAGCGCCATGCAATAGCAGCCGGCGTGCGCCGCCGCGATCAGCTCTTCGGGATTCGTGCCTTGCTCTTGCCCGAAGCGCGTGGCGAATGCGTAGCGCTGGTCCTGCAGCGCGCCGCTGGCGGTGCTCAGGCCACCCTGGCCCTTGGCAAGGGTTCCGGTCCATCGCGCGCGGCCGCTGCGGACCAGGCGATTGCGGTCTTCGGCGTTCATGCCTTCCCCTTCGTGTAGCCGCGACCTTCGACGATCAGGCCGTTGCGTACGGTCATGACGTTCAGGCCCTTCTGCACTGCGCCGCCGATGCGGTACTCCCAAAAGATCAGCCCGCGTTCGCCGAGGATCCACACCTCGCCGAGCGTGAAGCGGCCATCGTGATTGCCGGCGAGTGCCTGCCAGCTGGCGAGGCAGGGCTCGCGGCCGACCAGATGTGTGCCTTCGGGCGTGGGGGTAATGCGCTCCACGACACAATCGGCCGCGATGAGCGGCGGCAGCAGCGCGGGGTCGTGTTCGAGGAAGGCGCGGTTGAACTCATGCAGCACCCGGGCGATGCCGGCGGAGGCGGGGTGTTCGAGGATGTCCATGGCCCCAACTCTCGGCGCTGCACCGCTATCCGTCCAACGCATTCGAGTCATACACTCGATGCATGAACGACATTGCCTTTCCGGTCGCGTCGCGGCTTGACACGCGCGACTTGCGGCTCGTCCTGGCGCTGGCCACTGCTCGCACCACGGCGGCCGCCGCCGAGAAGCTTCATCTCACGCAGCCGGCCGTGAGCCGCGCGCTGCTCGGCGTGGAGCAGCGGCTGGACGTGAAGCTCTTCGAGCGCACGCCGCGTGGTCTGGAGCCCACCGATGCGGGCCGCACACTGCTCGCGAACGCCGCCCGGCTGCTGAACGAGCTGAATGCACTCGAGGTGCAAGTGCGTGGGCAGGCCGTGCCGGTGCAGCGGTTGCGCCTGGTCTGCGAGTGCTACACCGCCTACCACTGGATGCCGAGCGCGCTGCAGGGCCTGAAGGCCAACCTGCCAGGCGTGGACTTGTCCATCGCGCTCGGATCCACCGCCGACCCGATCGCCGCGCTGCAGGAGGGCGAGATCGACATCGCGCTGATCAGCGAGGCGCCCACGCCGCGCAGCCGCCGCCTGGTGGACAAACCACTGTTCTCGGACGAGGTTGTGTTCGTGATGGCCGCGTCGCACCGACTTGCCTCACGCTCCTCGCTCACGCGCAGCGACCTTGAGAGCGTGCCGCTCTACACCTCGCGGGCGCCCACGCGCGACATGGGCTGGTTCCTCAAGCCGCTGGCCGGCGGCCGCGGGGATCCGCCGTTGGACTTTCAGGTGCTGCCGCTGACCGAGGCGGTGGTCGACTTCGCCCGCGCAGGCCTCGGCCTGGGCGTGTTGTCTGAGTGGGTGGCGGAGCCGCACCTCAAACGCGGCGACGTGGTGGCGCGCCGGCTGGTGTCGGGTCCTCTTCGCAGGCCTTGGCGGCTGGTGTGGCGCAAGGAGGTGCAAGAAGCTGCGCTGCGGTTGTGGCAGGTGCTGCAGAAGGCCTCCCCGCGCGTGGTGTCGCTGCCTCCGGCGCGTGCTCGCCGCACCCGGCTGCGTGCTTGAGCGACATGCCCTTGCCGAGAGGCCGCTCAGCCGTCCAGCAGCCTCACCTTCACGCTGCGTCCCTTCACCTTGCCCGCAGACAGGCGCCCGAGCACCTGCTGCGCGATCTCCGCCTCGACCGCCACGTAAGTCGAGAACTCGTTGACGTTGATCTTGCCGATCTGCGCGCCGGTGAATCCCAGGTCCTTGGTGAGCGCACCCAGCACGTCACCGGGGCGGATCTTCTCCTTGCGCCCGCCGAGGATCTGCAGCGTGCGCATCGGCGGGCGCAGCGGACGGCCGCCGTCGCCCGTCAGTTCGGCGAGCGTCTTCCACTCTGAACTGAAGCCCAGCGCCTGCTCGATCTGGCCGACGCGTCCCATCTCGTCCATGCTCGCCAGGCTGAAGGCCCAGCCTTCTTCGTCCACGCGGCCGGTGCGACCGATGCGGTGCGTGTGGGTGGCCGGGTCGGGCGAGATGTCGACGTTGATCACCGCCTCGAGCTGCGCGATGTCGAGGCCGCGCGCGGCGATGTCGGTGGCCACGAGCACGCTGCAGCTGCGATTCGCGAAGCGCACCATCACCTGGTCGCGCTCGCGCTGGTCCAGCTCGCCGTGCAGCTCGAGCGCGGCGTAACCCTGCGCACGCAGCACCTGCACCAGGTCGCGGCACTGCTGCTTGGTGTTGCAGAAGGCCAGCGTGCTCACCGGGCGGTAGTGGTTGAGCAGCAGCGACACCGCGTGCAGCCGCTCCTCGTCGCGCAGCTCGAAGAAGAGCTGGCGGATCTTGGCCGGAGCGTGCTGCGCGAGCAGTTTCACTTCCTTCGGCTCGCGCATGAACGCGGCGGCGAGCTTGTTGATGCCCTCGGGAAAGGTGGCCGAAAACAGCAGCGTCTGGCGCTGCTTCGGGCACTGTTTGGCGACGGTGGCGATGGCGTCGAAGAAGCCCATGTCGAGCATGCGATCGGCCTCGTCCAGCACCAGCGTGTTGAGCGCGTCCAGGCGCAGGCTGCCGCGCTCGAGGTGATCCAGGATGCGCCCGGGCGTGCCGACCACGATGTGCGCGCCGTGTTCCAGGCTCGCGAGCTGCGGGCGCATCGTGGTGCCGCCGCACAGCGTCAGCACCTTGACGTGGTCTTCGGCGCGTGCCAGCCGCCGCACCTCTTGAGTCACCTGGTCTGCCAGCTCGCGTGTCGGGCACAACACCAACGCCTGCACCGCGAAGCGGCGCGGGTTCAAGTTGGCCAGCAGCGCCAGCGCGAACGCCGCCGTCTTGCCGCTGCCGGTTTTGGCCTGGGCGATCAGGTCGTGCCCGGCCAGCGCGAGCGGCAGGCTGGCCGCCTGAATAGGCGTCATGGCCTGGTAGCCCAGTCGCTGGAGGTTCTCCAGCGTGGGTGGGGGCAGCGGCAGGCCGCTGAAGGCGCCGGTCGTTCCGGTCGGTTCTGGAGAGGTGCTCATGAAGGATTATCGGAGCCAGGGGGTTAGAGTCCGGAACGCCACCCGTCCTTCTCCATGCCCGCGACGACTACCCTGACCCCCACTGCCACCGCACCGCCCCGCCCGAGCGAGGCGCTGAACCTGCCGAACCCGCGCCACGCCAAGCGCATTCCCACCCACATCGGCCGCGACCAGTTCGAGCGCATCCGCCAGGCTGCCTACAGTCTGCCGCAGGTGGTCAGGCCGGGTGACTACCTGGCCGAGCACAGCGCCGGATTCGAGACGCACCTCGACAAGCTCGGCCTCGTGCAGCTGCAGAAGGCGGCGGGCGGCGCCCGCCCGAGCCGCTGGATCGAGCCGGCGCTGATGGACAGCGCGCTCGCGCATCTGGACGCCGTGGGCACCGGCCCGACCGCCCGCCCGCTGATGCTCGAGCGCACCGCCGCACTGGAAGCGCTGGGTGTCTCGCGCCATGCCGGCATCTTCACGCGCCTGATCAGCCAGACACTGCAGGTGCCGGTGCCCGAAGCAGCGTCGGCCTGGCGCATCCCGGTGCTGTTTCGCGTGCCGGTGGACGCCGGCCCGGTGTGGGACTTCCACCGCAGCGGCGACAAGGCGGCGCTGCTGGCCTCGCTCGGCCCCGTGCCGGCCCATCCGCAGGCGGCCGAACTCACCGCCCATCTCGCGGCCCTGGTCGCGCGCAGCCATGCCTACCAGCCACAACGCCTCGATTCGCTGCTGCCGCGCCTGCAGTCCGAATGTGCGACCCTGCATGCGCCGGCCGAGCTGAAGGCCGCCTGCACGCGCGCGCAGGACCGCTGGGAGCACCGCGTCACCGAGCTCGACACGCTCGAAGGCCTCAACAGCGAGCTCGCGTTCCAGGGCTACCCCGACACCTTCGCGAAGGCGCGCGACCTGCAGCGCAGTGTCACGCTCTACGTGGGACCGCCCAACAGCGGCAAGACCCACGCCGCCTTCGAGCGCCTCGCCCAGGCCCATGACGGCGCCTACCTCGCGCCCTTGCGCCTGCTCGCGCTCGAGGGGCGCGACCGTCTCGTGGCGCGCGGCGTGGCGTGTTCGCTGCTCACCGGCGAGGAGAACGTGCCGGCGCCCGACGCGCGCGTGGTCTCCAGCACCATCGAGATGGTGGCGACGAACAAGCCGATCGACGTGGCGGTGATCGACGAGGCGCAGATGATCTTCGACGGCTCGCGCGGCTGGGCGTGGACGCAGGCGATCGTCGCGGTGCCGGCCAACGAGCTGATCATCATCTGCTCGGACTACGCGGTGCCGGCCATCGAGAGCCTGCTCGGACTGTGCGGCGAACGCTGCACGGTACGCGTCTTCGAGCGCAAGCAGCATGTGCAGCTGCTGCCGCGGCCGGTGCCGATCGCGTCGCTCGCGCTCGGCGACGCGGTGGTGGCGTTCAGCCGGCGCGACGTCCTGATGCTGCGCGATCAGATCTCCGCCGGCGGCCACCCGGTGTCGGTGATCTACGGCGCGCTGCCGCCCGAGGTGCGCCGACGCGAGGCCGAGCGCTTCGCGACCGGCGCGTCGCACATCCTCGTCGCCACCGACGCGATCGGCATGGGCCTGAACCTGCCGATCCGCCGCGTCCTGTTCAGCACGCTGACCAAGTTCGACGGCACCGACGACCGACCCCTGGACGAATCCGAAGTGCACCAGATCGCCGGCCGTGCCGGGCGCTTCGGCATGCATGAAGAGGGCTTCGCTGGCGTGCTCGACACGGCCGAGCCCGCGGCGATCCGGCAGCTGAGCGAGCTGATGCACAAACATCCCCACGCGCCGCGCGACTTCAAGGCGCCGGTGGCGCCGAACCCGTGGCATGTGAAGACGATCGCCTCGCGCCTGCACAAGACCCGGCTGCGCGAGGTGCTGGGGGTGTTCGTCGAGCAGCTCAAGCTCGACGATGCCCACTTCGCCGTGGCCGAGCTCGACCAGATGCTCGAGCTGGCCGAGGCGCTGGACAAGACCGCGGCGAAGCTGCCGCTGAAGGAGCGCTTCATCTACGCCCAGGCGCCGGTGGACACGCGCACCGAATCGCAGCTGCAGGAGTTCCTCGACTGGAGCAGCCGGCATGCGCTGACCGGTCGCGCCGGCAAACCCTGGTTCCTGGACGCGGTCGACGGTCACAGCCGCCTCGACCGCATGGAGCAGGCGCTGCGGGGCTGCACGCTGTGGCTGTGGCTGGACCTGCGCTTCCCCGGTGTCTACGGCCACGTCGAGGAAGTGCACGCGCTGCGCGGCGCGCTCAACGACGGCATCGAGCGCCAGCTCAAGGGCAAGCGGCCGCTCGCGCACGTGCGTGAGTCCCGGCGCAGCGCGGGCCCGCGCGCATGAAGGCGCCGGCGCGCCTGCAGTCACTCATCGACGAGGGCCTGATCGACAGCGTGCAGCGCCAGCTGATGAGCGGCAAGGAGGCGAAGGTGTACGTCGTGCGCTGCGGCGACGAGACGCGCTGTGCCAAGGTCTACAAGGAGGCCACGCAGCGCAGCTTCCGCCAGGCCGTGGACTACACCGAAAACCGCAAGGTCAAGAACACGCGGCAGGCTCGCGCGATGGCCAAGGGCACACGCTTCGGCCGGCAGGCGCAGGAAGCTGCCTGGCAGAGCGCCGAGGTCGATGCGCTGTACCGCCTGGCCGCCGCCGGCGTGCGTGTGCCCAGACCGTACAACTTCCACGACGGCGTGCTGCTGATGGAACTGGTAGCCGATGCGAACGGCGACGCCGCGCCGCGCCTGAACGACGTGGTCCTGGCCGCGGACGACGCGCGTGTGCATCACAACACGCTGCTCAAGGAAGTGGTGCGCATGCTGTGTGCCGGTGTCGTGCACGGTGACCTGTCGGAGTTCAACATCCTGCTCGCCGACGACGGTCCGGTGATCATCGACCTGCCGCAGGCGGTGGACGCGGCCGGCAACAACCACGCGAGCCGGATGCTGCTGCGCGACGTGGCCAACCTGCGTGCGTACTTCGGCCGGTCGGCGCCGGAGCTGCTGGCCACGTCCTACGGCGCCGAGATCTGGGACTTGTACCAGCGTGGCCTGCTGCATGTGGACAGCGCGCTGTACGGCCGCTACGCGCCTGCGCTGGGGGCCGTGGACCTGAGCAGCGTGATGCGCGAGATCGACGACGCCCGCGCCGAGGAGGCCGCGCGCCGGCAATGAATCTCGAAACTTGCCTTCGCTACTGCACCGCCAGCATCACGGCGTAGGCCTTGAAGACGGCCGTCGCCGGCTGCCCGACCGCCAGGCCCAGGGCGCTCACGGCATCGTTGGTGACGGTCGTGGTCACGACCTCGCCGCCGGGCAGCGTGACGCCGACGAGCGAAGACACGGCGCCCTGGTCGACCCTCGAGATCGTGCCGGCGAGCTGGTTGCGCGCTGACAGCTTGTAGCCGGCGAAGTCGGTCACCAGCACGACGGCCGAGGCCTTGATGAGCGCGATCGCCTCCAGGCCTTTCTTCAGCTTCAGGTTCTTGGCCGAACTGCTGGTCAAGGTGGCGGTGATCTCGTTGCCGCCACGCAGCGCGAGCACGACCTCGGTCGTGACCGGACCTGCATCGATGCGCGTGATCGTGCCGGCGAACTGGTTGCGAGCCGTCGTCTTCATCGCCAATCTCCGAAGTGTGCCGGCCAGCGCCGGCTGTTGGACGAGCCAAGCATCCTGCTCGCGCAGGAACGTGACGTGCGCCGCATGCAGCTGGCGCCACGCCGCGAGCAAGGCATGCGCGGCCGGCGTGAGCCGGGTTCCGCCACCACCGCTGCCGCCGGTGACACGCTCGGTGAGCTGCGCGTGCGCCAGGTTCGACGCCGTCTCCAGCACCAGCCAGGCGCCCTTGTAGCTGTAGCCGGCCGTGCTGGCCGCCTTGTTGATCGAGCCGGTCGCGTCGATCGCCTCGAGCAGCGCAAAGAACCGCGCGTCGAGCCGGCCGGCGAGCCTGAGCTCGCCGCTGACGAGCATCGCGTCATGCATCGCTGCCGGACAAGCTGCCCGCGCCGAGCATGGCGCGCAACGCCTCTTCGTGCGGCCGGCGCGGCCGCTGCTGCGCCGGCGCCAGCAGCAGATCGCGCTGCGCTGCGCGGCTCTCGGCACGGTCCAGGTCGACCTCGCGTGTGATCCGCCCGCCGTCCACCAGGAAGGCCACGTTCGCGAGTGCGAGCACGTCCTCGACGTCGTGCGTGATCATGACCATCGGGATCTGCCAGCGTTCCCGCACCCGTGCCAGCTCGACGCGCAGAGACTGCCGCAGCATCGGGTTGAGCGCTGCGAAGGGCTCGTCGAGCAGGAGCGCCGCGGGATCGCAGGCGAGCGCACGGGCCAGCGCCGCCCGCTGCTGCTGACCGCCGGACAGCGTGGCGGGCCGCGATGCGCCCATCGCGGCGAGTTCGAACGTCTCGAGCAGGGCGTCCACGCGCTCCGCCTCGTCCGAGGTCAGGCGCCGGCGCCAGCTGGTCAGACCGAAGGCCACGTTCTCGCGCACCGACAGGTGAGGGAACAGCGCGTACTGCTGGAACAGGAAGCCGAGCCGCCGCTGCGGCGCCGGCACATCGATGCCCGCAGCGCTGTCGAACAGGCTCCGCCCGCCGATGCGCACGTGGCCGCGGCGCGCGGGCAGCAAGCCGGCCATCGCCTGCAGCGTGAGCGACTTCCCGGCGCCCGACGGACCGTAGAGCGCAACGACGGGCGCCTCGGACGCGAAGGCGACATCCAGGTCGAAGTGACGCCGGCCGTCGCCGACACGAAGCTGGAGCGCGACGTCGATCATCGTGAGGCTCCGGCCGCGATCAGGGCTTGGCGAAACCGAAGCGCGCCAGGATCGCCTGGCCCTCGGTGCCGCTCAGGAAGGCGACGAAGTCGCGCGCCAGCGCCTTCTGGCGGCTCTCCGAGACCACCGCGACGGGATAACGCACCGGCGCATGCCCCTCGACGGCCTGAACGACCTTGACCTTGTCGGCCATGACGGCGGCGTCCGTGCGGTAGACGAAGCCGGCCTCGGCCTCGCCCCGCGCGACGTAGTCGAGCACCTGGCGCACGCTGTCGGCGTAGACGAGCTTGGGCTCCAGCGTCGCCCACATGCCCGCGCTCTCGAGCGCCTGCTTCGTGTAGCGACCCACCGGCACGCTGGCGTGTTTGCCGACCGCGATGCGCTTGACGGCAGGCTGGCCGAGATCGGCGAGCTTGCTCACCGGTGGTGCCTCCTGCGCGGGCACGACGAGCACCAGCGTGTTCGCCGCGAAGTCGCGGCGCGTGTCCGCGTCGACGAGCTTCTGCTCGACGCCGCGGCCCATCGTCTCCTGGTCGGCGCTCGCGAACACATCGACCGGCGCGCCCTGGGTGATTTGCTGGATCAGCACGCCGGAGGCGGCAAAGTTGAAGCGCACGGTCGCCCCGGGTTTGCCGGCCTCGAAACGCGGGCCGATCTCCTTGAACGCGTCGGTGAGGCTCGCGGCGGCCGAGACGGTGAGCTGCTGCGCACAGGCCAGCAGCGGCATCGCCAGGCCGCCGACGAGGAGGCTGCGGCCGAGAAGGCGGGACAGACGGTTCATGGAAACTCCGTGGGGAGGCATCAACGCAGGCTGAAGAACCGGTTCGACGCGACCAGGATCACGATCGACAGCAGCGACGTGATCGTGACCAGCAGCAGCGCATAGTCGTCCTGGCCGGCCTGCACCGCGTCGTAGATCGCCATCGACAGCGTCTGCGTGTGCTTCGGAATCGAGCCGGCGACCATCAGCGAGGCGCCGAACTCGCCCATCGCGCGGGCGAACGCGAGCAGGGCGCCGGCCAGGATGCCGGGCCAGGCCAGCGGCAGCGTGACACGGACGAACACGGACCAGCGCGACTGCCGCAGCGTGCGTGCGGCGGCTTCCAGCGTGCGGTCGACGTTGCCGAACGCGGCGCTGGCCGACTTGAGCACCAGCGGCAGCGCCACCAGGGCCGACGCGACGACGGCGCCGTGCCAGTTGAAGACGATCGTGTAGTCGAAGTGCTCGCGCAACCACGCACCGAGCGCGCTGCGCCGCCCCATCGCCATCAGGATGCCGTAGCCCAGAACCGTCGGCGGCAGCACCAGCGGCAGCATGCACACGGCCTCGAGCACGCTGCTGCCGAAGAAGTGGTGGCGCGCGAACACCCAGCCGAGCGCCATGCCGGCGACCAGCGCGAGCAGCGTCGCGATGGTCGCCACCTGCAGCGAGAGCAGCAGCGGGTGGGCGTCGAAGTCGGCAATCACCGGGCGGTCGTTATGAAACCAAGTTCGTAACGATGATACCCGAGCGTCACATACGGCGACATCGATCGATCGCAGCGGCAAGCCGCAGCGAATCGTTCGGGCGAAGGCGGGCTCGACAGTCTGGCGACCTCATTCGGCGCAGAGCCTATGCGTTCGAGTGCCTAGGTTGGCGCGCAGTGTCGCACTCAGAGGATTGAGTCGGCCGTGCGCGCACCGAGTGTCGTCGCGGCTCCGCGTGGATCTGACGGTTCGCTCCTGCGATGTTCGGCGTCGCGCTGCGCTCTCACGAACCTGCGTCGGCCACGGGCAGGGCGCGACAGCTTGTCGATCCTCGATGACAGGCTGACAACGGAGTGCCGGGTACCAACGAATGGCAATCTGCCGATGGGGCGCGTTTGATACCGCCGCGGGGTCAACGGACTCCGGTGCGCGTTGGGGCGCATCCATCAAAACAAACGGCATCCCGAGTGGAGTCAGACACCTTTCCGAAGCTGCTTCTTCGTCACGTCAAAGAGCGTGGCGATCGCCCGGCCATTCGCGAGAAGACGCGCGGCATCTGGCATACGCTGAGCTGGCGCGATCTGGGCGACGAGGTGATGGCGCTCGCGGCCGCGCTGGCCGCGCAAGGCCTTGAGCGCGGGTCGCATGTCGTCGTGGTCGGCGACAACCGGCCGCGCCTGTACGCGGCGATGTGCGCGATCCAGTGGCTGGGCGCCGTCACCGTGCCGCTCTACCAGGACGCCGCCGCGGCCGAGATGGTGCAGCCGATCCGCAGCACCGAGGCCACGCACGTCTTCGCCGAGAACCAGGAGCAGGTCGACAAGCTGCTCGAGATCCTGCCGAGCTGCCC
>Ga0075366_10001316_pt1 | contig 12389 bp, 11 predicted proteins | sample EndMethybrTD3031_FD_72351 | JGI IMG/M metagenome (GOLD analysis project Ga0075366, IMG submission 72351) | Populus endosphere microbial communities from Tennessee, USA - Endosphere MetaG P. TD hybrid TD303-1 | ecosystem: Host-associated > Plants > Roots > Endosphere | place: USA: Tennessee... | reverse complement strand
GATGCCGTCATACAGCGCCATGGTGGGCGACCAGATGCAGCCCCAGACGAGGCCGACCAGGAACAGCGCGAGAAAGGTGTGGGAGAGCTGGTAGGCGCCCATCATGACCACCGCGGCGGCGGCGAGCCCCAGCAGCAGGCCGCGCAAGCCGCCGAGACGATGGGCGAGAAAGCCGATGCCCAGCACGGCAACGACGCTGGCAAGCTGGCGCGTCATGAACAGCGTACCGATCTCGGCGTCGCTGATGCCGCGATCGTGCAGCCACACCGGCCAGTAGCTCATGAAGGCGCCCGACGCGAAGAAGTACGCCCCGCCGTAGCCGGCGAGGCGTGCGCCTTCGAGGAGGCGATGCATCAAACCGCGAGCGCCCAGCTCGCGGCTCGGCGTCTCCGAGAGACGAGGTCTGTCATCAGGTGGAGAACTCTCGGCGCACGAGATCCGTGTGCTGGCCGAGTTCCGGCACGTCGCCCAACCGCTCCGGCTCGCCGTCATAGGAGGCGGCCAGCGCGGGCAGCGAGACCTCGCCCTTTGGCGAGGCGAAGGCGGTGCGGCGGAGCTGCGGATGCGTGGACAGCGAGGCGACGTCGCTCACCCGCGCCCAGGCGATCTGTGCCGCGTCCAGGCGGGTCGCGAGCTCGGCAAAGGGGAGCTTCGCGAAGCTCTCGCTGACGATCTTGTTGGTGGCGTCGCGCCGCGCATTGCGCGCCATGCCGGTGGAATAGTCGGGATCCTTCTCGAGGCCCGGCCGGTCGATCACGTTGTGGCAGAGCCGGTCGAACTCGCGGTCGTTCTGGATCGAGATCAGCACCGGCACGTGATCGGCGCTCGGATAGACGCCGTAGGGCGCGATGAAGGGATGGGTGAGCCCGAGCCGCGGCCAGACATAGGACGAATAGTCCATGGCGAGCAGCGGCACGGTCATCCATTCCGCCATCGACGAGAACAACGATACTTTGATCGCCCGGCCTTCATTCGACTTCTGGCGAGCAAGCAGCGCCTCCAGCACGGCGGCATGGGCATACATGCCGGTGCCGATGTCGGTCGCGGAGATGCCGACGCGGCCCGGCGCATGCTCGGTGCCGGTGATCGAGGCAAGCCCGCTCTCGGCCTGCACCAGCAGATCGTAGGCGCGGCGGTTCTTGTAGGGTCCGTGATCGCCGTAGCCCGAGATGTCGACGGTGATCAGCCGCTTGTTCGCCGCGCGCATCGCTGCCGAGCCGAAGCCCGCGCGGTCGGCGGCGCCCGGCGCCAGGTTCTGGATCAGCACATCGGCCTTGCCGATCAGGCGGTGCAGCAGGGCCGAGTCTTCCGGCTTCTTGAAGTCGAGCGTGACCGACTGCTTGCCGCGGTTCAGCCAGACGAAATAGGTCGAGAGGCCGTGCACGTAGCCGTCGTAGCCGCGCGCGAAATCGCCCTCGGGCCGCTCGATCTTGATCACGCGGGCGCCGGCATCGGCGAGGCGGGCTGAACAGTAGGGTGCAGCGACAGCCTGTTCGACTGTCACGACCAGAAGGCCGTCCAACGCTCCCTTCGATGCTTCGGGCATGTACTCACTCTCTCCTTTAAGGGGCGCAACATGCCATAGTGCTTCCGTGGTTCAACTCACAACGACCGAGCGCGAAATCGCCGCGGGAAAGGCGGGTCCTGCGGCCGCCATGGCGTTGCGAATCGTGGTCGAAACCGGACGCCTTCTCGGTGCTTCCCGACTCGTGCCGATCGCATCGGCGCATATCGACGGCTGCCTATATCACGGCGACTCCGGGACGCTGTTCGCCGAGCGCCTGGTGAGCGACGGCGGCAAGGTCGCTGTGCCGACCACGCTCAATGTCGGCGCGCTCGATTTGCTGCATGCCGGACGCGTGAAGCTGGCGCCTGAGCGCGCGGCGATGGCACGGCGCATGATGGACGCTTATCTAAAGCTCGGCTGCCGTCCGACCTGGACCTGCGCGCCGTACCAGGCAGGCCATCGTCCGGCGTTCGGCCAGCATGTCGCCTGGGGCGAAAGCAACGCCGTCGCCTTCTGCAACACGGTGCTGGGCGCGCGTACCGAGCGCTACGGCGATTTCCTCGATATCTGCGCGGCGATCTCCGGCCGCGCGCCTGAGACGGGGCTGCATCTCGACGACAATCGCCGGCCCTCGCTGTTGGTCGATTGCGGCTCGCTCGACCGGCGCCTCGTCGCCGAGGAGGCGTTTTGGCCCGTGCTCGGCGCCTGGCTCGGCGAGACGGCGGCGGGAAAGGTCGTCGCCTTTACCGGATTGCCCCAGGAGATCGACGAGGATCGCCTGAAAGCGATGGGCGCGGCGGCTGCTTCGACCGGCTCCGTCGGCCTGTTCCATATAGAAGGTGTGACCCCTGAGCGCTTCGAGCGGCCACAAGAGGTCCTGAAGCTCGAGGGCGCGATGCTGCATGCTGCGCGCGACCGACTGTCGACCGTGCGCGCCAAAGCCGGCGATCGCGTGGACGCGATCGCCGTCGGCAGCCCGCATTTCTCGATCGATGAATTCCTGCGTCTCTCGTCTCATCTGAAAGGCCGCAAGCCCGCGATCCCGATCTATGTCTGCACCGGCCGGCATACGTTGGCCGAGGTCGAGCGTCTGGCGCTGGACGTGAGCGCCTTCACCGTCGTCGCTGACACCTGCATCGTGGTGACGCCGATCCTGCCCGAGGGCGGTGGGTTGCTGCTGACCAACTCCGGCAAGTTCGCGCACTACACGCGGCCCAATACCGGCTTCGACGTTCTCTATGGCTCGCTGGCCGATTGTGCCGAGACGGCGGTCGCGGGGCGCCTCGTGCGCGAGGAGTCGCTGTGGCGATGAACCTGTTGTTGCCAGGCATGGGCGAGGGACCGGTGCTGAAGCTGCCAACCCTGTCGCTGTGGGGCGGCATCGATCCGCTGAGCGGACGGTTGAGCGATCCCGCGCTTCCGCATTGCGGCGAGAGCGTGCGCGGGCGGGTGCTGATGATCGCCGAGCCGGTGGGCTCGTCGTCATCGAGCGCAGTGCTGCTGGAACTGCTGCACGCGCGCAATGCGCCAAGTGCGATCGTGCTGGGGCGCGTCGATGCCATCGTGGCGCTCGGCATATTGGTGGCGCGCGAAATGGGATGGGCTACCATCCCGCTCGCGGTGATGCCGCCAAATGAACAAGCCGGCATCGCCGACGGGGCGATGCTGAGAGTGGAGTAGAGGACACGACGATGCCGGGACCGCTTGCGGGCGTGAAAGTGATCGATCTGACGGCGGTGCTGCTGGGGCCGTTCGCCACCCAGCAACTCGCCGACATGGGCGCCGACGTGATCAAGGTCGAGCCGCCGGAAGGCGACCTGCTGCGCCTGTCGGGCGGTTCGATGGGCCGCGACAAGAGCATGGGCCCGATCTACATGGCGGCGAACCGCAACAAGCGCTCGCTCTGCCTCGATCTCAAGAAGCCGAAGGCGGTCGAGGTGCTCAAGGGCATGATCAAGAGCGCCGACATCTTCATCCACAATAGCCGGCCGGCGGCGATCGAGCGTCTCGGCCTTGGCTACGAGGATCTGAAGAAGATCAACCCATCGATCGTTTATGCCTATTCGCTGGGCTACAAGCGAAGCGGTCCGTATGGCCACAAGCCCGCCTTCGACGATCTGGTGCAGGGCGTCTCCGGCGCGGCGTCGCTGCAGAGCAGGGTCGACGGCGAGGCGCCGAAATTCATGCCGAGCCTGATCGCCGACAAGACGACCGGCCTGCATCTCTGCATCGCGGTGCTGGGCGCGCTCTACCACCGCAAGGTGACGGGCGAAGGCCAGATGATCGAAGTGCCGATGCTCGAGACGCTGGCCTCGTTCTGGCTGACCGAGCATCTGTTCGGCGCTCTGTGGAAGCCCGAGCGCGGCTCGATGGGCTACGACCGCATCATCAACAAATATCGCCACCCGTTCAAAACGCTGGACGGCTATATCTGTGCGCTGCCGTACACCGATGCGCACTGGGTGGAGTTCTTCTCCATCGTCGCGCGGCCCGATCTCGCCAAGGATCCGCGCTTCTGCGACCGCACGGTGCGGCCCAAGCACTTCAGCGAACTCTATCAGGTGCTCGATACGCTGCTGAAGGATCGCACGACCCAGGAGTGGCTCGATGCCTTCGACAAGGCCGACATCCCGGCGATGCCGGTGCATACGCTGGAGGACCTGCTCGAGGACCCGCACCTCAAGGCGACCGGCTTCTTCACCGAGCGACAGCATCCGACGGAAGGCCCGATCGTGACCTTTGCCAGCCCGCTCGACTTCGAGAAGACCAAGACCGAGTTCCGCCGACACGCGCCGCGGATCGGCGAGGATGGGCCCGAGGTCCTGCGCGAGGCGGGCCTGAGCGACGCCGAGATCGAGAAGCTCAAGGCCGACAAGACGCTGATCGTGCCTGCATGATCGTGCCCGCGTGAACGACCCGAACTACATCCCCTTTTCGCCGTCCAGTTCCTACCCGGCACGTCCCGGCAATCGCGTTCGGCCGCTGATCTGCGGCAACGAGATGTTCGGGCGCATCGGTGAGGTCGTCGATGCAGCGCGTCACAACATCTTCGTGACTGTCGCCTTCTATGCCGACGATTTCCGTTTCCCCGACGACCGTGGCGCGCTGTTCGATGCGCTCGACCGCGCCGTAGCGCGCGGTGTCGATGTCAGGCTGCTCGTCTGGCGCCCCAACCCGGAAGCCGGTCACCGTTCCACGATGTTCCGCGGCAACGCCGAGCAGCGTGCCTGGCTCGCCGCACGTGACACCCAGGTCAAGCTGCGTTGGGACCGTGCGCCCGGCCTGTATTGCCATCATCAGAAGAGCTGGCTGATCGATGCTGGTCAGCCGTCGGAAACGGCGTTCGTCGGCGGCGCCAACATCAGCGCCGGCGCTTTTCGCCACCAGGACATCTATGTCGAGGTGACCGGACCGTCGGCGAGCGATGTGCATCGCAATTTTGTGCAACGCTGGAACGCGGCGTCCGAGCGCGCCGAGGCGGATGGGAGCTGGGCCTGCGACGCCGCCGATGACCTGTCGATGCCGACAGTGTCTGCGGCGCCCTGTGGCAGCAGCATCGTCCAGATCGTGCGCATGCTCCCGGCAACCGGAGAGCGTTCGGTGCTGGAGCAGTACCGGCTCGCGGTCGATGCCGCGCGGCGCACGATCTATCTCGAGAACCAGGCCATTCCGATCATGGACGTGGCGGAGCCGCTGCTGCGCGCAATGGAGCGGGGCGTCGAGGTGATCCTGCTCGTGCCATCGGTGCCGGAGAAGTATGTCTTCGATGCGCGCCTCGATCCGGCGGCGCGCCCACGCTTTGCTGGCGTCGAGGCTCTGGCGGGTCATCCCAACTTCCTGATGGTCGGCCTCGGGCCGGCGACCTACGTGCATGCAAAGGCGATGGTCGTCGACGATTCCTGGGCGACCATAGGCTCCTGCAACCTGCACGCCTTCTCCCTGAACGGGCACTCGGAGATGAACGCCGCGATCTGGGACCCCGAGGTAGCGGGGGCCTTCCGCCGCAGGCTGTTCGCGCGACACCTCGGGACCGATGTTGCCGGTCTGGACGATCGGTCGGCGTTCGCGCTTTACCGGCAGGCGGCGAACGAGGGCCGAGCGTTACAGGTGCTCGATCCGTTTCGGTACGGCGTGACGTAAATTCGGCTTCACGTAAATCCGTTCCGCGCCGCGGGGTTGGCAGCCGCTATCCGATACCGTAACGCTTGTCCGAACCGGCCTCCGGACTAAACTCCGGCCAAATTCAAAAGCCTGTTTTGGGAGGGATCGATGGATCTCGCTTTCACCCCTGAAGAGCAAAAATTCGCCACCGAAGTGCGCGCCTTCGTGAAGGCCAATCTGCCGGCCGACGTCCGCGACAAGGTGAAGAACGGCAAGCATCTGGGACGCGACGACTACATGCGGTGGCAGCAGGCGCTCGGGAAGAAGGGCTGGCTGGTCTATACGTGGCCCAAGAAGCATGGCGGCCCGGGCTTCACGCCGGCCGAGCGCTACATCTTCGAGAACATCTGCGCCGAGGAGTACGCGCCGGGCATCATCCCGTTCGGCACCAAGATGGTCGGGCCGGTGATCTACACGTTTGGCAGCGACGAGCAAAAGGCCAAATACCTGCCGGCGATCCGCGAGAGCACCGTGTGGTGGTGCCAGGGCTATAGCGAGCCGGGCTCCGGCTCCGATCTCGCCTCGCTGCGTACCAAGGCCGAGAAGGACGGCGACCACTACATCGTCAACGGGTCGAAGACCTGGAACACGATGGGGCACTGGGCCGACTGGATCTTCTGCCTGGTGCGCACCGACTCGAAGTCCAAGCCGCAGGAAGGCATTTCCTTTCTGCTGATCGACATGAAGACGCCGGGCATCACCGTGAAGCCGATCATCATGATGGATGGCGGTCACGAGGTGAACGAGGTGTTCTTCGACAACGTGAAGGTCCCGGTTGCCAACCTGGTCGGCAAGGAGAACGAGGGCTGGACCTGTGCCAAGTTCCTGCTCGCCAACGAGCGGCTCGGCATCGCCGCCGTGCCGCAGTCCAAGCGCGGTGTCGAGGCGCTGAAGGATATCGCCCGTGCCGAGCGTGAGGACGGCAAGCCGTTGATCACGAATCAGGGCTTCGCCGAGAAGATCGCCGATCTGGAGATCCAGGTGACGGCGCTCGAATACACCGAGCTGCGCGTGCTGTCGCAGATGGCGCATGGCGGCCAGCCCGGTCCGGAAGTCTCGGGCCTCAAGATTCGCGGCTCGGAGATCCAACAGCGCATCACCGAGCTCACGATGGAAGCGGTCGGCGAGTACGCCGCGCCGTACCTGCCGGGCCTGCTGTGGCACGGCACCAACGAGGCGCCGGTCGGGCCGGAGTACGCCCATCTCGCCGCGCCGCGCTACTTCAACAACCGCAAGACCACGATCTACGGCGGCAGCAACGAAATCCAGAAGGGCATCATCTCCAAGATGGTTCTCGGCCTTTGATGAGGGGTCTGTAAGTGGATCTTCGACTTAAAGCCGAACACCAGGCCTTCGCCGACGAAGTGCGTGCCTTCGCGCGCAACAATCTCGCGCCGGCGACGCGCGAGAAGACCTTTTCGGGCAAGCACTACGACAAGGACGACCATGTCGTGTGGCAGCAGGCGCTCGGGAAGAAGGGCTGGCTCGCCTACACTTGGCCAAAGAAATACGGCGGCCCGGGTTTCGACGTCACGCAACGCTTCCTGTTCGAGAACGTGCTCGCCGAAGAGGGCGCCCCGCGCATCATTCCCTTCGGCGTAAAAATGGTCGGGCCGGTGATCTACACCTTCGGCACCGACGAGCAGAAGGAACAGTTCCTGCCGGGCATCCGCTCGTCCGACGTGTCGTGGTGCCAGGGCTATAGCGAGCCGGGCGCCGGCTCGGACCTCGCTAGCCTGCGTACCCGCGCGGTGCGGGAAGGCGACCACTACATCGTCAACGGCCAGAAGACCTGGACCTCGTTCGCCCACTGGGGTGACTGGATCTTCTGCCTGGTGCGCACCAACACCGAGGCCAAGGCGCAGGAGGGCATTTCCTTCCTGCTGATCGACATGAAGACGCCGGGCGTCACGGTGCGTCCGATCATCATGCTCGACGGCGCGCATCACGTGAACGACGTGTTCTTCGACAACGTGAAAGTCCCGGTCGCCAACCGCATCGGCGAGGAGAACGCCGGCTGGACCTGCGCGAAGTTCCTGCTCGCCAACGAGCGGCTCGGCATCGCGGAGGTGCCGGCCTCCAAGCGCGGGGTGCGCTCGCTGATGCAATTCAGCGATGATCCGTCGCTCAAGGAGAAGATCGCCGACGTCGATCTGCAGGTGCAGGCGCTCGAGATGAGCGAACTGCGAGCCTTGTCGACCATGCAACTCGGTGGCGCTCCCGGACCCGAGGCCTCGATCCTGAAAGTGCGCGGCTCGGAGATCCAGCAGCGCCTCGCGGAACTCGCGATGGAGGCGGTCGGCGAATACGCCGCGCCCTACCAGCCCGACATGCTGTTCCGGGACACCAACGAGACGCCGATCGGTCCCGACCACGCACCGCCTGCCGCGCCGCGCTATTTCAACATGCGCAAGACGACGATCTACGGCGGCAGCACCGAGGTGCAGAAGAACATCGTTTCCAAGGCCATCCTCGGGCTATAAAGCTCGTTAAGAATCTGGAGGAAGAAATGGATCTCAGCCTGTCCGACGAACAGAAGCAGCTGCAGGAAGCGGCCGAGCGCTTCGTTCGCGACAAGTACACCTTCGAGAACCGTCGCAAGATCGCGGCGACCGACAAGGGCTTCCTGCCGGAGAACTGGACGCAGATGGCCGAGCTCGGCTGGCTGGGCGTTCCGCTGACGGAAGCGGAGGGCGGCTACGGCGGTCCGATCGAGACCATGATCCTGATGGAACAGTTCGGCAAAGGCCTGGTGCTGGAGCCATTCCTGCCGACAGCGGTGATCGGCGGTGGGCTGCTGGCGCGTGCCGGCTCCCAGGCGCAGAAGGACGAGCTGTTGGCTCCGATGATGGAAGGCAAGAAGCAGTTCGCGCTCGCCTGGCTGGAGCGGCAGAGCCGGTACAATCTCGCGGACGTTTCACTCAAGGCCGAGAAGTCCGGCTCGGGCTACACGCTAAGTGGCCACAAGGGCGTCGTTTACAACGGCCCCTCCGCCGACAGCATTTTCGTGCTCGCTCGCACCGCCGGCGCCGCGCGCGAGGAGAAGGGCCTCACCCTGTTCGTCGTCGACGCCAAGGCCAAGGGCCTGTCGCGCCGCGACTATCCGACCCAGGACGCCCTGCGCGCCTCCGAACTCACCTTCGACAAGGTTTCGGTCGGCGCTGATGCCGTGCTCGGCACGGTCGATGGCGGATTCAACCTGGTCGAGGATGCGGTCGATCGCGCCATCGTGGCGCTCTGCGCCGAGGCCGTCGGCTGCATGGACGCGATCAACGCGGCCACGCTGGAATACATCAAGACCCGCAAGCAGTTCGGAGTGGCGATCGGCAAGTTCCAGGTGCTGCAGCACCGCATGGTCGACTGCTTCACCAACGCGCAGGAAGCGCGCTCGATGACGCTGATGGCCTCGCTCAAGATCGACGACAAGGACCCGGTCGTGCGCCGCAAGGCCGCCTCCGGCGCCAAGGTCCAGATCGGCAAGTCGGGCAAGTTCTGCGGCCAGAGTGCCGTGCAAATGCACGGCGGCATGGGCGTGACGGACGAGTTGTCGGTCAGCCACTACTTCAAGCGGCTGACCATGATCGACCTGATGTTCGGCAACCAGCAGCATCACCTGACGCGCTACAGCAACCTCGCGATGGCTGCCTAACGCAGCTTTGGTGTGGCCCATGCTTCGAGACGGCCGCTTTGCGGCCTCCTCAGCATGAGGCAGATCGAAGAACCTCACCCTGAGGAGCCGCGCCCCGCGCGGCGTCTCGCAGGGTGGGCAACCCGATGAACGCAATCCTCAATATCATCGTGCCGGTGTTCGGCACGGTGGCGGTCGGCTGGCTGATCGGCCGCTCACGGCTGCTCTCGACCGAGGGCCTGCGCGGTCTGACCAACGTCACCTTCTACGCGCTGTTTCCCGCGCTGCTGTTCCGCTCGATGTCGACGGTGCGCATCGAAGCCTTGTCGTTCGACATCCTGTTCGTCTTCTTCGGCGCGGGCCTGCTGCTCTTCTTCGCCTCGATCGGCCTGGCGCGTGTCTTCGGCATGAAGCTGGGCGAGGGAACCGTCTTCGCCCTGTCGGTCGTGTTCTCCAACGGCGTCGGCATCGGTATTCCCTTCATCTCCTATGCCTTCGGCGAGGCGGGGCTGGTGCCGCTGCTGATGATCATCAGCATGAACTCGCTGGTGATGCTGACCCTGTCGTCGTTCCTGCTCGAGGTCGGCCAGCAGGGCAGCTCGCGTGAAGGCCTGATCGGCAAGCTGGGCGGCGCGGCGTTCAACATGCTGAAGCATCCGGTGCTGCCCTCGATCTTCGCCGGACTCTTCTGGGGCGAGCTCTGCGCCCATGTGCCGGGCCTCGGCACGCCTGTTGTGATCGACCGTATCCTGCAGGCGCTGGCGACGGCGGCACCGCCCTGCGGCCTGATCATGGCGGGGGCCTCGCTTGCCCATGTCGGTATCAAGGAGCATTGGCAGACGGCATCCGTGGCGACCGTGCTGAAGCTCGCGCTGATGCCCTTGGTCGTCTGGGTGTCCGGCCGCTACCTCTTCTCGCTCGATCCGCTGTGGCTCACCGTTGCGACGCTGAACGCGGCGATGCCGGCCGGCGCCAACGTCTATCTGATCGCGCAGATGTATCGTACCGGGGTCGGGCTCGCGACCAATGCCGTCGTGATCTCGACGGGATTCAGTGTCCTCACCCTGTCGGCGGCCCTTCTGCTCCTCGGCGTCGACGCCCGTTAGTTGGGCAGAAACAGCCGGACGAACAGCGGCACGAGGAGCGAGGACATCACGGCATTCAGCCCCATGGCGATGCCGGCGAACGTGCCGGCCAGGGGATCGACCGCGAAAGCGCGCGCCGTGCCCAGGCCATGAGCGGCGACGCCGGCCGCGAAGCCGCGCGCCGCGTAATCGCGCATCCGCATAGCGTTCATCAGCGAGGTCACGATGACGGCGCCGAACACGCCGGTGATGGCGACCAGCACCGCAGTCAGGGCGGGCATGCCGCCCAGATTGTCGGAGATACTCATCGCCACCGCCGCGGTGACCGACTTTGGCGCCAGCGAAATGAGAACGGCGCGCGGCACGTCCCACAGCGCCGCCACGGCGACGGCGGAAACGATCGCCATCGTCGAGCCGGCCAGCAGGGCGGCGAGAATCGGCAAAGTCTTGCGACGCACCGTCGGCCAATTCTTGTAGAGCGGTACGGCAATCGCGACTGTGGCAGGGCCGAGCAGGAAGTAGACGAACTGCGCGCCATTGAAATAGGTGCGATAGGGCGTCCTGGTCACGACGAGGAGGAGCGCGATCATCACGATGGAGATCATCACCGGATGGACCAGCGGATTGCGCCCACACAACTGGTTGATCCAATCGGCGAACACCCAGACTGCGACCGTGAGGGTCAGCCACAAGAGCGGCGTGGCCGAGAGGTAGACCCAGAGGGCGAACGGTGTCTCCATCACCTAGTCCTTGCGCTCGATCTTGGGCTCCACGAGGCGCGAGACGATGACGAACACCCATACGGTGACGACGAGCGTGAGCACGGTCGAGACCAGCAGAGACGCGCCCAGTGCGATGCCGTACTTCTCGATCAGCTCGAGTTCCTGGATGACGCCGACGCCGGCCGGAACGAACAGGATGCCGAGCGTGGCGAGCAGGGTGTTGGAGACCTTGCCGAGCGAGGTCTCGTCGATCGTAGCGCTCTCGACCAGCCGCCAGCGCTGGAGCACGAACAGGATCGCCACCAGGAAGACCAGGCCAAGCACTGGCCCCGGTAGTGGAAGTTCCAGGTCTCTTGTGATTGCCTCGCCGGCCAGCTGGCACGCGAGCAGTACGGCCAGGGCCCTCAGCATGGTGCCCTCAGCATCGCGCTCTCAGCATCGCGCGTTCACGCGGTGCCGTTCATCACGGCTTCCTGATCGAGCGGTGCATAAAAGAAGTCGCCCGGCCGGAAGTCGTGGCCGAGATCGCCCAGCAGGCGGCGTTGGCGCGGCGTGCAGCGGTCGAACAGCTGCCTCGGCGGCCCGCCGAAATCGTAGGGCTTCATGAACATCTGGCAGTAGTTGTAGAGGATCGTCTTGCGCGCCTTGCCGGAATGGTTGGGCGAAGGGCCATGCCAGATCGCGTGCGGAAAGACGTAGGCATCGCCCGCCTTGCCGAGCAGCGGCACGGTGCCGGGAGTCTTCGGGCCGGGAATGCGGTCGGCGCGCTCGGGGAAGGGCCTGAGATGGCTGCCGGGCAACACCGTGAAATTGCCGCTGTCCGCCGCGGTCACGTCGGTCAGCAAGTACATCACCTTCACCGCGAGCGGGCGGCTGGTCTCGGTGACACGGATGGTCTTCTGCGCTTCGCCGCCGTCGGTGTGGATGTAGCCGGGGAACGTGTCGGTCGAGGCGCGGATGATCGCCTGGCTCATCGAGAACTGGATGTACGGTCCCATCAGATCGAGGACCAGGTCGAAGATCGACGGCTTGTCGATCAGGTCGATGAAGGCCTGGTGGTACGGCAGCAGGTCGCGCCGATCCATAAAGGCGTCCTTGTTCTGGTCCGGCAGTTTCCAGGCGTAATGGCCGCGCTGCAGTTCCGTCGCCGCGGGCTCGTAGCCGGGCTGCGTGCGCACCTTGTTGTCCAGGAGGTCGGAGAAGAAGGCGACTTCGGAGGGCGAGAGCGCTCCCTCTAGCTGCAGGTAGCCATCGACCGCCCACTGCTCGCGCTGCAGGTCGGTGAG
>Ga0075366_10001315_pt1 | contig 12394 bp, 8 predicted proteins | sample EndMethybrTD3031_FD_72351 | JGI IMG/M metagenome (GOLD analysis project Ga0075366, IMG submission 72351) | Populus endosphere microbial communities from Tennessee, USA - Endosphere MetaG P. TD hybrid TD303-1 | ecosystem: Host-associated > Plants > Roots > Endosphere | place: USA: Tennessee... | reverse complement strand
GGCTACGGCCTCTCCACACCTCAGCCCGGACGGACCATCGGCGGGTGGGTACCGGACGGGCTCGCCGTGCTCGATCACCTCGGCATCGACGAGTGTCTCGCGCTGGGTGTGTCGACTGGCGGCGCATACGCACTCGCGCTGGCGGCGCACTCGTCTCGGGTGATCGGCGCCATCGCCTGCTGTGCGGTTTCCGACATGGGATGGGCGGATGGGAAAGCCATGAACGTGAGCTGCCATCCCGTCTGGAATGCGCGAGACCGCGACGACGCTCATGCCATCGCCGTCGAACAGTTCGGTGAGCGGGGTGAGACGCTGCTGCCACCGCGTGGCCCGGCCGCCGCCGATGCCGCCGATGCCGCTCTCTTCGCGACGGCAGACTTTCTGGCCTGGTGGATCCCGTACGTGCCCGACATGTTCGCCCAGGGCGTGGTTGGCTATGTTGACGACCGCCTGGCCGACGCACACGGCTGGGGCACGTTTGACGTCACGCGGATCAGCTGTCCAGTCAGCGTTCTTCACGGCGCCCTTGATGGGTTCCTGCCCGTTGCAAACGCGCGCCACACCGCAGCCATCGTGCCAGGGGCCACGCTCCGCATTCTGGATGGGTGTGGGCATATCAGCCTTGTGGCCAAAGCCATTGAGGCTACAACCGAGTTGCTGAAACGGGACGTTGTCGCGCGATGACTCGGTACTGTGACGCTGCGCATCCACTCACTCCGTGACGACGCGATCATGAATCGACGTGACGCCGCGCCTGGTGCCGTCCATGCGACTCCGACGGTGAGCCTACTTGTTCGATGGCTGCTGGACGCGATGACACCCGCATCATTCACGCAGACGCTCTGGGCACTCGTGTTGAGCATGGGCGTCGCACATGCGCAGGAGCTCGAGCCGCGCTCCTATTCGCCTTCCCCAGTCGGAACCACGTTCGTCGTTGGTGGCTTCGGGAGGTCCGAGGGTGGCATTCTCTTCGATCCCTCGTTGGACATCGACAACGTGCAAGCCGACCTGTGGATCGCCACGTTCGGTGCCGGGCACATCTTTGACCTCTTCGGACGCCAGAGCCGCGTGCTGGCGGTGGTGCCCGTGGCGTGGGGAGCTGTCGTCGGTGATGTCCATGCCCAAGCGCAGCGTCAGGATGTCGTCGGACTGGTGGACCCGCGGTTCAAGCTCTCCGTGGGTCTTGTTGGCGCTCCCGCATTGACTCGAGACGAGTTCACCCGCAGACGCCGTGTGGCGACCCTGGGCGCAAGCCTGACCGTCATGCCTCCCTGGGGTCAGTACAGGGCGAGCCAGCTGGTCAACCTCGGCTATCACCGATGGGCCCTGAAGCCGGAAATCGGAATGTCTGTTCCCGCGGGCCGCTGGACAATCGAGTCTTATGCAGGTGTATGGCTCTTTTCCACCAACCGCTCGTACTTTCCGGGCACTGCGGAGAAGCGCCAGGATCCCGTGCTCACCGTGCAGGGCCACGCGAGCTATGCCTTGTCAGCCCGCACCTGGGTGGCCATAAACGGCACCTGGTTCGCTGGCGGCGCAACGTACATCGATGGCGTGCTGAATCCTGACTGGCAGCGGAACACTCGTGTCGGCATCACGTACTCCGTGCCACTCGCGCCGCAACAGTCGCTCAAGTTCGTCTACAGCACGGGGACTTCGACTCGAAGAGGATCGGACTTCAACACGTTCAACGTCACGTGGCAGCTCGTGATGTTCTGACGGCTCGACACTGAGCCCTTTGGCATGTTCAGCAGGCCACAGCTCGTTCGGACCAGCGCGGTGTTCATCGGCGTGGTCATTGCGTGTCCGGTGGTAGCCCAGCGCACCTTGGCCGTCCCGCCGGCCGCGACGCTGCCGCTGGACGTCGTGACGGCTCCATGGATCGGCGATCTCGAGGGAATGATTGCGCGCCGGCGCGTCCGACTGCTCACGCCGTACGGCCGCATCCATTACTTTCTCGACCGCGGACGCCAGACCGGCATGGCCTACGACTTCGGGCGCAAGCTCGAGGAGCGCCTGAACGCCCGCCTCGGCACGCGCTCCGCCGGGCGTGTGCACGTCGTGGTGGTCCCGACGGCGCGCGACGAACTGGTTGGTGCGTTGATCGCAGGCCGTGGAGACATCATCGCCTCCAATCTCACGGTCACATCCGAGCTGTCGCGGGTGGTCGATTTCACCGCGCCCGGGCAATGCGCCGTCAGCAAGGTGCTGGTTACCGGCCCGGGCGCGGCGCACGTCCGCTCGCTGGCCGATGTCCCTGGCCTCTCGATCGTCGTACGCGACGGCAGCCCGGAGATCGACGCGCTCGAGGACGTGAACGAGCGGCTGGCGCAGCGCGGCCTGGCTCCGGCCGTCATCCACCGGGTGGCGGCCTCGCTGGACGACGACGCGCTCCTCGAGATGGTCGACAGCGGCCAGATCGCGGCGACCGTCGTCGATGATGTCATTGCGGCCTTCTGGTCGCGCGGACTGCGACGGCTCCGCGTGCACGGTGACGTCGCACTGCGCGACGACGTCTGCATCGCATGGGCCGTCCGCAAGAACAGCCCCGACCTGCTCGCGGCCGTGAACCCGATCATCGAGGCGCATCGCGTCGGCACGACCTTCGGCACCGTGACGCTGCGCAAGTATCTTCGAAGCCGGCCGCCGCTTGCGACGGCCGGCACAGACGCGTTGCGCCGCCATCGCCGGCTCGAGGTGCTCTTCGTGCGGAACGGCGAGCGCTACGGCATCGACCCGCTGCTGCTCATGGCCCAGGCCTTTCAGGAATCTCGACTCGATCAGCGCGCGCGCAGCCGGGCTGGTGCCATCGGCATCATGCAGGTCACGTCAGCCGCGGCGGCCGAGATGAACACCGGCGACGTTCGTGCGCTGGAGGCCAATATCGCGGCCGGCGCCAAATATCTGCGTTCGATCATGGACGAGCGCCTCGGGTCGACGCCGGCGGATCCGACCGAGCGGACGCTGATGGCCTTCGCCGCCTACAATTGTGGGCCGACGTGCCTGCGCCGCGTGCGGGTGGAAGCGCGACGCCGTGGACTGGATCCGGATCGCTGGTTCAGCCACGTGGAATCCGTGACCGGAGATCTGGTCGGCGAAGAGACCGTCACCTACGTGGCGAACATCTACAAGCACTACGTGGCATACCGGCTCGCCGTAGCCGAGAGGGAAGGCCGGCAATGACGGCTCCGGCAGCGGGGTCTCAGACCGCTCGATGGGCCGTCGGCGAAGCGTCGTGGCGATACCGCGGCTGGCGCGTGGCCGCTGCGGCCGGCGTCGCGGTCTTCGCGGCGGTGCTCGCGCCCGCGAGCTTCTCCGTCCTGGTCAGGCCGCTGACAGGCGAGTTTCACTGGTCACGCGAGGCGGTCGCCATCGGCTACGGGTGCATGACCCTGGGGGCGGCCGTCGCCGCTCCCCTCGTGGGTCGCCTCTACGACCGTGTCGGCCCGAAACCGCTCTGCGGACCAGCCCTGTTCCTGGCGACGGGCGGATTCGCCGCCCTGCCACTCGTCGGCAACCGGTTGTGGCTGCTCTATCTGCTCTTGGCCGCGATCGGCGTCTCGATTCCGGCCACGTCGGCCGTCGTCTACGCGCGTGCCGTCGCGAGCTGGTTCGACGCACGAAGAGGCCGCGCCCTGGCGGTGGTCCTCGGTTGCGCGGGCCTGGGCGGTGTCGTCTACCCGCTATTGGTCACGGAGCTGATCGCCGAGCTGGGCTGGCGCCGAGCGTGCGCGACCATCGGACTGGTCGCAGCGACGGTCGCGGTGCCCGTCGCCGCGTTCGGCGTCCGCGAGCGTCCGACCGCGCACACCTCGTCACCCGCGGTCGGCGCCGCCGTCGGCGTCGCGTTGCGAGCGCCGCTGTTCTGGATCCTGCTCGCCGTCGTGTTCGGCAGCACGCTGGCGCTCAACGGTGTGACGGTCCACCTGCTCGCCATGCTCACGGACCGCGGCCTGTCGCCCGCGACTGCCGCCGCGGTCGCGGCGTGCGTCGGCGGCGCGAGCATCGCCGGCCGGATCGTGACTGGCCCGCTGCTGGATCGGCTGAATCCGCTCGGTGTCGGTGCCGGACTCCTCGGAGGCGCCGCGGGCGGCGTGGCGCTCCTCGGCGTGGCGGATTCGGGCGGGCTCGCGGCCGCGGCCGCGCTGCTCATCGGCTTCGGCACCGGCGGCGAGCTCGACGTGATTCCCTACGTGCTGGCGCGCCGCTTCGGGCTGCGGTCGCTCTCGACGCTGTACGGGCTGCAGTGGACTGCCTGGGGCGTCGCCGGGGCGCTCGGACCGGCACTGATGGGACGGGCCTTCGACAGCACCGGCACCTACGACGGCGTCCTGGTCGTCCTCGCCCTGACGACCCTTGCGGGCGGTGGGCTCCTGCTGGTCGCGCGGGCCATCGAGGCCGAGCGGTCCGCCCTGCAAGCATGACGCTCCGCTCGTCCCCTCCGCCGCCTGCGGCGCTCGCACTGGGCCGCCCCGACACGGCATGGCTGCTGCTCGGTCTGGCGATCGTCTTCGGCGTCTTCCAGTATCTCGGCACGGCCTTCGGCAGCGACCGGGGTCAGGCCGGCATCCTCATCGCGGGCGTGATCGTCGGCGCCCTCCTCGCCGTCGAGTGGCTGCTGTTCGGGCGGTCGCTGTCACGAGCGGCGTCCGCGCTCGGGCTCGGCCGGCCACAGCCGCGTGGCCTGGTTGCCTCGCTCGTCGTCTGTGCGGCCCTGCTTTGCGTCGCCCCGATCGCCGCCTGGTGGGCTGATACCGCGGTCCGCGCCGTGCCGCATGCGGAACGACAGGTCCTCGGCCTGTTCATGCAGGCCGGTGTGGCCGAAGAGGCGCTGTTTCGAGGCTACCTGTTCAACCACCTGCGCCGGGGACGGTCGTTCTGGGCGGCGGCGTGGCTATCGATGGCGCCGTTCGCGCTCGTTCACCTGTGGCTGTTCGCCACGATGCCGGCGGTCGTGGCGGCGGCGGCTCTGCTCCTCTCATGCGTGGTGGCGCTCCCCTTCGCACACCTGTTCGAGGTGGGCGGCGGCACGATTTGGCCGCCGGCGCTGGTCCACTTCGTCGTCCAGGGCGGCGCCAAGCTGATCGCGTTCGACGACGAACCGCCCCTGCCTTGGCCTCTAGTGTGGATGGCCGCCAGCGCGATCGTGCCTTGGACGGCATTCGGCTGGCGACGCGACCGCCCGGCACGGCACGCCACCGTCACGCCGCGTTCACCGAGCCAGCGACCCACGTGACGTCGGCCACCCGCCGGGGAGCCGCTTCCGCTGCGGTTTGTCGCTCTCTTTGGGCGCTCAGGGCATGTCCGCCACGAGGATCTCGTTGCGGATGCTGTCTTCCTGGACATACAGGACCAGGCTGCCATCGGGCGCGACCGATAGTCCACGCTCGATCTTCTGCGGAGGCGCGGGCACATCCGCCAAGACCGATGTCTTGCGGTCCTGGAACCGAAAGTGCTTCAGCACCGGTCTTGGCGTGGATTCCACATAGTAGATGCCGTCCCGGCTCATCGCCCACGATCGGAAAGGCAGGATCGACGCCAGCTCCGGCAGCAGTTCCTCGTCCCCTCCGGCGACCGGCACGCGCCAGATGCCGGGCGTCGTCAGGTCCTTGACGAAGTAGAAGTATTGGCCGTCGAACGTCTCGAAGCCCTCGAAGCCGCCTTGCCGTGACACCTGCACCGACTGGCTGCCGTCGACCCGGCTCTTCCAGATCTGCTGCTTCGCCGCGTAATACAGCCAGAGGCCATCGGCGGACCAGTTCGGGATGAACCCGGGTGAGGGCGGATTCAGCAGCCGGTGCGGCGGCCCGCCGGCGGCGTTGACCACCCAGATCGTCGTCGGCGCGTCGACCGCGGCGTCGTAGGCGAGGGTCCGGCTGTCGGGCGACCATGCCGGACTTCCGGCAAACGTGCGATGCGACGTCACCGGGCGCGGATTCGATCCGTCGCGTTCGCAGACCCACACTTCGTACGCGCCGGCGCGGTTCGACGTGAAGGCGATCTTCAGTCCATCCGGTGAGATGCGCGGGTCCTCGTCCGAACGGGTGGAGGCGATCAGCCGCCGGAAGACGCCAGCCGTGCCACTCCACGCCCAGATGTTCCGGTCCTTCTGCTCGTGAACGAACGCGATACGCCGGCCGTTTGCCGACAGCACCAGATCGCGCACGTTGGAGCCGGGCTGAAACGGGGCCGGGACGGGGTCGCCTCCGGCGACCGGCACGACCTGGACGCGGTGGGGCGGCGACGCCGTCGTGCAGAACACCAGCGAGCGGCCGTCGGCGGACCACGCGAATCCCTCGACGTTTTGCGCGGTCCCGAGCGGCCGCTGTGGGCCGCCAGCGACGTCGATGACGTTGAACTCATACGACGTGCCATGCTTTCGCAGAAACGCCAGCTGGCGTCCGTCGGGCGAGAAGGCCGGCTCCATGTCGTCCACCCCCACCGGAGGCGACGTCAGCCGCCGCCTTTCGCCCGACGCGATGCGAATCGCGAACAGACTGCGCCGCGGGCCTTCCGTGGGCCCGCCGGTGCTGTCCGCAACGATCAGCTCGTCCCCGGCCGGCGACCAGGCCAGGAGCCTGCGCCGCAGCAGTCGAACATCGGCGATGGTGCCAACGAGCGTGTGCGCACCGCCCAGCGCCGGAACGAGCAGCACTTGGGCGCCCGCCGGCGAATAGCGAAGGAACGCGATCCTGGACGCCTCCGGCGACCACACAGGGTTCTCGTCGTGCGCGCCGCTGGTCAAGCGCAGGGGGTTGCCTCCGTCGACCAACCGCACGTAGATGCTCTGTTCGCCGGGCGGCCCGCCGCCGTCCCAGGCGTAGGCGATCTGATGACCGTCGGGAGAGAACGCCGGCGTCGTTTCGTTGCCCGGCGCGCCGGTCAGCGGCAATCCCTCGACGATCGCGGGAGCGGGCTGATCCGGGGCCTTCCAGCGGCTCGCCCAGAACATCGCACCGCCAAGCGTCGCCGCCAGCACGGCGGACGCGATCGCGACGCGGGGCACGGACCGCGCCCGAGCCGGCCACCAGCGGGTCGTCGGCAGGCGGCCTGCCGAGTGGCGAAGCGCGAGGAGCCGGTGCGTGACAACCTCCGCGGTGGAACGTGCGGTCGGCTCCTTCTGCAGCGCCGTCAGCAAGAGCGCGCGCAGATCCTGTCCGAGCTCATTGATGGTTTGGTAGCGCCGCTTACGGTCCTTCTCGAGGGCTTTCCGTAGAATCGGTTTGACGTCCGAGGGCACACGGTCCAGCACGGCGTCCACGACGCGCGCTTCGACGTTGAGCAGCGACGCAAAGACCTCGGCCGTCGAGGCGCCGGAAAAACAGGGCTGGCCGACCAGCATCTCGTAGAGCACGGTGCCGAGGCTGAAGATGTCGGTGCGCGGGTCCAGAGGCTCCCCGCGCGCCTGCTCGGGCGACATGTAGCGGGGCGTCCCGAGGATGATGCCGGGCAGCGTGCGCGCCGCCGTCGCTCCGGCGTAGGCGTCGGCGGCCGCCCGCGCCAGGCCGAAGTCGACCACCTTCACGAGGCCGTCCGGACGCAGCATGATGTTTTCCGGCTTGACGTCCCGATGGATGATGCCGGCTCGATGCCCCGCCTCGAGCGCCGCCGCGCACTGAATCGACACATCGAGCGCCTCGAGGACCTCGAGCCGTCCGTCAGCGAGCCGCGCGCGGAGCGAACATCCCTCGATCAGCTCGGTGGCGATGAAATGGGTGCCATCGACCTGCCCGACCTCGTGGACGGTGATGATGTTCGGATGGTTGAGCGTGGACGCCGCCCTCGCCTCACGCACGAATCGCGCCAGGGACGCCGGATCGTGCGTGAACTGCGGGTGCAGGACTTTGAGGGCGACCGCCCGGCCGAGCCTGGAGTCGTGGGCGCGATAGATTTCGCCCGTGGCTCCTGAGCCAATCGGCGCGAGGTCTTCGTACTGTCCGAGCGAGCGCCCGGCCAGGGTCGGCTGACTTCCCGCCCACACGTCACGGATGTGGGCCGCGAGGTGGGCGGACGTGAGAAAACGTCCGGCCTGCTGGTCGGCCTGGAGCAGAGAGTCCACTTCTCGACGCAGGTCAGGGTCGCTGCAGCGTTCGTCGAGGAAGGCGGCCCGCTCCTCCGGTGCGCAGGCGAGCGCTGCGCCAAACAAGGCCTCGATACGCTTCCAGCGTTCGATTTCGTCGTCCTGCAGGTTCACCGTTTGAAGGGTCCCGTGCCGAAGCCGCTGACATCATATAGCGAGGGACGCGGCGCGCCTGAGTGCCACGCCTCGACGTGAACCGGTACGGATCGCCTCGCTCCGACGTTCTAGTAAGAGCGGGCGGCGCCACCTGCCCGCGTCGATCGGCCCTCATCTTCGACGAGAGCGAGAACAGCCATGTCTGTCCGTGTGCGACGCGCCCTGTCCTTCGCGCTGCTGATGACGATCTGCGTCTCAGCCGTGGTACGGCTATACGCCCAGAGTCCGGGGTGGACGAGAGGCCTGTCCGCCGCCGAAGTCACCGCCATCGTCAGCAACGGCGGCCGCCGCATCGTCGACCTGCGGGTCGATGCCAGTGCCGGCCGTGCGCGCTTCGACGTCGCCCTGGCGGACAACGAGGAGGGACAGGCCTGGGCCTGGTCGGCCGACCTGACCGCGGAACGCATGCAGGCGATGCTGCGCGCAGCCCCTCGCGTCCCTGCGCTCCTGGCGGCGTATGAAACGACGCCCGGCGAGACGCGGCTCGCCGTGGTGTGGGCGCCGGGCGCCCCGTCCGACACGGCGCTGGACTGGGTCGTGATGGTCGACCTCAGCGGCGATGCGGTGGCCGGCATTCGGGCGGGCGCGCGGTCCGACGCGGGCGAGGAGTCGGCCACGGGCGACAAGGCCCTGACGCTCGAAACCGTGGCCGCCTATTCGACGGCCGCGGGTGTGCGCCATGCGATCGTCGCCCGCCGCGGGGCGCGCGCACCGGCGCCGGCGGCGGCACGGGCGCCGGGCTTCGCGCTCGCCGCCGAACCGGACATCACAGCGCGCGTCTCGGCGCTCCTCGCGACGACCGACGGCACGCAGGGACTCTACCTGCGTCAGCTCGGCGGGGCCGTGCTGGCGCAGCAGAATCAGACCTTCGTCTTCGAGCCGGCCAGCTCCATCAAGGCTGCGGCGGGCCTGCATGCGTTCCGCCAGGTCGAAGCGGGCACGTCGGCCCTCGCCGACCTGGTGAACGTCTTCCAGCCGCCGGTCCCGCCGTCCACCTGCCCAGGCAATACCGACATCGGCGACGAAACGCTGACCGTGGCGCTGCAGGAGATGCTGTGGCACTCGGACAACTCGCGGACGCGGGTCATCATCGACACGTTCGGCCGGGCGAACGTCAACGCGACGATGACGGCGGTCGGCATGACCGACAGCAGCATCAATCACGACATCGGCTGCGGCGGGCCGGTACCGGATCGGCTGACGCTGGTCGATGCCGGCGTCCTCTACGAGGGCTCGGCCGACGGCACTCTCATCACGGCGGCCAACGTCGACCTGTTCCACAGCTTCTTTCCGGGGCGAGGCCAGTTCATGGCCGAGGGCTATGACTGGACCGGCATCTGGGACACCGACATCCCGAACATGCTTGCCGCGGAGGCGCCGGCCGGCATGACGGCGTCGCAGCGTCAGGCGTATCGCGGCCAGATGGATCTGGCCTACAAGGCCGGCAACTACAAGATCTGCACCAGCGCGAACTGCGCCACCTACCTCGATCACTACTCGGTGGCCGGCTGGGCGAGCGTGCCGTTCTGCACGGGTTCCGTCATGGCCCCTCGCGAGTTCGTGTTCGGGATCTTCCTCGCCAACTCGACGAGCGATGCTACCGTGCAGTCCGCGTTCAACGCGGCCAAAGGCGAGCTGCTCCGCGAGCAGATTCGCGCCGGCCTGGCGTCGTGCTTCCAGGCCGACCTCTCGCTGACGAGCGCCGCCGCACCGAGCCCGGTGTTGTCCGGCGCCACGTTCACGGTCACGCTCGACGCCGCCAACGCCGGGCCGCTGGACGCCGCAGCGGTCAGCGTCACCGGCGCGACGCCGCCCGGCACCTCGTTCGTCGCCGCCACCGCGGCGCCGGGGTGGACGGCGTCGACGCCGGCGGCCGGCGCCACTGGGGCGCTCTCGTTCGCTCGCACCCAGATGAACGTCGGCACGACGCCGCAGTTCACGGTCACGCTGGCGACGAACTGCGCCGTGCCGGACGGGTCGTCGGTGGGCTTCGGCTCGGCCATCGCATCAGCCACCACGCCCGATCCGAACCCCGGCAACAACTCGAGCTCGGCGCTGGTCCTCGTGTCGAACCCGCCGCCCACCATCGGCGCAATGTCGGCGAGCCCGGCGCTGCTGTGGGCACCCAATCACAAGATGGTCGACGTGGCCATCGCCTACACCACCACCGACAACTGCGGCATCCCGGTCTGCTCGCTCTCGGCGACGAGCAACGAGCCCGACGATGGCGCCGGCGACGGCCACACGACCGGCGACATCGAGATCGTCGACGCGCACCACCTGCGCCTGCGCGCCGAACGCGCCGGCGGCGGGACCGGCCGCCAGTACACCGTGACCCTGGCCTGCAGCGACAGCGGCGGCGGGAGCTCGACGGCGCAGACGACCGTGCTGGTACCGCACAACCGCTAGCGTGCACCTCTCACCTACCGAGCGGCCTAGCGTCATGGCCGCTCGGTAGCCGCGCCGAGCTGCAGGGCGTGGTGGCGCGTGTGGATTTCCAGGAAGCGGACGAAGTCCTCGACCGCCACAGCGCCGAACATCGTCGTGCGCATCGGCGCCCCGCGAGCGGAGAGATCGCGGCAGGCCGCCTCGAAGCGCTCGTGCGCGGCCGCGAGCCGGACCCGGCCCTCTGCCGGCGTGGCCGGACCAGCCAAGGGGTTCATCGCCCTCGTCGTCCGGCCCTTGGGAAACGAGCCCTTCCTCAGCAGGCGTCGGAAGACGATACGCAAGAGCGGGTGGATGACGACCGGCAGCCGTGGGAATGCCGACGGCTGCCCACCGGCCATCTGAACCGCTCCGTCGTACGCCCGCGCGACGTGTTCGACAATCTGGCTCGGCGACCACTTCCCTGGCGCGCGCGGCGTCGCCCAGCCGGCGGCCATCGCTTCGGCATCTGCAAGGAGCCGTTCGTTCGCTGCCCGGCTCGCCTCCAGTACGGCGTCGATCCTGGCCATTGCTCCTCCCCTTCGCGTCGTGGTGAACCCGCTCATCCCGTGCGCGCAGTGCGTGCCAGTCCATCGGCATCGATCACGCGGATCCGTCGCCGCCCTAGCTCGACCAGGCCGGCGGCCTTCAGCTCGTTCAGGGCGTAGGTCGCGGTCTCGCGGTGAACGCCCAGGCGCTCGCCGATGTCCTGATGGGACAGCCCCTCGAGCACGCCGCCTTCCGACTCGCGGTGGAGCAGCTCCGCCAGCCGCGGGACCACCGTCTTGAATGCCAGCGCTTCCAGCTGGCGTTCGGCCTGCGCCATGCGCCTGCCGAGCGATTCGATGAGGCGGAGAGCGAACTGGGGATACTCGAGAATCAGCCGCTTCACGTCCGATCGACCGAGCGTGCAGATCACCGAATCCGCCGTGGCTTCCGCGAAGCACTCGTACATGGCCTGCCCGATGCAAGCCATCTCACCGAAGATCGACGACGCCGGGATGTCGGCGAACACGAACTTGCGCCCGTCCGGCGCCAGCCGATAGAGCTGTGCGGCCCCTTCCTTGAGCAGGAACATGACCTCGCCTGTCTCGCCCGGGCGATAGAACACGTGCCCGGCGCGACAGGTCGCCATCTGGATGGTCTGGTGGAAGGTCTCGAGTTGCTCTCGCCTGAAGTCCTGGAACAGCTCCGTGCCTTTCAGGTAGGCGAGCTTCAATCCATCGTCGCTGGTGGGCATGTGGCGGCTGGACATGCAGTCGACTCCCGGCGCCGCCTTGTTCGAGGGCCCCACGAGTCGAGGTCCACGGTAGCTGGCGCGCTACTGCGCGGTCTGTAAGGGAGCTTACCGTGCGCCGCGGCGCCGCCAGGCCAATACCCACCTGCGGGCTACTTGATGGCGGCGCGGCACCGACCGAACGCGTTGCGGCCGGAGCCGAGCGCGTCGAGGGCGCGGCGCCGGTGTCACGACGGTCTACGCGTGTTTCGAAGTTCGACGGCGAGCCAGGCCCGCGCCAGCCGCCAGTCGCGCAAGACGGTCTGAGGAGAAACGCCCAGGGCTTCGGCCGTTTCATCGACACTCAGGCCGCCAAAGTAGCGCAGCTCGATCACCTTCGCCCGGCGCGGCTCTCGGGTGGCGAGCACATCCAGGGTGTCGTTCAGCGCGCAGATCTCGGTGGCGGGATCCGTACCGGCCGCCGGCAGCGCGTCCAGCGTCACCGCGGTCGTTTCCTC
>Ga0075366_10001314_pt1 | contig 12402 bp, 8 predicted proteins | sample EndMethybrTD3031_FD_72351 | JGI IMG/M metagenome (GOLD analysis project Ga0075366, IMG submission 72351) | Populus endosphere microbial communities from Tennessee, USA - Endosphere MetaG P. TD hybrid TD303-1 | ecosystem: Host-associated > Plants > Roots > Endosphere | place: USA: Tennessee... | reverse complement strand
AGGCCGCCGGTCGCGAGCTCCACGAAGCTGACGTCGGCCGCCTCGCCGGAGGCGATCAGGCTTTGCAATCGAGACGCGGTGCCAAGCTGAGGCGTGGTCAACACCACCGCGCCGGCCTTGCTCTCCGCATGGCGGATTTCTCTCAAGACATGACCAAGGCCACCCAGAATGGCTGCCCGCTCCAGGGCGGATGCCGTCGAGTCCTCATTTGCCGCCGCGTCAATATTATCGACCGCTTCTTTTCCGCTCAGAATCTTTTCGACTTCGCGAGCGGTGACGACAACGGGCTGCGAAGGCTGGGTGTCAGACATGGCGGTCATCCTGCGGTTGGGGTCCAGGCGATCCCATCACGACGCGCGCTGCGGCGCCGCGATGGCATCCGCGGTTTCATCATTCTCGAGTCGCTTCGATGTATCGGTCTGGCATGTGATCTCGCAACGGCGGCGGCAGCAACTCGATAGCGATGCCGCCCGGATCGGTGCGCATTCCCCCCGAGCCGATCCCGAGCAGCAACGCGGCAGCAAGTTTTGAGCGCTCGGCCATCGACAGCACGCCCGATAGCGGTCCGAGGTACTGTGTCCTGATCTGCGCCAGCACGCCTTCGACAAAATCGGGATCGTTGGAGCCGAACGAAGACGTCAGCGCAGCGGCGTTGAATTTTCCGAGCTTCTTGCACCGCAGATAGCGGCCGACATGCCGCGCGTCGAAACCGGCCGGCGGCACTGTCGAAACCGCATCGTCTCCGTGAACCAGCCGGTAAGTAACGGAGCCAAGCGCCTCGTCATAGACGGACTGGAACGCCGCGTTGCCGGGACGCGGCATGCCAAAGGTGTAAACCGCGCGCACCCGTTCTTGATGCCCGGCGCGAATGCGCTGGGCCGTGATCACGGCGAGCGCTGCGCCGAGGCTATGACCGGTGACAAATACCGGCAGGCCCGCCAGCGGACCATCCAGTAATACTCTGATTGGGTTCTGGACACTTTCAGCAGCATCGGCAAAACCGCGGGCGATGCCTTTGGTGTTCGGCCGGAACGCAAGATCGGTGACCAAGTCTGGCAGCGTCAGCGGATCGGTGCCAGGAAACATGATGATCGCAACGCCGTCATGCACGCCCACGACCAGTTGCGTGCTCGACATTGGCAAAATGGTGGCGCTTTCCCGCGAGATGATCCAGTCCGGTTCGACTTTGATGGACCAGTCTTTCGCGATCGAAACGACCTTGGCCGGATCCGCGGTCTCGTAACCAAGTTGACACGCCCAGGCCATCGCATGCGCCGTTCCCATGCTGAACGTCGCTTGAGCCGGCTTGAAACCATCGAAGCCCTTCGGGCTGTAACGCGCGCGAGGCAGTGTGGTCAAAAAACTCATCGACCGTCACCCGCTACAAATGAATTTGAATTACCGCTTCATCGCGTCAGACGCCGACTCGACCACATCCGCGGCTCGCAAAAGCTGCACCGAATAAACCTGCAGTAGGCTGGATCCCTTCCTCCAAAGCTCTCTCAATCAATGCTTGCACGGAGGTCAATTGCACGTCAATCACTCAAATGGCCGGCCGTGAGCACCGCGGCATTGGAATGGGAGCAAGATGTGCGCAGTAAGATTTCTCATCCAATCAGGCTCCCAAGTCCCTTCGCCTCCAGTTCCAGCCTTCGCTCCCGCAGGAAATCCAACACGCTTGCCAGCCTAACACCGCGGTTTGGGTTCGCACCAAAGTGATGAATTGCAATCAAGTCCAGCTCGCTGTTGAAGCAGGGCGATCCGGATGAGCCGGGTTCGGTGTTCGCCGTGCAATATGTTCGGTTTTCTGCGGCGAACCGCTGCACACCCTAGGTCTGCCGGGTGGCGGGGATCGTGATCTGGGTGAAGGCCCGATTGGGATCGACCCGGCAGGCCAAAGCCGCGACCTTGTCATGCATGGCCTTGGCCTCCGCATCGCTTTCGCTGAACGTATAGAGACCGTTCATCAGGTGCTGAAGACCGGCTGTGTAGAATGGAACGCCGCGCCGGTAGGCCGTCTTGAAGGCGTCGAGCGACGCGTCGAGATCGGGGCGGGCCTTTGCGGTCTTCAGAAGATACGCGGCGCGGATCACCGCCCCATCGGGCAGCCATTCGAACAGGTCCATCAGATTCCCGAGCCAATTGGTCCAGCGCGGCGACGTCTCGCCAACGGACAGCGTGGCGAAGCCGACGTAGGCGGCGGCGCAGGCCGCAAAAGGATTGTCGAGCTTTTCCGACATCAGTTCTTCGATCAAGCCGTCGCCTTCGGCTTCGGCGAGCACCGCCGCGGCATCCGCGATCCGGCCGTTGCTGAGATACATGATCATGCTGCCGACGAATTCGTCGCGCACCGTCAGCGTGGTCCGGCCGCTTTCCGACGTGCCCGCCTCGCGCAGGATCTCGAGCGCTGCGGGCGATATCCCCGGGTTCAGCGGCCACGGCACCGGCAGCGGAATGACGTCCACGCCGTCGCCCCGCCGCATGACCGCAAGGCTGCGCCAGGGCACGCGCTTGCCGGATGGCGTGACACAACGTCTGCTCCGGTCGTTCTGATCGATCCGCCAGAGCGTGAGCTGGCGGTCGTCATGGCGATTGACCGTGAGCGTGGTATCGAGCTGCGCGGTTTGCCGCCAGGCGGTCCAGGTCGGCATCGACGCAGTGACGTCCCATAAAAAGTCGGCGTGCAGCGGATCGGCCTCGACAAGCTCGAACTCGGCCGCGGCCGCGGCGACGGGCGGCGCAATCGACGTCGTGCCTTTGCGCTCCGCACCCGGGGCCGCATCGCCTGCCGCTTTCGCCCTGTCCATCAGGTCGCCGAGCGATTTCAACAGCGGCTGCAGCGTCACATGCGCGTTGTGCAGGAACCTCGCCCATCCCCGGATCGTCGCCTCGTCGATCTTGATCGGCTTGGTGGCATCGGCCTTGGCTTTGGCAAACTCGTTGATCTGCCCGGTGATCTTGTTGACCCAGTCCTCATACTGGGCTTGCGACGGTACGTTGCCTGCGAGGCGCTGAAAACTCAGCCACTCGTGCGGCGAGGCGCCGGTTTTGAAAACCACCCCCGCGGTCTGCTGCCCGTCGGTCACCTCCCGGGTCTCGTGCAATACCTGTCCTGACGGCAGCCGCGCCTCAATCCGGTACGTGCCGGGCGACAGATCGTCGACGGTTCGCATTGAGGACGTGCCGGCCGGAATAACGACTTCACGCTCCTGCGGCTCGGCAGGAAATTGGCCATTGGCATCTTTGATCTGCCGGATGCGGGCCACCACGCCGAGTTTCAGGTCGCCGCCGAGATTTGGCTTGTCGAAGCGGAGCTCCAGCTGCGCCATGATGCACCTACAACTCGACCTCGAGGAGATTTGGCGCGACCGTATCGCTCTTGACGATCGGCGCTCCTGCACCCGCCAGCGGCTCGGCCTCGAATGAATACTCGCCGACCTCCAGCGCGGTTTCCCAGACCTCCTGCTGCTTCCATCCGGCGCTGCTCGGATCGGAGATCAGGCGGGAAATGTTCGCGCGCACTGCTTTGATACGAACGTTGGGCGCGAGGTTCTGATTGGCAAGACGAATAAACACCGGGATCGAGGGCACCCCCGGCAGCCTGCGAAGCGGAATTTTGGCGTATCGATTGGTATCCGCGGACTGCTGCAGGGACGCACCAGCCTGCATCAGCTCCCGGTTCTGGAAATCGCTCAACCCCTCCACCACGCGATCGGTCATGATGTACCAGGAATTTCCGACCCTCTTGCTGCACGCGCCGCTCATGGCGCGAATGAAGGCGCGCGCACACAGGCTCTCTTCATTGGGACGGCCGAACGCCTTGCGATCGACTTCAGTCGAGAACACCGGGCATTGCTGCATCGATTGCACGATGCCCAATCGGCCAGCCGGATCGGCGAAGAAAATCCCCTGTCCGCCTGTGCTGTTCAGAGCCGCCGCCGGATCGGCCGACCGGCATGCGTCAAACAGCATGAACTGGTTGCTGGGCTTGCGCGTCGCAAGTCCCGTGAGGAACCTCTGGTAGTTCAAAGCGCCGGACAGCGGATCTTGAGGGTCCTTGCCGTAGTCGCGCAGCAAGTAGAGATTGTCCATTCCCGACGCCAACCCGTGTCCGCTGAAATAGAGAATGATGCGGCTGTCGGGATTGGCCTCCGCCCGCCCGATCCAAGCCGAAAGAGCGTTCTTGACCTCAAGCGTTGTCCCGGTTGGCACGGAGTAGGACGCATCAGTCTTGCCGTTCTTGATGGGCGCAGGCACAGCCTCCGAGAGCACCAGCGAGACACTGGCGAGCGGCCGGTCCGGACAATCGAAGTTGTCGATGAACCAAGACGCGACCTTGCGGGCGGAAACCGGCGGTGAGGTGATCTGTTTCAGGTTGAGGTGATGCTGGGTCGGTGTGCCGCCACCACCGGGCAAATGGTCGTAGTGGCCGATCCCGATGGCAATCACATGCGTGCCCGGACGACCGGCAGGGTCGACGCAGTGGATCAGTGCAGGATCTTCGGCAAACGGGTCAGGCATCCTGTGTTGTTTTTTCCCCCTTGGTCCGCCGCATCGTTGTTCGTGCGACCTATTGCGGCGCCGTCACCATGCCGCTGCCGCGATCTTCCATGGTGATCCCCGTGGCCAGCACATCGGTGCGCGCCCGCGAAGTCAGGTTGCCGATCACCAGATTGGCTGTCGGCCTGACGGCACCCTGTAATTTTAACGCGTGCCACCATAACGCGGCGACGCCCGCGGCATGAGGGCATGCCATGCTGGTCCCGCTCATGGTTTGCAAACCGCCGCCGGTCTTGGCGGATACGATGTCGACGCCGGGGGCCGCCACCTGTGCCATTGAGTTCGAGAACCTCGCAATATCAAATTTTCCGGCGGCACCACGGCCAAGCGCTGCGACTGAAATAATACCTTCTGCAGCCGCAGGCAGTGACGCATTGATCGTGAACGCCGGATTGCCGTCTCTCTTGCTTTCGTTGCCGGTCGCGGCCACGACCACCGCCGTGTCGCCGAACGCAGCCCGCGCTTTGACCATCTGCATCAGAATATCGAAGAAACGCAGGTTCGACCGGTAGGCTTCCAGCGCATTGGACACCGCTGGCTCCGTCGGCAACCCGGACTGCTCCATTCGCTTCACTGCGCCCGGGAAGTCGAAGCCCAGCGACATGGAGATCACCTGGGCACGGTTGTCGAGCGCCCATTGGATCGCGCCGAAGATCATCTCGGAGGAGCCGCCGCCATTGTCACGGAGAACCTTGCCAATCAGCGCCTTCTTGACGCCGCGGGCAATTCCAATCCGCTGGCCGCCCACGTCGCGGCCGAAAATGGTTCCCGCACAATGCGTGCCATGGCCGTTCAGGTCGCCATTGCCGGACCCGCTAAAGTCCCGCTCGACGATATCGACTCCGGCAAAGGCCGGATGCGCCTTGTCGATGCCGGTGTCCAGCACCGCAACGACCACGCCGTCGCCGGTCGCCTGCGAGGTGTCAGCCTTGACCGCAGCAATGCCCCAGGCATCGCCCGCCGCCGCAGCCTGTGCATTGATGCTGGCAGGCGTGATGAGCGTGATCGGCATCGGGATAGCAATCGCGGCGACTTCCGGATCGCGGCCGGCGCTCATCGCTTCGCTTAAGGAGATGTTGTGGGTTTCAATGCGCGGCTCGGGAGGCGCAGCAGTTGTCTCCGATGCGGCGCTCGGACCGAAGCTTTCGAAGCCGCTCCCGGTGCGGCGCGCCGCGGTATTGCGAAGGATCACGAAATCAGGCATCTGCAACCTCCCCCCAAATGTGCTTTTTCAAAATGATGCATTCACAAAGCCGTATAACACGTAATAGTTGAGTAACTGCTGTTTGGTGTCAATCGCGCCATCTCGCCGCACGCCGTGAAACGAGGATCGCGAACAGTCTCCGGTGCCATCGAGCCGCTGTTCCGACCCGGTGCGACGGCGCCCGGCTAGTCATCCTCCTTCAGAAGCTCCGACAATCGCACGCGGCGAAAACCCTCCGGCGGGGCGGCACCGACCGCCTCCTGCACCACCGACTCCGTCTTTTTCTTCTTCACGAATTTCTTCGGCCGGATTGGATTGGAGCGATCCCAGTCGATCTCAAAAGCCTCGCCGAAAAACTCCGCAATGCCCCGGTCGTCGAAGATCAGCGAGGCGTCGCGGTTGAGCGTCACGCCCGGCTTGCTCCAGTTGTGGCTGCCGATCAGCACGCGCTGGCCGTCGACGATCATGCCCTTGGTGTGATGATCCTCGATCTGGCGGAGCCGATTGGCAATATCAACGCCTTTCGACTTGAAGAACCATGCGGCGTGCGTCGGCGCCGAGAACCGTGAGCCACCGACCCGCAGGATCACGCGGGCGTCCTTGAGCGATTTCAGCTTCTGCACGAGCGCATCGATAAGCTCGTCGATATAGCCGCGATCCTCGGTGGGATTCGAGGGCATTCCGATATAGGGAATCTGGAACAGCAGGCTCTTCTTCGCCGAGCGGATCAGTTCGAGCACCGCCTTGGCGAAGACAGCGCCCTCCTTGTCCGGCGTGAGCAACGGCTTGACCTTGATATTGCCCTCGAAGGGCTTGGGCTTGAGCAGCTTGCTCGGCGGCCGCCGCTCCTCCACCACAGCCGCCTCCTCCTCGATCGGAATATCGACAAAGATATCGGCTGCCTCCTTGCTCTTGGGCACCTTGCCGCCGCCGAGCTCCTCGGAGCGTTTGAAGTCCTGCTTGATGTGATTGCGAAACCGGTCGGCGAGCGTGGTGTTCTTGATCACGACGTGCCATTCGCGGTTGCCCGGCAAGTCGGTATCCATCGCTTCGTCACGCATTTTCTGCGTGATCACCGGCTGGCTTGAGGCCTTCTTCCAGTTGCCGGAGGACAGCCAGAAGGTGTCATCTTCGCGCACAGTGACCTTGATGTGGTAGGAGTCGGAGATCAGGCCGGACAGGCCTTCCGGTGCAACGATCCGCTTGAACTTGGTCTTGAATTTCTTCTCCCAGGCGGCGAACACCGGGATGCGGTCGAACGCCTCCTCGCCCTCCTTTGCTTTTGAGAAGGTCGCGTTGTCCATCACCAGAGTGAGCGAGACCCCATCGCCCAGGCGTTTCTCGATCGCATCCTTGATCGGTTGGGACTGAAACTCGTAGATCGCCGACACCAGCGATTTCTTGGCGCCGTCGATGAAGGTGTGCAATTCGTCCCAGGAGTATTCCGGGCCGACAATGGCCCGCACCGTCATCGGCTCATCCTTCACCTGATTGAAGGAAAAGCCCTGCCCGGTCCGCGCGCTGTCGTCATAGGCAATGCTGTCGACCGACTCGACCTGGGGCATGGCGTCGATCTGCTCGGCGACATTGGCGGCGATGTAGCGCACCTCGCAGCCGTCGAAGCTTGCCGGGCCGGCGGCTTCCACAGCGTCCAGCCGATTGGCCGGCACCGACGCCGCGATGAACGGCACGTCGCCGATCTCGTCTCCGTCGCTGTCAAAGCCGACGCGCACCGCGACCACGCCCTCGGGCCGCGCCTTCCAGAACGCTTGTGCTGCTCGCTCGACCGTCGCCGGATCCTTCGGCGCACCCCCGCCGCTATCTCCACCGCCGCGAGTCCCTGAACCGGGCGTGGCCACGCCGATCTTGATCGACTGAGGATCGATCGGTTGGCCGAGGCTCACAGTGATAGACAGCGGCAGCGTCACCGTCACGGCACCGGAGCCGACATCGCCACCGGACCGCGGCGGCGACGGCGGCGCCTGCAAAGCCGTCTTTGGCCGTGGCGGCGGCACCTGCGTCTCGATCACCGGCGGCGTGTTCCAGCGCTTCTTCTTCACGTAATCCGAAAGCAGCGATGCTCGCACCGCGTAGTTGGTTTCCTGATAGAGGCCCGCGAAATGCAGACCAACTGCTTTGCCGGTCGCAAGATCAAGCACCGGAGAACCTGACGCGCCGCCGAGCGTCGTGCAGTCGTGCCGCGTCGCGCCCTCACCGGGCGACATCGTGAAGCCCGGCGCCGCGCGCTTGACGTCGTAGCGGTCGAGGTAAAGCTTCTTCATCAGCGCCTGGTCCGGGATCACGCTGCGCGGCGCGCGCGCCGGGTAGCCCACTGTAAAGATCGGAACGTTGGCGCCGACGTCAGCCGCGGCAATGTCGATGTGATCGGGCCTGGTGCCGTCGGTGCGACGCTGGACCTTCAGGAAGGCGATGTCCGGCCCGCCGGCCGGCTCGATGTAGAGAACCTCGTCGACTGCGAAGATTCGGCTCTGGTCTGCGACGAGATCGTCGAATTCGTGCAGCGTGCTCACCGAGGATGTGATCGGCCTGCCACCGACGCCGCGCACAAACGCGAACTTCCGGCCGTCCCACCGCGCGATCAATTCGGCGACATGGCGGTTGGTGATGACAATCTCGGTGTCAACAAACCAACCGGTTCCCAGAAAGTCGTTGCCGGGAAAGCCTGTGACATCGATGCGGCCGATCAACGGCATGAGCGGCTTCATGATCGCGCTCTGAGCATCGAGGTCCTTGATGAGCTCCTTGGCTTCTTCGCCACTGGCCTCGACGTTTTTTGTGTCGATCCAGTCGTCCTTGACGAACAGAACCGGCCGCTCGTCGCGCACGATTGTTTCGAGCACCGCCTCGATCGCCGTCATAGCCGGGGCGCCCGCCGCCGCGCCTGCAACGGAGGCTTCGAAGGCCATACCCGCGGGCGACACGCTTTTTGCCGCCGCTTCCTGCTCGATTTTCTGGTAACGCGCCTTGGCCTGCGGCCTGCGCGCATAAAGCCGCTGCAGAAATTCTTCGTTGTGCGCCTTTCGCGATTGGTCGCGATGCATGCGATTGAATTGATCGTCCATGAGCAGCCCCCACCAAGCGTTTGCTTCGGTACGCGCGATCAGCGCCCGCAATCACCGATAGTCCGGAAAAACCCGCACATTAAAATGCAACATCACGCTGCGCGGCAGTGTGAGACGGTTCACACAAGCGCGCCGGCCATCTCTAGGTTTTTCATGTGGGCTGCACCGCTGCAGGCCGCCATGTACCGCACGCCGGCGCGCGAAGTTGCGGGCGATCAAGTCCCTTTGACTGGATCCGGTCGATCGACCCGCTGCACTTGCCCTGCGTTTATTGCGATTGCCGTTTCTTTGCCGCGTCCCGCGCCCGCGACAAGAAAGATGGATCCTCGCTAACCGGGTCACCATCCTTCGTCGCGCCTTCGAGGAACGGGATGAAAATGTCGCGCGGCCCATGCAGCCAGAGCGCCGTAATGTATATCGCGGGAATTTCCAGAATTCTGACCTCGAAATGATCGTTGCCTTCGCCATACCGACTTGCGGCCAACTGTGCAGCCGCAGCCATACGCTTCGCCATCCGCCCACGGATCAGACTGCCGAAGCTCGGCGCGCCACCGGCAGGCGCGTCACCCACATCGGCAACAGCCGCAAGCTCCGGCCCTGGCCCGACGACCAGATAGCTCCAGCCAACCGGCGCCGCCTTGGCGAGGGGGTCCGCGCCAGCGAGATCGCCGGGATTGAGTCGGAAGCGCTGAATGGGCTGCGTCGACGCCACGGAATCCGCTCCGGCTGCCGCCGAGCCGAACGCCTCGAACTCGCTTCTCATGAGTTGCCGCACTGCCCGATCAACGACCGCCGGCCCGTCCGCTGGCCCCGTTCGTCTGGTGATTGCCATCTGCGTTCTCCGTTCAGCAATGTCACTCCGGTTTCGTCAGCCGGCTTTGGGAGCATTCGCAATCTGGCCGGCAGCGCCAGCGAGCACAGCCGCAACTGTCACCGTAAAATAACTGTGCGTCCAGCTGTCGCCGGGCGAACGATAGGCTGTCACGAACTGGGAATAGGGGATCGTCACGCGGTCAAAGTAAGGATCCTGGACATCGACAAACTCGGTTCCGTCGGCGGCAACGATCCATCCAACCAGCGCGACAAAGTGAGCGGCACCGTCGCCGCCCGACCACTGGACGCGACAGCACAATGGCCGTCCGTGATCGATTTCGGTCCGCAATGCGGTAAACGGCGCGCTGGAAAAGTCCATGTGATCGAAATGACCGACACGCGTGAGCGGCCTATCGAGATACCAAGGCTGGTTGCAAGGCCCCGACGCATCGTCGCCACAGCAGTCGTGGCCGAGTTCCGCCGCGGCGACCTTGCACTGCGTCCACTGGGTGGCGCCGAAGAAAACGGCGACGCTGGTGCTGACCGCAGCCCAGCACCAGTTCTCCTGAAGTTGACGCTGCATGGCAAAATTGCTGAGAGCTCGCGACGATGGCTGCGCGGTCGCGACCAAGGCTATGGCCTCTACCGCCACGGGCTGCACCGCAATAGGAGTCAACGGCTGCAAAAAATTGGCAACTGTCATCTGATCTCCCTGCCCACTGAAGCCTTGGCGTTGAAGCCTTGAAGCCGAAACTAGATCTCTGCCGTTATCCGCCGCTGTTCGCGGCCTGACAGCCTCGGTCATTTCTTGACGGTGATACCGAACGAAGTCGCCACGGATCCGAGTGTCGTTGTGGCCAAGGCTTGCGCGCCGAGCGGCACGCCGAGCCCCCAGGCGAAGCATTTGACGAAGTCCAGCAGGCTGCCGAAGCTGCTGTTGAGAACAAACGCCAACGCGCCCGCAAGCGTCGTACCGAGGATGACCACGATCCAGGCGAAGATGCTGATCCGTGCAATCTGCAGAGTGAGCTGTTCATAGGATGGCAGCGCGGCAGCAGCGCCGCCGCCGCCCACGGCGCTGATGGTGGTGCCGATTAGCCCGCCGGTGCTGGCCTTGTCGACCTTGGCGACCTCAGCCTTGATCTTCGGCGCCAACGCCTCAAGCTTGGGGGCCGGATCATCTTTTGCGAGGAGATCGAGGTCTGCAGTGGCGTCTATGACAACTTGTTCGAATTTTCCTTTCACCGCCTCGGTCCATTTCGACCAGATCGGGTTCAAGCCATCGCGGATAATCGCCTCCAGAGCAGCCGCCCAGTCAGACAACTCCTGCAAAACGCGGCGATAGCTCTCGATCTGCTTGGGGTCGGTTGGGTCGTTCCATGGTGTTGGCAGGCTGCGCGGCAAGCCTTCCGCTTCCAGCTTGGCCAACGTCAGCTTCGCAAGCGACTTTCCGATCTGAACTTTGATGTGTGTGATCGCCCCGGTCGGATCACCCTCGAGCCGCAACTGGAGCGCCAAGAAACGGTCGCGCACCAACGTGGCAGGCAACAGCAACTGGCTGCGGGTCACGTAGTTGCGCGCGTAGACCGTGACGAACCAGGCGAACAGGACGCTCAAGAAGATCACCGCAATGCCGCCGACCTTGCGGCATGTCGTCGTCGAGAAAACCGTCATGGTCAGCGAATCGCCGCCCGACTTCTCGTTCGATGCAATCGTGATGGTGCCGTCATACTCACCGATGCCCGAAGCGCCTTGGAGCCAAAGCTGGGTCGCAGAATTGGCTGGAAGTGCGCTGACGCTCTCGCAAGTCCCTGTGGCATTGCGGCACAGCTTCAGTCCTTCCGGCGCGAGCGGATACTTGCTGGTTTTCTCCGACAGAAATGGACCGATCAGCGCCACGCCGGTCGCCGGCACCGGACCGACCGAGATGGAGAGCGGGATCGCCTGACCGGGCTCGATCGCGATCGAGGCCGGCACCTTGGGCGCCCAGGTAAAGCTGCCTATCGCCATATTGGACAGGGTGTATTCAAGCGTCACCGACTTACCGGCGAGATCGAACCGAAGATGCCTCTTCTGGCTGGTGTTGGCGGGCAGTCCGCCAATCTCCATCTTGATCAGCCAGCTTCGCGCGGTGGCCCCTGCCGGAAACAACTCGTCGGGCGGATTGGGAACGACCTTGATTGTGACGTTGGGCGGACTGGGCGAACCCAGATCCGTGAAGCCGGTGACGAGATTCGCCGCGGTCTTCTGGGCGGCCTCAAGGCCGTCGACCTGCAGCACCATATCCGCGACACCAGCGGTTTCGCCGTACTTCAGGGTTGCGTTCGGATTGACCAGCTTTGGAGTCGGTTCGGCGGCCGCGAGGTTGGCAAACAGCGCCAGCATGAGCAGACAAATAAAAGAGCGAAGGATAAAGAGGAACGCAGGAGCGCGAAACGCAGGCCGAACGGTGATTGCCGCGCTGTTGCGCGACGCGCTGTTGGCTTTTGGCGCGGGAGAGCGAAATACGTTGTTGCGTCGCCTTTTAATGTCCTCGCACGCGTGAACCATGCGCCCCGCCTTGGCCCTTAGCACGCCGGCCAGTGTAATTTCCCGATCTCGATCTAAGCGCGAAATTGCGAAAAATACAACTCGATTTGTCTGCCCAGACTGGCGCAGGCGCCGTGCTTTGCGCCGAAGTCAGCGCAACGATATCCGCGCAGGCCATGTGACCTTCTTAGCATTGCAGCGGCCGGCCTTAGA
>Ga0075366_10001313_pt1 | contig 12406 bp, 18 predicted proteins | sample EndMethybrTD3031_FD_72351 | JGI IMG/M metagenome (GOLD analysis project Ga0075366, IMG submission 72351) | Populus endosphere microbial communities from Tennessee, USA - Endosphere MetaG P. TD hybrid TD303-1 | ecosystem: Host-associated > Plants > Roots > Endosphere | place: USA: Tennessee... | reverse complement strand
TGCACAGCCAGAAGGCCAACCGCGATAAGAGCCGCAGAAAAAATGACGATCTCAAGTATCAGCAAGCGTTTCTCCTGTGCGATCGGTTGAAACGGCGACGTATCCGGGTGTGAATCAAATCGTGGGAGACGAAGTGCCAAACCGCTTCAATGGATGCAATTGTCTTTAAAAACTACGCAATTTCGATTTTTTCGTCCAGTATCTGACAATGATGTGGCGCGATATTTCGGACAGGCGGAAAGTGGGCTTCCACGTGCTTGATGCGGACACAGGGATTAACTGTCATGTGAGGTCGCATATTAGAGCATCGGATTGCGCCGGAAGTAGGTAGACGGAAATATAAAAACCAAAGATCTGAAAATTTTGTCGAGGAAGACGAGAAAATCGAGATGATGTCGGCAAAAATAGAAATGAGTTTAGCATGATTGGCGTGTTTGTTAGACTAATAATTCTTGCGGTTGCATTGCCTGTTTTCTCGGAGACGTCCGGGGCGGCGGCGAATGCTGAGGTAATAAAGCCAGTAAAAACTCAGGTCACGATAATTGTCGATAATGCTGTGCTTCAAACCGGCGGAACGGTTCTCGTGGTGCCCCAAAAGGTCTCCCGGGACGTCTGGGATAGACTGCCCAAGCGACCGGAGAATTCCCTGCTTCGGAATAATCCGAAATCTCGGGTGATCGAGGACGGGGATAAATTGCTGGAGGTGACGGTCTCCAGCAAGGTTTCCGTTGTCGAGTTCGACTATCCAGCCGATGGGACTTACGGGTTTAATCTGGTTCCCGCCGATAACACTAGGCCGTCTGCCCTGCGCACGAAGCGCATTTTCGTGGGCAGCGGATATTATACCGATCAAAAGACAGGAAGACGGGTGGACTGGGGCGAAGTTTCAACGATCCACATCTATGGGCCGGACGTTGATGAGAGTTTTAGCCGATCCGTCAGAATTTCATCCAACGAAATAATGAATATCGGCGCCGCCAAAATCGCGGGTGAGGGATTTGTCGTACATCGGCTCAGTGATAGTCAGATAGACCGTTCGGTGATCAAAGAGCCGAACTAAAGCGAATATCTCTATATTACCAATATCCGTTAGGCCGTCGACATGAGGCAACGATGAAATCCAATGGATATGGAATAGATAAGGATTCTGCCGCACGAACGGTTGTAGGATCTTCTTTGGCGTGGATTGGCTGGATGACGCCGAATTTGAAGCCATCAAGGCATTTTTCGGCTCGCGTCAATTGTTCGTCTCGAGCGGGGATAAACCACTTGAGCAATCGCCCGCCTCCTCGTTTTCCGCGGCTGTGAAACTGGAAAGTGAATTTGTGGATAGCGACAAGTATATTCTCTCACCGAATGACGCGTTGATTTATGTAAGCGATGATCGCGATGTTTACCTCGTTGCCGCATCGAGCGAGCGTCTTGCAACGTTGATCACCGAAATATCAGCCCGCGGCGGGAAAACATATTCTTCCCTCGTGCGCAGCGGCACAGTCGAACCTAAGAGGCAGGTCAGGGCTTTATTCGACTATTGGGCAGATCTGAATTTCGAGAGTGCCTGAATAGCCGGCTACGCAATTTCGAGATTAAGATCCCGGTGTATTCGCCCGGCATGTGCGCTCGGTTCAATGGTTGAAGCGGTTCGCGGTCTCAACGCATACGCGGTGCGCCGCAGCATTCTCTTTTCGCAAAGATGCCCGGGACACCTCGAGGTCGGTGAGGGGAATACCCGCATACTCCGTGTGAAAGAGTCATTGGCCGCACACGGAGACCCAATCGAGCGGGGTTCTGACCTGCTCCTGCCAATCATGGCGATCGCGATGGCGATGCAGAGCATCGTCGGCAACAATGTTGGAGCGCGGCTTTACTCCCGCTCGGATGCGGTCCTGCGGATCGCTGCCGCAACAACATTGCTCTATTGTCTTGCCGTCGAGGTTTTGTTGCTGGGCCAAGGCACAGTCGTCGGAGCAGCCTTTGTCGCTGATCCGGATGTGATCGGTTAGGTCGGCCGGTTGCTTCGCCCCATGGCTGCGGTCTATCTCTTTTCCGGACCAGTTCTTGTGCTCGGTCTATATTTCCAAGCCATCGGCCGACCGGCCCGCGCGGATCTTCTGACCATGGTCAAGCCGCTTATCCTATTACCTGTCTTGTTCACGATCGCTGCGGCAATGTTGGGCGCGGACGCAATCTGGTTTGCCTTTCCGCTGGCAGATGGTGTGGCCGCAATCATCGCAACTCTTATCCTTGCCGACGCCCTCAAGGCGAGGGGAAACGCGGGTATCGGGCTCAAGGCCGTAAAGAATCTGTCATGACAGTCAGAACCATTGCAGAAGCCAAATCGCACGCAAAATCTCCGCGGAGCGTACTCGCCGCAGACGGTAACGTCTTGGGCCATGCCCAGGCACTGGAGCTCGTCGCCCGACAGAACGGCGCGCGACTGGAACACCTTGTCCACCAGCCTCGCCAACGCTGACCCTCCGTTCCATCTGCACCAAAGGGTGCAGGGGCGGTATCTTGGGCAATCCTTTAAAGGCGGAATAAGCGCATTATCATCCTCGGGCTCGCACTATTCCGTGACTGTCCGTTTCGATGAACCGGTGGACACAGTTACCTTCAACAGCTTTTCGAACATGGGCCGAGTGGTAAGAGGTACGGTGGATATCAATGGAACTTCCGTACGCAAGACATCAAACGGGACGCCGCACCTGACTTTAAGCGCGTTATGAGCCTCGGTGCGTTAAAGGTTCGCGGCGATTTCCGCGGTCGCCAGTGTCCGCAATGGGCCAAGAGTCGTCTACCGCTTAGCGCGATTTGCAGACATCAGAACTCGCGTTAGTATCGAGCGATGACAAGCGAAGCATCCGACGAAACAACCGAAGCGAACCGCCACGCTTGGAACGCTCAACGGTTCGCCGCGTGGCTATCTGCCTTTGGTAGCCCAGAGGCGGAAGCGCGTAAAATCGTTGCTGAGCCGAGGCAGGTTCTCCGGCGACTTCTGCCATATCTCGGCGAGGTTGCGGGCAAGCGCATCTGCAATGTGCAAGGCTCGCATGGACGCGTTGCAGTCGCGCTGGCTCATATGGGCGCAGAGGTTCTCGTAATCGACTTTGCAGAAGAGAACAGGCGCTTTGCACTTGAACTCGCGGCGTGTGCGGGTGTGGTTATCGACTACGCTGTCAGCGATGTCCTCAAGGCGAATGAACTCGGCCGAAACCGCCAATTCCACGTCTTGCTGCTTGAGCTTGGCATCCTTCACTACCACCAAGACCTAGACCTCTTTTTCCGCGTGATGCGGGGACTTGCGGCGGATGGCGGCATTCTCCTTTTAAATGAATTTCATCCTATTCAACGCAAACTGTACTGGCCAAAAGGGCCGCATGACTACTTCGAGGCAGGCCGGATTGAAGCGGACGTCCCGAACCCCGACCAAGATGGCGAAAGTCTAGGACGTTGCATGTACCGGTTCTGGACTTTGGGAGAGATCGTGACCGCAGCCATAAACGCTGGATTTAGGGTTGCAAGGCTCGACGAGCATCCAGACTGGGAAGACCCAACTATTCCGGGCAGCTTTACAATGCTGGCCGAAGTGTTAGCCGATGCCATGACCGCTTAGGGCCAGAACCTGCCGCGAATAGATCACGCCATTTCTGGTGATTGCGCCAGTTTCTGATCTGGCCGAGTATCGATGCGACTATGTCCGCGCTGGGAGTCTCATATGAAGTTGGTCGAAACGCCGGAGTTTTCCGTTGAAGCAAATCCGATGTTTGAAAATACCCGTGTCTTGGCAGGGTCAATCGGATTGCGTCGTCATCCGGAGACGGCGTTCTCACCACAGATGAGCGTGTGGTCTGCTAAGCGTGAGAGAAAATCACCCGAAAAATGGCTCAGCGACCGCCTCAAAGATGATGGCGGCAAAATCATTGGGCGCGAAGCCGTGACCTTCGCAGGCATGCCGGGCGAGATGAGCAAAGTAAAGGATCGTTTGCAGGATTGGGAGACGAAGGAGAAACGCAACTGGTATCGGCTGCGTGCGCTTCTGGTGTCGGCCGATGGCTCTACCTGGTATCACGCCACTGCTATGGTCAGTGAGCCGGAGCTTGCCGAGATCGAGAAAGATTTTAAGCGTCTGCTAGAATCCCTCCGCATCAAGCTCGAAGGCAATGCCGCGAATGAGGTAAGAACTGCGGCGGAAGCTGAGACGGCAGCCGTCGTTGAAAAACTGAAGAACAGCATGGAGAAGGTGTCAGCCATTGCCATCCAGCAAAGCCACGAAGAACGGAGCCTCGAAAATGCAGCCGCCGCGATGGCACCCGTGGCAGGTATTGAGGAGCGCTTCAACGCGGCGGTAGCTGACGCTGGGTTGCAGGATAAGCATGAGGCCCTGCGTCTGATCGTCATGCCGACGGTTGCCATGGTTGAATGCAATGCCGCCGACACCGAAATTACTGGCCTGAGCCGCATCGGCGGAGGCCCTGATCTGCCCATCGACACGGATTGGCCGCGCGACGACAACGGCTTACACCTCAATTATCTTGCCCAGATCAATCTTGATGACTTGCCTGATCGCCCGGAAGAACTACCGGCATCCGGGTTGATCTCCTTCTTCACGGGAACGGACTACACGGATTGGCGCGTCCTCTACACTCCGCCGGACGTAAGTCTCACGCCCCATACAGTTTCGGAAGACGCGATGGACACGGCAACCTCGGTATCGCAGATGATCGTCTGGGATAGCGACCTCAAGCGGTTTGTACCGAACGGACAGGCTGTCGACGGACTATCGGTCAGCACGGACGAGGCCGGTCGCTTGACATTCAGCCGTGACGGGGTACCCGTCAAGGCTTTCGCCTCCGAATACGAGTTCAGCCGCTCGGCGCAGACGCTGCGCTTCGAACGCTCGCTTAGCGCTCCCTTCGGCCAGCGTGGCCCCAACAACAACCGGAGGGCCTATGCTGATATTGGGATCGAAGACCCGTCGGATTTTTCTATCGCGGTCAGCGAGCGCTTTAAAATCGGAGATGGACCGCAGCACCAGATGTTCGGAATAACCGGCGTGCGTGATCTCGCCGCAATCCAGCAGATGGCTGCGAAACATGCAGCACAAAACGGCTGGTCCGATATATCCGCACCAGATGGCTGGTTCATTCTGGTCAAGCTCGCATCCGGAGGCGAAGCGGATTTCAGCTTCAGTGATCACGGCGACTACGTTTTTATGATCAATCAAAATGACGCCGCTCGAGCGGACTTCTCGCGGGTCTACGCCTTTGTCGACTCTGGTTGAGTAAGAGATCACGACATGACGCCATGGCAGGACGTCGTCATCAACCTCGTGAACAGCCAGGCGTCGTGCCCTGCTCTTGTGAGCGGCAAGACCTTCGATCCCGATGTGGCCGTCACCAGCCAATTGATGATGATCGACGATCCTACCCTCGATGAATATGATGCAAGGGTAAAAAAGCTGTTCAAACCGGCATGTGCCAAGCTGGGAAAGCTCGGCGTTGGGCAGGTCTATGGTTTCCAACCGATTCTGGCGCTTGGCGGCGACAGAGCCCTGGAAAGTCTCGCGATCTGCGACGCGTTGCCGCATATGGCGATCTTGGCGCAGGCGCATGAGATGCAGTTGATGGACAATGCCGCTTTTCCGCCTCGGCCGGTGCGCGTGATTGGTTCATGAGCTCGGCCCAATGAACGCATCGGGCCGAAACCGGACGTAGGTGCACGCGTGGATGAACGACTTGTGTCGAGCCATTTCTCCTGTATGACGACAGGAGATGACGGCGCTTAAGGCGGACTTTGGAGGCGACAGGTGTGTTGGGGCATGTCTGTCGCAGCTTTTGCGCAGACATCAACCGCTACCGTCAGGGATTACGCAGACTTTTTACACCGGAGATTTTCATGAGACATTGTAGACTCGTTTATCAGAGCTATCCGCTCGACCTTGCAGTCCAGGAGCCGTGCATCACCCTGCGAGCCACAAGTGGATCTTGGCCTGGTCAAACATTGGAGGACTACATCGGTCTAGATCTGAAAATGAATTCTCCGAAATTCTTCTTCGATCCCAATAATGACCCCGAAGATGGCGTTGCCCATTGGTTGAACCCGGGTCTGGATACACAGTGGCTGAAAATTCCCTTGAAGCACTTTAAGAACCGTGATTTTCGCAGCCTCGAAGAAATCCGGGTGGATTTTCAAGGCGAGGGAACGTAAAACCCTTTGATTGGGGAGAATTGGTGGGAAGCTCCCGGCCTTGTCACCACCTACAGCGATGAATTCTTCGCCCGTGCGGCAATCTCCATTCGTCACGACGGTGGTGGCACGTTTTCGGTTCAGCTTTCTGGCACCTCTCAGTTCGACACTGCCTTTGATATAGCCTTCAGTGCTCCCCTGACCGTCAAGCTGATCGGATATCGCAACTCTGCGACCCAAGAGGATCTTTTGGGCTGGTTCGACCGCTTTCTCAAAAAAGACGACTTCACTTTCACGCCGCTGCAACGAGGTGAAGACCTCTATCTCGATGGTGTGGTCAAATAACCGCCGTGCCAATCGTCCTTAGGCGTCAATTTTCGAAAGCGCACCCACGATCACAGTTATTGGTATGCGGCGCGGTTCTCATCGTAACTGGACACCCAATGGACCCAGACAGAGACTCCCCTGGCCTTCAACGCTTCCATCACCTGTCGATTGGGATGCCCCGGCGTCGTGACATCTGCGTAAAGCTGGTCGTCGAGGACACGGATGCTTCGTAGACTGGGCATGTCGAGCAGAGCCGGGATGTTCTCTAACGCAATCCCTGCATTTATGGTCTCGATCTTGAATGGCGGCAGGAGGTCACGAAGGTCCACAGTCCCGATCATCGACGTCAGATCAAGGCCCTTGATATTCGGGCAGTGCTTGATCCCGGCAAGGCTGTTGATGTCAAAGATATCGTCCGCTCCATCCCAGAAGAACCAGACATATCGATAGATGGAACTGCCTCCATCCAGAACAAGCTCGTCGATCTCATTCAAAAGGTCGGTCGAAAGAGGATAGCGATCCAGGTAGGCACGAACTGCGGGAATGGGCTTGTAACCTTCGTTCTCAAGATCGACGGGCCGCCCGAGAACATGCTCGGCAAGCTGTTGCGGGGTCCCGAGATCGATTAGTTGTTTGTCAATGAGGCTGGATAGGATCGCAAGCTTTAGATTAGGATCACCGAACGGCGCACCCGAGATATCTCCAGGCGCAGGGTAGCGTGATGCAGTAGCCATCCGCGACCATCCAAGAGTTGCGAAAATACCTCCCGCGGCCACGAAATCACGTCGTTTCAGCATAAATGTGCCATATCTCCATGAAATTGAGCCGTTTTGCCGCGCTGACCTGCTTCAGTAGCAGGTTTAACGAAAGTAGCCTACACTGACTCAGCGCAAGATCGGTGCGCGGAATGGGCCGACGGCCGTCATGGCCCTGAAGCGCCAACAGCGGACATTGCGCCTGCTGCAAAACTCTCTATTCTGCGACGTCACAAGGTAGGAAATGATCGGGGTTTTTCGCGACCTAGCATATCTAGCTCAGACGAAATTTTTGGATAAGAGACCATCATGGATTTAGAAAGCCTCAATCCGCAAGTCTTCAAAATGTGGGAATTGCAAAGGAATGGAGGTCCTGATTTCTTTCAACCAAGCACGAGAGAGGACATCGAAGAAATCGAGCTCCTGGTAGAAAGAGCTATCCCTGAAGACTATCGAGATTTTTTACTGAAGTATTCAGCCATCGGTGGCTCTATCGAAGTCGGCGCGTATTTTTTCCCGTGTAATTTCAAGAAAAGGTCGGTTATCGCTGGGAACCTATCCTTGGTGCCTTGGGCAAAAATGACGATCAGTGCTATCAGGGCCTACTGTAATCCACATCCGGATTTCGAAGGAGTGAAGCCGCGTATATCGCGCGAACTGCTTCCGCTCACACGCGACAACTACTCCACGCTGCTGATTGATCTTCGCCCGGAGAGCTTCGGAAACGTATTGTATCTGCCCTATGTCCGAAAGCAGGTTTTTGGCAAGCACCCAAATTACGGATGGGGAAATGTTGGTTATGTCGCGCCAAGCTTCACTGACTTCATCAGGGAACTTGGAACTGAGGCCGAACTGAAGGCGCGCTATCCTCATCGGGTTGCTTAATCTTTTCGCACTAGTCAGAGTTTAGTGACCAATTTTACGACGGCGAATGACCGTTTCGGGCCGGTCGGAGACATTGCAATGGTTTGGTAAAGGTCTAATCTCAGCGGCTGCTTAGAGCAAGCGTAACGACAAATGAGGCGGCAATGAACCTTGGTGCCCCGGATGCGCCTTTTGGCATGGAAGAGACGGTTGCGTAGATCGTCAGCACGCTTCTGGCGCAGCGTGGCAAGCCAAGGGCTTCAGTATCTCGACCGCGACGGAAGGACTGTTCCATTGTGAGGCTTTCGCAGGCGCCAGCATTTTTCTGAAAGACGAAGGCAGGTCATTTGCGGCGAATTCATATAACGCGCGACGGGCAGCAAGGCCGTTTTAGGGAGAAGTCGGGTTCCTATAGCGGCTGACCGATGGTGGAAAACGGTCACGATGATACAGTCTTGCAATTCGCAACGAGTCATAAAGCCGAGTTTTCTGAGCATGCATGTGAGTTGCGATTTCTTTTAAATGCTATTATATTGGCATTAATGTGTCAGATGTGCGCATGAGTGATAATATGTTAGCATTTAGAATGTCTTCTCCTGTGGAGGTTATCCGGGACCTGGCGGACAGAATGAAGCGCCGACGGATCCAGCAAGGATTGACCCAGCGCGAATTGGCTGCGAGATCGAATGTCTCCTACGGATCGCTGAGGCTATTTGAAGAAACCGGCAAAATTTCCCTCGAAAGTCTGGTGAAAATTGCCTTTGCTCTTGAGGCGGAAGCGGAATTCGAACGGCTGTTTCCAGGTCTGCCGCCACAGAATATCGATGATGTCATTGATCGTCCTCTCAAGCAGCGTGTGCGCAATAAATGAAGTTCACGTCAATCCAGAAGATGAGCATTTATCTGGAGCTCGAAGGGAATGAGAAAAAGCTCGGGACGCTTGCCTGGAGCGGCAGGGAACGGAGGGCTTACTTCGAGTACGCGGCGGAGTTTCTGACAGCGCCCCTTTTGATTTCTCCATTCCATATAATGGCGGCCAGTGGGTTGATTGCGGCGCCTCGCGATCCGTTCGACGGGCTTCACGGGCTGTTCAACGACAGCCTGCCGGATGGGTGGGGTCGTTTGTTGCTGGACCGCCGTCTTCAGCGGGCGGGTATCGACTATACCCGGCTTACTCCGATCGACCGTTTGTCTGCAGTCGGCAGAACAGGAATGGGCGCGCTCTCGTATGTTCCTGAATTACCAGACGACCAGCAGCCTCAGGCCGTCACTGATCTCGACTGGTTCGCTGATCAGGTCGAGTTGGTGCAGGCTGAAATGGACGTGGCTGACATTGATGGCTTGCAGGGTGCGCAGGGCGGATCCGCGGGCGCACGGCCGAAGATTATGATCGGCTTCAACCAAGCGGAAAACAAATGCGTTCTGGATTATGGCCAACCGTTGGACCCGGGGTTCGAAAGGTGGATGGTCAAGGCGCCGAGTTCCGATGATCCTCGGGAAATCGGTGCGGAAGAAAAAGCCTATTCGCTGATGGCCGTCGCTGCAGGACTGACGATGGCCGACACCCTGCTGCTGGAGACCAGGAAAGGACGACGGCTTTTTGCGACCAAACGTTTTGACAGGACCCCTGCCGGCAGGCTCCACATGCACACGGCAAGCGGCCTGCTGAATGCAAGCCATCGTGAAGCGAGTGTGAGCTATGAGCAACTGCACAAGCTTACTCACATAATGACCCGGGACGCTACGGAAGTCCTGAAGATGTTCCGAAACATGGTGTTCAATGTCTATGCCAGAAATCGCGACGACCATGCGAAGAACCACGCCTTTCTTATGGACGTGAATGGCCGCTGGTCTCTGGCGCCCGCATACGATCTTACTTTTTCGTCGGGACCAGGTGGAGAGCACAGCGCGACAATAGCCGGGGAAGGCAGGAATCCCGGCATGTCCCACCTTCTGGCAGTCTCCAAAGGGGCCTCGATTTCTGATCAGGACGCACGGGAAGTTATAGAACAGGTTAGAGCGGCCGTAGACCGATGGCCTAAGTTTGCTGGGGAAGTTCAGTTATCCAGAACTCGGACCGCTGAACTCGACAGGTTCTTGAATGGTAATCGGCTGGCTTAAAGGCCGATGATCACCTTTGCCACGTTCGTTGTCGAAACCGACGATACGCCTGCCGTCCTTGCCATAAAACACTCGATACTCGAACAGGTGCGTCCTACCGGGAACGGGTTCCGGCACCTGTATAAAAATTTTTGAAACTTTCATTAATTGGAAGTATCAAGAATTATGTCTTCGTTGGTGGACCAAATTTCCGCGGCCGGATTGGCTGATCGTTTTCTGAATGACCGGCAACTCGCCGAGTTGCTGGACGGCAGTGACGCGCGCCGTTATGGCCTAGTCAACCGCGCTTTGAAAGACGGGTATCTCATCCGTCTGAAGCGTGGTTGTTATGTGCTGGCGCGACGCTATCGACGTGACCCGGTTCATCCGTTTGCCGGCGCCGAAAACCCCGGGCAGCTATATCTCTTTCGAAACAGCACTGTCGTTTCATGGATGGATTCCGGAGGCGGTGTTTGTTACGGCCAGTGTTTCACCTGGACGCAAAAGCCAGGATTTTTCGACGCCCGGGTTCGGGACCCTCAGCTATCATCCTCGGGCGATTAACGATTATCGGTTCATGACGAGTGTTGACCGTGTCCCGCTCAACGGCTCGATTGCGTTCGTTGCCAGGCCTCTTCGGGCGCTTATGGATCTGGTAGCTCTTCGCAAGGTGGAGTGGAGCGGGCTTGAATGGCTGACGATTGGTATGAGGATTGAGGAAGATGCCCTTTTCGGAACGCGACGTAAGGATTTTACGGCATTGAAGCCGGTGTACAAGCACAAGGCTGCAAATGCTTTTCTCCGGACGTTGGAGGCTACAGCTTCACCTGTCAGACCATAGAGAAAAGACTTGTGGGCTGAGATTCAGTGAAAGGGATGAAATTTATCACAGCGCTCAGTTAATGCAGCATTTACAGGATTGCTGTATTTTATGGATTTACTTTTGTGACCGTGCTATCCTCGCGATACACGACGGGAGTGTGTTTGATGGCAGGTTCAGGTAATTCCTACACCACGAGTGATCTTTCCAGGAAGTCGGGTGATATTATCGCTGAGGCGCTTCGTCATCCGGTAACGATCACCCAGCGCAACAAGCCTCGTCTGGTTCTTCTTAATATCGAGGATTATGAACGTTTGATGCGGCAGTCTGATCTGCGTACGGTTGGCACTATTGATAATATGTCTGACGCTTTGCTAGAGGAATTTGAGGCCGCAGTCGACACTTATGCGGAAACTGAAGAGACGGTTCGGTGAGCGGTTTCGATAAGATCGAGACTGCAGTCGTAATCCGCTACCCTTATCTATGGAGCCGCGAGGCTGCCCTCGGTGAAACCGAAGGTCGGAAGGGGCGACCTGTTGTTGTTGGCGTCAGGCTCGCCCGTGCGGGCGGCGACATGGTTCTTTTCTTTCCGATCACGACGAAGCATCCGGAAACTGATCGTTTTGCTATTTAGATCCCTGCGCATTGAAAAGCGCCGGGCCGGTCTTGATGCAGATGTGCGGCTTTGGATCATTCTGGATGAGTATAACAGCGACATTATCGGACATTCTTTCTACTGGAGCCGGAGCTACCTGTGGGACGGTTCAGTAAAGCTTTTTTTCTCCCTGTCCTTCGGGAGTTTATTGCGCGTCGTCGGTCGTCCAGCGAGGTTTACCGCGCCCGATAAAGAACCGTGTGATGTTGGGTAACTCAGGTCGACAAACCGGACAGATCCTTGATGTACACGCTTGACGTGTCACGTTCGACGGACTGGCAATCCTATGTTGGATGGGCCAAATCGCGCCGATATACGCCTCTGGAATATTTTACCCATCTTGATGGCATTAATACATATATTCCCGTATTTATACTTATTTGACGGAATAGAATACTTAGAGATGATTGGGCGGCTGTAAATTGAACAGGGGAGGAAGAGGGTCGGTAAAACATATAATTTGTCCGAGAGGTGAGCGCAAAACATATAAATAATTAAACACACCATTGCTGCGGGAGAGATGAGAGATTTACTGGAGAAGTTCGCCTGTTTGTGCGCAGTCAATTTGGCACTGTTATAAGCAGGTGATTTTATATAGGTTTTATTGTTTAATGGATTTATTTACAGGTAGAACCGGAGGGAATCTGATTGGAAAGTGAATTGAAAAGGTGGTGAAAATTGGTGGCGATCGATCATAAT
>Ga0075366_10001312_pt1 | contig 12408 bp, 8 predicted proteins | sample EndMethybrTD3031_FD_72351 | JGI IMG/M metagenome (GOLD analysis project Ga0075366, IMG submission 72351) | Populus endosphere microbial communities from Tennessee, USA - Endosphere MetaG P. TD hybrid TD303-1 | ecosystem: Host-associated > Plants > Roots > Endosphere | place: USA: Tennessee... | reverse complement strand
GCGCGGAAGCGATCCAGCTCCGCCTTCATCGACACCACCTTGGCATCCATCGCCTGGACGGCCATGGCGCCGGCCGCGAAGCGCAGCGGCGGGGAGGCCTCGCCGGCGAGCGTCACGATGGCGGCCGCCAGGCGGACGGGGTCGCCGGCCTGCTTGCCGTTGCGTTGCTCGAAACTGGCACGCATCTCGGCGCGGCGGGCGTCGTAGTCGGCCACTTCGGTGGCTGCGAACCTCATCGACTCGGGCGTCAGGAAGTCGGTGCGGAACGGCCCGGGCTCGACGATCGTCACGTGGATGCCGAACGGCGCCAGTTCGTGTGCGAGGGACTCCGAGAAGCCCTCGACGGCGAACTTGGTGGCGCAGTACAGGGAGCCGGCCGCGATGCCGCGGATGCCGGCCGTCGACGACAGGTTGAACACGTGGCCGCGGCGCGCCGCGCGCATCGCCGGCAGCGCCGCCCGCGTGACGTTGAACAGGCCGAACACGTTGGTGGCGAACTGGGCCTCGATGTCCGCGGGCGTCGATTCCTCGAAGAAGCCGATGTGGCCGTAGCCGGCGTTGTTGACGAGCACGTCGATCGTGCCGAAGCGCGCGACGGCGGCCGCGACCGCCTCCTGCGCCTGCGCGGCGTCGCCCACGTCGAGCGAGAGCGACAGCAGGCGGTCGGAGTCGGGCCCGAGCCGGTCGCTGACGGCGGCGCGCTGGCGCCCGGTGGCGACGACGCGGTCGCCGGCCTTCAGCGCGGCGGTGGCGATGTCGGCGCCCAGGCCGCGGGTGGCACCCGTGATGAACCAGGTCTTGCTCATGGTGGATCCTTTCGTTGCGAAGGCCTCCATGGTGCGTCCGACAACCGACCGGGCGGTAGCACCAGGCTGCCAATTGATTGCACGATCCTGCCAAGCGTGCGGATTCCATGCACCCGCAGGTTGCGCCGGCCGCGATGCCGCGCTCCAATGGCGTCATGGCCGAACCGCTGTCCGAACTGAACGCACTGGTCGCGCGTCACGCGCGCCCGGGCGCACCCGCCACCGTGCTCGCGGGCGTGCGCGCGACCATCTCGCGCGTGCCCACCGAGGCGATCCACTGCGTGACCGAGCCCAGCCTCGGGCTGGTCGTGCAGGGCGCCAAGCGCACGATCGTGGGCGACCGCGTCTTCGAGTACGGCGAGGGGGACTTCGTCGTCACGTCCGTCGACCTGCCCATCGCCAGCCGCATCGTGCGCGCCAGCGCGGACGTGCCCTACCTCGCCTGCGGGCTGTCGCTGAACCCGGGCACGATCGCGTCGCTGCTGCTGGATACGCCCGGCATCGACGAGCTCGCGGCCCCGCCCTGCGGCATGGGCGTGCACGCCGCCCCGCGGGAGCTGGTGGAGGCGATGGTGCGCCTGCTGCGCCTGCTCGATTCCCCGCGCGATGCGCCCGTGCTGCGCCCCCTGGTCGAGCGCGAGATCCTCTGGCGCCTGCTGTGCGGCCCGCAGGGCGGGCGCGTGCGCCAGATCGGCCTGGCCGACAGCCGGCTCGCGCAGGTGAGCCACGCCATCCGCCACATCCGCCAGCATTACGCGCAGGCGCTGAGCATCGAGCAGCTGGCCCAGGTCGCGACGATGAGCGAATCGTCGTTCCACCGCCACTTCCGGGCGGTGACCGCGATGACGCCGATCCAGTTCCAGAAGCAGATCCGGCTGCAGGAGGCGCGCGCCCGCCTGATGGCCGACGCCGGCGACGTCGCTGCGATCGGCTACGCCGTGGGCTACGACAGCGCGTCGCAGTTCAGCCGCGAGTACAGCCGCATGTTCGGCGCGCCGCCGGGCCGCGACGTCGCGCGCCTGCGGCTGGTGGCGCCGCTGGAGCGCAGCGCCGCCTGACCCCGGCAGGGGACGCCTCAGCGCGCGACCGTCTCCAGCGCCCGCGAGAAGTCGTCGATCAGGTCGGCGATGTCCTCGATGCCCACCGACAGGCGGATCAGCCCCTCGCCGATGCCCATCTCGGCGCGGCGCTCGGGGCCCATCTCGTAATAGATCGTCTGTGCCACCGGGATGGCGAGGGTGCGGTTGTCGGCCAGGTGGCTGGAGACGATGACCAGCTGCAGCGCGTCGAGGAAGGCGAGGGTGTCGATGCCCTCGCGCAGCTCGAAGCTCATGAGCAGGCCGAAGTCGCCCTTGAACAGCCGCGCCGCGCGTTCGTGCTGCGCGTGGCTCGCGAGGCCGGGGTAGTACACGTGGCCGATCGCGGGCTGGGCCTCCAGCCACTGCGCCAGTGCCAGCGCGTTGTCGCAGACGCGGCGCAGGCGCAGCTGCAGCGTCTCGGCGCCGACGGCGATGCGGTGCGCGTCCTCGGCGCGCAGCGTGCCGCCCATGTCGCGCAGGCCCTTCTTCTTGATCTGCAGCAGGCCCCACTTGTCGGCCGGGCCCTTCTTGTAGGGCGACAGGATGTTGGCGTAGGTGGACCAGTCGAACACGCCCGTGTCGACGACCGCGCCGCCGAGCGCGTTGCCGTGGCCGCCGATGCTCTTGCTCAGCGAGTGCACGACGAGGCCGGCGCCGACCTCGCGGCCGCGCAGCAGCAGCGGCGTGGTGAGCGTGCCGTCGACGACATACAGGAGGCCTGCGGCCTTGCAGACCTGCCCGATGCCGTCGAGGTCGGCCACCTGCGTCACCGGGTTGGCGATGGTCTCGACGAAGACCATGCGCGTGGCCGGCGTGATGGCGGCTCGCACGTTGTCTGCCGCCGTCGCGTCGACGAACGTGACGGCCACGCCGAGCGCCTGCAGCGTCTGCGCCAGGCTGTTCGTGTTGCCGAACAGGAAGCGCGTGCAGACGAGGTGGTCGCCCGCGCGCAGCAGGGCCAGGAACACCGCCGAGATGGCCGCCATGCCGGTGGCGAAGGTGGCCGTGCCCTTGGCGTCCTCCAGCAGCGTCACCTTGGCCTCGAGCGCGTTGACGGTCGGATTGCCCTGGCGGGCGTACACGTGGCCCGGCTGGTTGCCCTGGAACACGTCGACCAGGTCGCGTGCCTTCGGATAGTTGAAGGCCGCGGCCACGTGCAGCGGCTTGTGGATCGCACCGTGCTCCACGCCGCCGAGGCGGTCTGCGTGGAGCAGGCGGGTAGTGGCGCTGTAGGCGCGCTTCGGAGGCGTGGTCATGCGAGGGGCTCGGTGGGTTCGAGCACCATTCTCATGCAGACGGGGCGCCCGCGTCTTCTTGTCGGATCAAGGCAGCAGCGCCGGGGTGCGAACCCGGCGCGCCCGCGCTCAGGGCTTGAGGTCGAACACGAGGACTTCGGCGTTGTCGCCCCCTTCGAGCACCAGCTGCGCCTCGTCGCGGATCTTGGCCGCGTCGCCGGCGCCCAGCGCCTGGCCGTTCACGCGCAGGCTGCCGCGCGCGACGTGCACGTAGGTCAGGCGGCCGGCGGGCAGCGGCAGCACCTGGCGCTCGTCGCCGTCGAACAGGCCGGCGTACAGGCGGGCGTCGGCGTTGAGCGTGACGGCGCCCTGCACCTTGTCGGGCGAACCGACCAGCGCCAGCCGGCCGCGCTTGCTCGACTCGGGGACGCTGACCTGCTCGTAGCCGGGCGCCAGCCCGCCCCGCTCTGGCAGGATCCACAGCTGCAGGAAATGCGTGGGCGTGTCCTTCGAATGGTTGAACTCGCTGTGGCGCACGCCGGTGCCGGCCGTCATGCGCTGGACGTCGCCGGGCCGGATCACGCCGGCATTGGCACCGCCGGCCGTGCCGTTGCCCATCGAATCCTGGTGGGCGAGGGCGCCGTCCAGCACGTAGCTGATGATCTCCATGTCGCGATGGCCGTGCGTGCCGAAGCCGGTGCCCGGGGCGATGGTGTCGTCGTTGACCACGCGCAGGTTGCCGAAACCCATGTGCGCGGGGTCGTGGTAGTCGGCGAACGAGAAGCTGTGGAAGCTGTTGAGCCAGCCGTGGTCGGCGTGACCGCGATCCTGGGCCTTGCGAAGCGTGAGCATGAAGCGTTTCTCCGGTTTTTCAGTCAGCGATGCCGCTGACGGCGTGAGGACAAGTGTGGGGCGCGCGGACGTCGCGATGATCCAAACGATTCGAATGCTGTGTTGAGTGAGCGCCTCTTGTCATGCCTTGCGCCGGCGCGCGGCGCCGTCGCTCCCGCGTGTCATCCTGCGAGTGCACGCAGGATGACAGCTGGGGTTGCGCTCTCTCCCGTGGCGGCTCGGGCGCCGCCGCGCCGACTTCGAATCTCAGTGGCGCGCCGCGTGCCACTCGCGCGGATCGACTCGGTAGTAGTCCCGCAGCAGCGCGAACAGCTCGGGATGGCGCGCGCCCAGCGCGTGCGGCTGCTCGAAGAAGACCTCCGTCACGACGGCGAAGAACTCCGCCTCGTTGGTGGCGCCGTAGTCGCTGATCAGGTCGTCGGGCGGCGGGGCGGTGTCCGGTGCGGACCACGTCCACGCAGCCTGCGCATGCTCGAGCGCCGCCTCGCGCGCGCGCTGGCGCGCCTGGAGGCCGGCGAACTCGCGGCGCATCACGCGCGCCCAGCGCGCATGGGCGGCGCGCGACTCCAGCAGCGGCGCCCCGTTGGCAGCACCCGTCTCCTGGTCGAGCTGGTGCGCGAACTCGTGCAGCACCACGTTGTGGCCGTCATCGGGGATGCGCGCGCCGTCCAGCACGTCCTGCCAGGACAGGATCACCTGCCCCTGCTGCCACGATTCGCCGGCCAGCGCCCGCCGCTCCTCGCGCAGCACGCCGCCGGGCGCGGCATGGACGCGGTCGACGACAAAGGCGCCCGGATAGACGAGCACCTGGCGCAGCTCCGGAAACAGGGGGCCTGCGCTGTTCAGGCGCAGCAGGCAGGCCTGGGCGGCGATGGTGACGCGCATCTCGTCGGTCACCACGAGCCCGGCGCAACCGAGAAAGGGCTTCTCGGCCAGGAACTCGAGCATGCGCCGGCGCAGCTGCAGCTGCAGATCCGGCGGCAATTGCCGATACAGGGGAATGCGGCGCCGCAGGACATGGCGCCAGGCCTGCGGAAACGGCCGGCTTGCCCAGAGGCGGCGGCGCCAGGCGCGCCAGCGCGGCAGGCCGGCGATGGCGCCCACGAGCAGCAGGGCGACGGCCAGCAGGATGACGAGGGACATGGCGTTGCTCTGAGCGGCGATCACCAGCATATGGCCGTCCGCGGCCCAGTTTCAAGTCGCCCGCCGGACTTACGATCGGGCGTCGGCATGATCGACCTTGCAGGGACACGAAGATCTTGGAACCCCACGCGCTTCCTTCTTCCCGGCCGGCCGCGCCGGGCACCGAGCGCCGGGCCGCCGGCGTGGCACCCGTCGATCCGCTCGGCGCAGCGCTGGCCGCCTGCGCCGACCTGGTGCCGCGGCTGGCGGCCGTGCAGTCACTGGGCGATCCCGCGCAGCAGCGGCAGGCGCTGCTGCAGCTGCCTGCCACGCTGCAGGCGGCCAGCGCCGCCCTGGCGCGGCTGGCTGCCAGTGCCGACGACGCCGTCTCGCACGACACCCGGGGCGATGCGCTCACCGGCCTGGCCGACCGGGCCCAGCTGGAAGCGGCCAGTGCCGGGCTGGCGCTGCAGTTCCCGGACGCCCCGCTCACCCTGATCGCGGTGGACGTCGACCACCTGCGCCACGTCAACGACCACCGCTCGCACGCCGCGGGCGACGCCGTGCTGCGCGCGGTCGCCGAAGTGCTGCGCGCGCAGTCGCGACCGCAGGACGTGCTGGCACGCGCCGGCGGCGGGCTGTTCGTCGTCGCGCTCGGCGGCCCCGTCTCCACGACGCGCGCGCTGCTGGTGGCCGAGCGGCTGCGCGCCGCGATCGAGCGCCACGACTGGGCGGCGCTGGGCGACGGGCTGCGGGTTACGGCCAGCCTCGGCGTGGCGGCGCGCGCCCCGGGCGAAGTGCTGGACGACGCCCTGGCGCGCGCCGGCGCCGCGCTGCAGGAGTGCAAGCGCGGCGGCCGCAACCAGGTGCGCGCCCGCGGCTGACGCCCCCGCGGGCAGGCCTTGCGCCGTGGCCGGGCGGGCGGTTCCCGCGCGCCCGCTAAAATGGTGGGTTGGTCGGGCTATCCCGGGGTTGAATCGCCTCGCGCCAGCTCCACCTCGACCGCACGTTTCGAGAGCGGGGCCGCGGCCCCCTGCCGCGACGGCCCGCCCGCTTCCCAAGCCTTCCCTGAGGATTTCGCCGTGTTCCTGATCTCTTCCGCCTTCGCCCAGACCGCGGCGCCCGCCGCCGCAGCGGGTTCGGACAACAGCTTCCTGTTCATGCTGGTGCCGATGTTCGCGATCATGTATTTCCTCGTGATCCGGCCGCAGCAGAAGCGCGCCAAGGAGCAAAAGGAGCTGATCGCCGCCCTGGCCAAGGGCGACGAGGTGGTGACCACCGGCGGCGTCATCGGCCGCATCTCCAAGCTGGGCGAGTCGTACGTCCACATCGAGACCGGCGCCAGCGTCGAGCTGCAGATCCAGCGCAGCGCCATCGTCCAGATCCTGCCCAAGGGCACGTTGAAGTAAGCAGTGCCCGCCGGCCGCGCCCGCCGCGGCCCGCGCCGTCGCTCGCCCGTGCGCCGCCTGCGCGCCCGCGCGACGCCTCCGAGGAAACACGTATGAATCGCTACCCTGTCTGGAAATTCGTGCTGATGGTGCTGGCCGTGCTGATCGGCGCCACCTACACCGTGCCCAACCTGTACGGCAACGCACCCGCGGTGCAGGTGTCGGCGGCCAAGCTGACGTCCAAGGTCGGGCCCGAGACGGCCACGCAGGTGCAGCAGCTGCTCGCCGCGGCGTCGATCCAGGCGGACTACGTGACCTTCGAGGGCACGTCGGTGCACGCGCGCTTTGCCAACCCCGACATCCAGATCCACGCCCGCGACGTGATCAACGCCGGCCTGAACGCCGGGGCGGACAAGGATTCGCCGCCGTACTCCGTATCGCTGGCCCTGGTGCCGCGCGCGCCGGTCTGGATGGGCAAGTGGCTGCACGCCAAGCCGATGTACCTGGGCCTGGACCTGCGCGGCGGGGTGCACTTCCTGCTGCAGGTCGACCTGAAGGCGGCGCTCGACAAGAAGGCCGAGCAGCTGGTCACCGACGTCCGCAGCCTGCTGCGCGAGAAGCAGCTGCGCACCGTGGTCGCGCGCGACGGCAACGCCGCCACGATGACCTTCCACGACGCGGCCGTCGCCACGCAGGCGTTCAACGTGCTCACCGACGCGTTCCCCGACGTGCAGTGGAACCAGGTGGCCGAAGGCACCGACGCCAAGATCAGCGGCGCGCTGAAGCCGGCGGCCCTCGTCAAGGTGCAGGAAGCCGCCATCAAGCAGAACATGACGACGCTGGGCAACCGCGTCGCCGGCCTGGGCACCTCCGAGCCCGTCATCCAGCAGCAGGGCCCCGACCGCATCGTGGTCGAGCTGCCCGGCATCCAGGACACCGCCAAGGCGCAGGAACTGCTCGGCCGCACGGCCACGCTGGAATTCCACATGGTCGACGAGACGGCCGAGGGCTACGCCGCGGCCGACGGCTCGGGCCCGGTGCCGTTCGGCGACGACCGCTACGAGAACTCGCCCGACGTCGGCCGCCGCCACGGCGGCGCCACGGTCGTCAAGAAGGATGTCATCGCCAGCGGCGACGACCTGACCGACGCGCAGGCCAACATCGACCAGCAGAACCAGGGCAACGTCGTCATCCTGAACCTGAACGCCAAGGGCGCGCGCAACATGCGCGAGGTCTCCGGCCAGAACGTGGGCAAGCTGCTGGCCATCATCCTGTTCGAGAAGGGCAAGGGCCAGGCGATCAGCGTGGCCACCATCCAGAGCGAGCTGGGCGAGCGCTTCAACATCACCGGCATGCCCAACGCGGAGCAGGCCAACGACCTGGCCCTGCTGCTGCGCTCCGGCGCGCTCGCGGCGCCCATGGAGATCATCGAGCAGACCGCCATCGGCCCCAGCCTGGGCGCCGACAACATCGAAAAGGGCCTGCACAGCGTCGCCTGGGGCTTCGTCGCCATCCTCGTGTTCATGTGCGCTTACTACCTGCTGTTCGGCATGTTCTCCACGCTGTCGCTGGGCGTGAACCTGCTGCTGCTGGTGGCGGTGCTGTCCTGGATCCAGACCACGCTGACGCTGCCGGGCATCGCCGCCATCGCGCTGACCCTGGGCATGGCCATCGACGCCAACGTGCTGGTCAACGAGCGCATCCGCGAGGAGTTGCGCGGCGGCAGTGCGCCGCAGACGGCGATCTCCGCCGGCTACGAGCGCGCCTGGGCCACCATCCTCGATTCGAACATCACCACGCTGATCGCCGGCCTGTCGCTGCTGGCGTTCGGTTCCGGGCCGGTGCGCGGCTTCGCCATCGTGCACTGCCTGGGCATCCTGACCTCGATGTTCTCCGCGGTGTTCTTCTCGCGCGGCCTGGTCAACCTCTGGTACGGCCGCCAGAAGAAGCTCAAGTCGGTGCTGATCGGCCAGGTGTGGAAGGGCGGCTCCAAGCCGGGCGCCTCCGAGGCGGACGCCGCCGACACCCCCGGCGCGGCGCGCTGAACGTCCCGATCCCTGCAAGGAAACGCTCATGGAATTCTTCCGTATCCGGCGCGACATCCCGTTCATGCGGCACGCGCTGGTGTTCAACATCATCTCGGCGCTGACGTTCCTCGCGGCCGTGTTCTTCCTCGTCACGCGCGGGCTGAACTTCTCCATCGAATTCACCGGCGGCACCGCCGTCGAGGCCACCTACGCGCAGAGCGCCAACCTCGAGCGCCTGCGCGGCGTGGTGGGCGGCCTGGGCTACGGCGACGTGCAGGTGCAGAACTACGGCACCTCGCACGACGTGATCATCCGCGTGCCCACCAAGGCCGGCGTTGACCAGAAGAAGGTGCCCGACCGCGTGTTCGGCGCGCTGTGCGCCGCCGAGTCGGGCACGGTCAGCACCGCCGACTCCGCGCGTCCGATCTGCGTCAACGCCGCCAAGGCCGAGCCGGTGGTGATGAAGCGCAGCGAGCTGGTGGGCCCGTCGGTGGGCGACGAGCTGATGCGCAACGGCCTCTACGCGATGATCAGCGTGGTCATCGGCATCATGCTGTACCTGGCGTTCCGCTTCGAGTGGAAGTTCTCGATCGCCGCGATCGTCGCCAACCTGCACGACGTCGTGATCATCCTGGGCTTCTTCGCGTTCTTCCAGTGGGAGTTCGGCCTGTCGGTGCTGGCCGGCGTGCTGGCGGTGCTGGGCTACTCGGTCAACGAGTCGGTGGTCATCTTCGACCGGATCCGCGAGGCCTTCCGCAGCTTCCGCAAGCTGTCGACGATGCAGGTGATCGACCACGCGATCACCAGCACCATCAGCCGCACGATCATCACCCACTTCTGCACGCAGATGATGGTGTTGTCGATGCTGGTCTTCGGCGGCCCGACGCTGCATTACTTCGCGATGGCGCTGACCATCGGCATCTGCTTCGGCATCTATTCGTCGGTGTTCGTGGCGGCCGCCATCGCCATGTGGCTGGGCGTCAAGCGGGAAGACCTGATCCGGTCGGGCAAGCCCGAGTTCGACCCGAATGACCCGAACGCGGGCGCCGTAGTGTAGATTTCGCAGGTAGCGCAGACCGCAGCGCTCACTTACAAGGGAAGCGAAGCAGCCGGATGGCCGAAGGCAAATCGTCGCCAGAGATCGCGCGCAGGGCGCGGCGGATGTTCGCCGAGCAGCTGGCCGAGGCCGGCTCGCGCCTGCTGGCGGCCGTTCTCGAGGCCGCCCGGGCGGCGCTGGACAAGCCGGCGGAGCGCTCCGTGGCGATGCAGCGCCGCGACACCATGCAGGCGCTGATGGCGCACGGCGAGGAGTGGATCGACCGCCAGAACGAGATGCTGCGCGACGCGGCCACGGCCGATCGTCCCAACACCACCACGGGCGGGCTCGTCTCCGCCATGACGGGACACTCGCAGCAGCTGATGCTGGTCGACGACGAGACGGTGCAGAAGGAGATCTTCATCTCCCGCCTGGCGCAGGCCATCGTCGACCAGGCCGTCTGGGAGCTCAACGACCTCAAGACCCGCATCGCCGCGCTCGAAGGCCTCGAGGAGCTCGCCGAGCACGACCTGTTCCGGCCGCAGCAGGTGGCCAAGGTCATCGTGCGCGCGTTCATCGACAGCGACTTCGGCACCGGTGCCTGGGCCGACGTCGAGAACACGATGAAGGTGGAACTCGCGGCGCTGTGCACCGAGGCGTACCACGACACGAACCGCTTCCTGGTCGAGAAGGGCGTGCTGCCCGACGTCAACCTGCGCACGCTGATCCGCCGCAGCGCCGACCGCGGCGGCTCGATGGTGGCGTCGCGCCAGATGCCGCTGGAGGATTTCCGCACCACCAGCAGCGGCGGCCTGACCACCGGCAGCGGCGGCACGCAGTTTGCGCCGACCCAGTACGGCGGCGCGGGCGGCCACGGCGCCGGCCCCGGGGGCTACGCCGACAGCCAGCGCGGCAACCACACCAGCTACGGGGGCGTCGGCGGCGGCCACGGGGGACAGGGCGGTGCCTCGATCGGCCGGGGCGGCGGCTATGTCGGGCCGGGCGGAGTACCGGGCGGGCCTGGCGGGCCGGGCGGCCCGATGGGTTATGCCGGCGGCCAGGGCGGCCAGAGCCAGGGTAGCCCAGGCCAGGGCGGACAACCGGGCGGCCAGGGCAACGGCCACCAGATCGGCGTGCAGCCGCACGCGCCGGGCGCCGCGGGCCCCGGCGGTGGTGCCGGCCAGCCGGGTGGACCGGGCCAGCCCGGCGGCCCCGGGCAGGCCGGCAGCGGCTACGGTGCCACGGGCTACGGTGCGACCGGCTACGCCACGGGCTATGGCGCCACCGGTTACGGCCGTGGCCAGAACCCCTACGGTCCGGACAGCCAGCCTGGCCAGCTGAACGGCGCGCCCAATGTCGGGGTCAGCAGCAAGCGCGGCCCCGGCGGGCAGTTCCTGTCGCCGCAGCAGGTGCAGGTCGACGCCACGCTGCGACGCTTCGGCCGCACGATGGAGCGCCACGTCCAGGGCTTCATGAACACGCAGCGGTTCCAGATGCCGTCCAACGAGATGACCGGCGCGATCGCGGTGGCGCAGCGCGTGGTCGTCGAGCAGCTCGAAGCGCGGCATGTCGAGGGCGCCGTGCTGGCGCCGGCCGACATGGCGGGCGTCCTGCAGGAACAGAAGCAGACCCTCAAGACGCAGGCCAGCACGCAGGAAGAACGCGCCACCATCGAGGTGGTCGCGATGATGTTCGCGGCCATCCTCACCGAGGAGCGCATCCCGTCGGCGGTGCGCGTGTGGTTCGCGCGCCTGCAGATGCCCACGCTTCGCGTGGCGATGGCCGAGCCCGATTTCTTCTCGTCGGCCCAGCATCCGGCGCGTCGCCTGATCGACCGCATGGGCGCCTGCGTGATGGGCTTCGACGCCGCGCCGCAGGGCGCCGGCCCGGAGCTCGAGAGCGAGGTCGCGCGCGTCGTGCAGGTCGTCGAGGCGTTCCCGGAGACGGGCCGCAAGGTGTTCCAGACGGTGCTCGTGGAGTTCGAGCGCTTCCTCGAGAAGTTCTTCCGCGAACAGAACGAGACGACCAAGAAGGGCGTGTCGCTCGCCAGCCAGGTGGAGCAGCGCGAAACGCTCGCCATCCAGTACACCATCGAGCTGCGCAAGCTGCTGGACGGCGTGCCGGTTCAGGATGGCGTGCGCGAGTTCCTGTTCCAGGTCTGGGCCGACATCCTGGCCACCACGGCAATGCGCCACGGCCTGCAGAGCGACGAGACGCGCGTCGTGCGCGAGACCGCGCTGGACCTGGTCTGGATCGCCAGCGCCAAGACCACCCGGGAAGAGCGCGCCGAGGTCATCCGCCGGCTCGGGCCGATGCTCGCCTCGCTGCGCCAGGGCATGGCCTCGGGCGGCCTGCCGCAGGATCGGCAGGAGAGCTCGCTGCGCTCGCTCAACATCGCGCTGACCGCGGCGTTCGCGGCTCGCACGTCCACCATCGATCCCGACCAGTTCGGCCGCATGAAGCAGCGCCTGCAGGCGCTCGACGAGATCCTGCCGGACGCGGACTTCGAGCTCGACGACTCGTTCGCGCTGGATCTTTCGGGCCACGAGTCGGACGAGCTCGAGATCGTCGGGGAGGGCGGCGCGACGCCGACCGCCGGCGCGCTCGCGGCCGCCGACGAGATGCTGGTGGGCGCCTGGTACATGCTGGAGTACCGCGATCGCCAGGAGGCGATGCAGCTCGCCTGGCAAGGCATGCGCAAGCAGCTGTCGCTGTTCGTCTCGACCGGAGGCCGCTGCGTGCTGTTCCAGCGCCGCCGCCTTGCCTCGTTCCTGCAGGCCCAGCTGCTGGTGCCGGCGCAGGACGAGACGCTCACCATCGCCGCCACGCGCAGCGCGATCGAGAAGATCAACCAGGATCCCGA
>Ga0075366_10001311_pt1 | contig 12414 bp, 11 predicted proteins | sample EndMethybrTD3031_FD_72351 | JGI IMG/M metagenome (GOLD analysis project Ga0075366, IMG submission 72351) | Populus endosphere microbial communities from Tennessee, USA - Endosphere MetaG P. TD hybrid TD303-1 | ecosystem: Host-associated > Plants > Roots > Endosphere | place: USA: Tennessee... | reverse complement strand
GCGGATTGCCTGCGGCAGCACGACCAGTCGCGTGGCTTGCAGGTAGCTCAGCCCAAGCGCGCGGGAGGCCTCGAGCTGGGACTTCGGGATCGAGCGAATGCCGCCACGCAGGTCCTCCGAGACGTAGGCGCCCATGCACAGCCCCACGGCGATGAAGGCGAACACGAACTCGCTGTTGTGGGCGTTGAACCACTGCTGCAGGCCGATGGGCAGCAGCGCGGGGATGCCGAAGTACCAGAGGAAGACCTGCACCAGCATCGGCACGTTCTGGTGGTACTCGACGTATCCCGCCACCGCCGCCTGCGCCCAGCGGCTGTTGCTCATGCGGATGATGGCCAGCACGATGCCGACCGCCATCGCGAGCAGCCAGGCCAGGGCCGTCAGCTCGAACATCGTGGCGATGCCCTTGATGATCCACTGCGGGTACTCGTCCCGCAGCAGCACGGAGAAGTCGAGCTTGATGCTCATGGCTGTGGCTCGGTGCGTCTTACCCCTTGATGGGCTCGATCCTGAATCCGCGCTTCATGTTGTAGGGTGTGCCGGTGCCCAGCCACTTGTCGAAGATCTTCGCGGCCTCGCCGGATTTCTCCATCGACTCCAACGTGGCATTGACGTGCTTGATCAGCGCCGTCTCGCCCTTGCGCATGCCGATGCCCCAGGCCTCGACCATCAGCGCCGGCTCGAGGATGTCGATCGGCGTGCTCGCCTCGACCTGCTGCTTGAACTTCACGAGCATGATTTCCGACACCGCGAAGCCGTCGACCTTGCCCTGCTGCATCGCGAGGAAGGCGGCCGGCGGATCTTGGAACGTCACAGTATTGGCATTGGGCAGCGTCTTCTTCACCGCCATCTCCGAGGTGGACCCTTTCGTGGCACTGACACGCTTGCCCGCCAGATCGGACGTGGCCTTGTAGCCATCGGCACGCCGGCTCGCGACCTTCTGAAGGCTGGCGTAGTAGCTGTCGCTGTAGGCGATCTGTTCGGCGCGCTCCGGCGTCCAGCCCAAGTTCGCGGCGATCACGTCGATGCGGTCTTGCTGTAGTTCAGGAACGCGTGCCGCCACCACAATGAGCTTGAGCTCCAGCTTGACGCCGAGGCTCTTGGCCAACGCGCTGCAGAAGTCAACGTCGTAGCCCTGCACCTCGCGTGTCTGCGGGTTCGGGAAGCTGAATGGCTCGGCCGTACCGAGCGTCCCGCAGACGAGCGTGCCCTTGGCCTTGATGTCGGCGAGTTGGTCGGCGGACGCCGCACCTGCGAAGAGCAGAGAAAAGGCGGCAACTGTTGTCGCGACCATGGACTTGCGCATGAGGCGTCTCCGATTGATTTGGTTCAAGACGCAGTGCAGCGCGCAGCCGCATCGAAGAGTGCGGCACAACCCGCCTCGATCTGATCCATCGACGTCGCGAAGGACATGCGCAGGAACGAAGGGGCGCCGTAGGACGTGCCGTCCACTGTGGCGACGCCCGCGTGCTCGAGGAAGTACGCCGTGACGTCGATGTCGCTGCTCAGCAGCTTGCCCTGCGGCGTCGTGCGGCCGAGCAGGCCCGCGACACTCGGGAACACGTAGAACGCGCCGTCAGGCTGCTGGCAGGTGATGCCCGGGATGGCGCGCAGCAACTGCACCATGCGATCCCGCCGCGCCTGGAATATGCCAACGGATTCCGCCACGCAATCCTGCGGACCGTCGAGCGCCACGGCCGCCGCGGCCTGGCTGACGGCACTGGCGCACGTGGTGCTCTGCGTCAACAGCAGATGGATCGCCTTGATCAATGCCGCAGGTCCGGCGCCATAGCCGATGCGCCACCCGGTGAACGCATAGGCCTTGGACAAGCCATTGACGACCAGCGCGCGCACGCGCAGATCCGCCGCCACGTTGAGCGGGGACAGATGGCGCGCGTCACCGTAGACGAAATGCTCGTAGATCTCGTCGGTGAGGATCCAGACGTGATGGTGCTGCCGCAGCACGGCGCAAAGCGCCTCGAACTCGCGCCGCGTATAGACCGCGCCGGTCGGATTGCCCGGCGTGTTGAGGATGAGCCAGCGCGTGCGCGGCGTGATCGCAGCGGCAAGCGACGCGGCGCTGAGCTTGAAGCCGTCCTCGGCAGAGCAAGGCACGACCACCGGCTTGCCGCCGTGCAGGGCCACCATGTCCGGGTACGAGACCCAATACGGCGCCGGCACGATGACCTCGTCGTCATCGTTGAGCGTGGCCGCGAATGCGTTATAGATGATGTGCTTGGCACCGCATCCGACCACGATCTCTTCGGGGCGGAATGCGAGGCGGTTCTCGCGCTCGAGCTTGCGCGCGATCGCGGCGCGCAGCGCAGGCGTGCCGGCCGTGGCTGTGTAGCGGGTATGTCCCTCCTTCAGGGCCTGGATGCCGCCTTCGACGATATGCTGGGGCGTCGGAAAGTCCGGCTCCCCGATCGTGAAGTCGATGATGGTGCGGCCTTCGCCGCGCAAGGCGTCGACCCGGGCTTTGGCGGCAATGCTGGGCGATGGCTTGACCGGCGAGAGGCGGTCGGCGAGCAATGTGGACAAGATGAAATACTCCTTCGCGAGCGCGCGCCGATTCAGAGTCCGTGAGCCGACAGGACCTTGTCGAGCCAGGCCTGCTGCAACCGGCCCGTAGCGATCTCGGCCTTGATGGCCTCTTCGTTCGCAGCCGTCTTCTTCACCGCCTCGAGCAGCGTTCCCGCCTCCGCCGGCGAGAAGGTCACCACACCGTCCTCGTCGCCGACGACGATGTCCCCGGAGTGCACGACCTGACCGCCGACAGACACCGGCACGTTCATGGCACCCGGCCCCTGCTTGTACGGGCCGCGGTGGGACACGCCCCGCGCATAGCACGGGAAGTCCGCTTCGTGGAAGGCGCCGGTATCGCGAATCGCCGCGTCGAGCACGAAGCCCGCGCAGCCGCGCTCCTGCGCGTACAACATGATCAACTCGCCAACTAGGGCGTTGGTGGTGTCCCCTGCGCCATCGACGACAAGCACGTGCCCCGGTGACATCAACGTCAGGGCCTTGTAAATGAGCAGGTTGTCACCGGGACGCGCCTTGATGGTGAAGGCCGTGCCTACGAGCTTGGTGCTGCGGTGGAACCGGTGCAGGCCGGTGATGCCCGACAGCCGTCGAAGATTGTCGCTGATGTGCGGTGTCACGACGCCGCGGAAGGCATCGACGACGCGGGCATCGGCCAAAGCAGGCGCTGGGTTGAGGATGAAGTTGGCTGCGGTCATCGTCGTCTTGTGCTCTCGTCTGCCGCAAATTCTGGGTGCCGCCTACAATTAAAAAAAGCGATATTTCGGCATTGACTGCCAGTCGTTTTTTCGATGCATAAAGGGTTTTCCCCAAGGGCGCGCACCATGATGACGTTCAAGCAGCTGGAGGCGATCTACTGTGTCGTCCAGCTGGGCGGCTTTTCGCAGGCGGCTCATAAGCTGCACACCACGCAGTCGGCCGTTTCCAAGCGCGTGCAGGAACTGGAGAGCTTGTTCAACACGCCCCTGTTCGACCGGTCATTGCGAGTAGCGCGGCTGACCGACAAGGGCGAAGAGATGTTCGTGGTGGCCAAGAGGCTGCTCGAGCAGCGAGATGCCGCCGTCGAGCAGTTCATCAGCCCCGCGGTTGTCGAACGGCGGCTCAGGATCGGCGTGACCGAACTCACCGCCATGACGTGGCTGCCACGCCTAGTGAACCTGATCCAGCGCTACTACCCCAAGGTCATCATCGAGCCGGACGTGGACATGAGTGTCTCGCTGCGCGATAAGCTGCTGGCCGACGAGGTGGACTTGATAATCGTGCCCCATGCCTTCGAGGACGTCCGCTTCTCGTCGAAACAGGTGGGCCGGGTCGAGAACGCATGGATGTGCAAGCCCGGTCTCATCGACTCGCGCAAGCCGCTACGCGTGCACGAGCTGGCGGCCCACCGGCTGCTGACCCACGGCAACCGGTCCGGCACCGGCCTTGTCTATGACCGCTGGTTCAAGGCGATCGGCGTGAATCCGTCGAACACCATAGTGAGCAACAGCCTGTTGGCAATCATCGGAATGACGGTCTCGGGGCTCGGCATCGGCTACCTTCCGAGGAAATGCCTGGCGCCGATGATCGCGGCCGGTGCGCTGGAAGTCGTCAAGGCGACGCCCGCGCTGCCCGAGGCCGTGTACGTGGCGATGTACAAGAGCGAGCAGCGCAGCACGCTGATCTCGTCGATCGTCATGCTGACCCAGGAGAGTTGCGATTTCACGCGCATGTACCAGACGGAGCAAGCAGCTTAGGATGGGGAGCGCCGCTCCCACTCGCAGCGGCCATCCGCCGCGCATCAAAAATGACCCGCGTGAGTGGGGACCATCATCGGCACATGTTGTTCCTAATAGCGTCACACCGGTCACCCGCTGTGCGCGGCTGACAGCCTGGGCGCGCCCAAAGATCTTGCAGCTCGATTGATCTCGACGGCGCTGGATTGATTCGGCGCCCCGGGCCATTCGCTCACGATACGGCGAGATCGAAATGCAGTTACTCCTCGCACGCAGCCTCAGGTTCACGCACAGCGCTATGGGCGACTCGGCGGCGGGCAAGACGTCCGCTCGATGGAAGGGTTTCAGGCGCCAACGCTCGAATTCTCAACGCCTAATTTCCAGGGGATTCTCGGGACGTCTCCTGCCCGAGTTGTTGGGCAAGCCCGATGAGAATTCCTTCGGGGCCTCGGATTCGTCGCGCGCCAGAAGCGGGCGTTCAGCAGCGCGCGGCCACGCAGCTCAACGCTGGAGGTCGCGGCATCAATGCCGATGCCACGGGCGATGGCGCGATTAGAACGGCGCGGACGTATCCGCCATCTCATCGGCGCCGTTCGCGCGGGCGAGCAGTTGCTCCTGCAACGCCGCCACCTGCTGGCGCAAGGTCACGTTCTCGGCGGTCAGGGCCGCGACACGCTGTCGCAGCAACTCCACGGTGTCCTCCGACCCGACGGCCTCCTTCTGCGGTACGGCGTCCGACTCATTGCGCGGCTTGCGTCTGGATTCGCGCGCGCGTTTGGCGGCCTGCTTCAGTTCATCCTTGCCAGCAGTGGCCGCCGCGACCTGCTCTTCGGCGGGCAGACTCGCGACAGCCGCTGCGGCATTGATCGAGATCGTGCCGGCCTTGACAGCTGCCACCACTTCAGGTGCCGCCTGCTTCTGGATCTTCTCGATCATCACGACCTGGCTGCTGCTCAGCCGTGCAGCCTTGGCCACGGCTTCGCGGGGGTCGAGCCGTTCCGGCACCACACTGGCGCTGCTCGCCGGCTGCGCGTGAAGTGCCGAATAGTCCGGCGCCGGGCTCGGCGCGGTGGCCTGGGCGCGGCGCGTGGCCACGATCTCGCGCTTGCGCAGAGCTAGCACGCCGCGCTGGAACTCGGAGATGCTGCGCCGACCGAGGTGCTGGTCGATCATCCACAGGTACACGTCCTCCACCACCGGCAACGGTGAGTTCCTGCGGCGGTTCCTACTCTCGGAGTTCAGGGGCGAGTTAGACGGCGAAAAATCGCAGTCCGCTCCTCCAACTGGGTGACGCGGCTGTCGAGCGCGCGCTGGCACGCGCCAGAGGCAGCGCATCAGTCCGCCTGTGCGGCCCATGCCACGGCGTCCGCGCCCGCGGGGAGGCGCATCGGCGTCGATGCGTCCGTCGCCGCGCGCCATACCGCCTCGGCGACGTCGGTGGTGGTCGTCAGCGGGGTAGAGGTGTCCTGGATCTGCGCGAACACCGTCTTCACGAGCTCGGCACAGGCGGGATGATCCAGGCCCTGCATGTGCGGCCGCGCGTTGTCGCCGAAACGCGTCTCCGGCGAGCGGCCAGGCAGCACCAGCCGCGCGCGCACGCCGGTGCCCTCCAGCTCGAGCGCCATCGATTCGGTGAATGCGTTGACAGCGACTTTGCTCGCGCGATAGGCGGCCAGCAGCGGCAGCGTCTTCAGCGTGACACTGGAGGTGACGTTGACAACCACGCCGTCGCGTCGTTCGCGCATCTGCGGAAGCATGGCCTGGGTCAGCGCGATGGTGCCGATCGTGTTGGTGTCGAACAGCTGGCGCACTGTCGCGAGCGACGTGAGCTCGGCTGGCGAGGCAACGCCGAAGCCGGCGTTGTTGACGAGCACGTCGACGGGGCCGGCGGCGGCGACGGCGTCGCGGATGCTGGCGTCGTCGGTGACGTCGAGCGCGAGCACGCGCAGGCGCTCCGACGCAGGCAGCAGGTCGGTGCGAGGGCGGCGCATCGTCGCGACGACGCGCCAATCACGCGCCAGGAACAGGCGCGCCGTCTCGAGGCCGAAACCAGACGAGCAGCCGGTGATGAGGACGGTCTTCATGGTGGGGACTCCATCGTTCGAGGTTGAGTGGGTGCATGAACGATAGGCACCCCAAGCCGTACTCGCTACACTCGTAGATCCAGGAATCGTTGTCGAGAGTCCGGACATGGTCGATCCGTTGGCGGAAGTCGTGACACTGCTGAAGCCCGGCGCGCGCTTCTCGAAGTTGATCCACGGCGCAAGTCCCTGGCGCATCCGCCGCTCCGACGCGGGCCAGCCCTTCTATTGCGCGGTGCTCGAGGGCGGCTGCGTCGTCACGTTGCCCGGGCGCGAGCCGCTGGAGCTGCGCGCGGGCGATTTCGCCCTGATCCCGGCGGTGCAGGAGATGGCGATTGCGAGCCTCGTGCCGCCGCTGCGCGAGCACGACACGCTCGCGCCCACGTCGCTGGGCAACCGTGAGTTCCGGCTCGGCCCGTGGGACGCAGTCGTCGACCTGCGCATGGTGGCGGGCCACTGCAGCTTCGAGTCGCCGGACGCGGCGCTGCTGGTGTCGCTGCTGCCGCAGCTTGTGCACGTGCGCGGAGAGCGGCGGCTGGCCACGCTGGTTCAGCTGGTGCGCGAGGAGACGCGCGAGCAGCGGCCCGCGCGCGAGGTCGTGCTGTCGCGCCTGATGGAGGTACTGCTCATCGAGGCGCTGCGCTCGACGGCCGGCAAGCCCACGCCGCCGGGCCTGGTGCGCGGCCTGGCCGACACCCGCCTGGCCTTCGCGATCCGCAGCATGCACGAGCGGCCCATGCAGGCCTGGACGGTTGCCGAACTTGCGAAGCAGGCGGCGCTGTCGCGCTCCACGTTCTTCGAGCGCTTCAGCCGCGAGATGGGCGTCGCGCCGATGGAATACCTGCTCGCGTGGCGCATGGCGCTCGCCAAGGACCTGCTGCGCCTCAATGCCGGTCGCATGGCCGAGATCGCAGAGCGCGTGGGCTACAGTTCGGCCAGCACCTTCAGCGTGGCCTTCACGCGGCACGTCGGCCAGCCGCCCACGCGTTACGCGCGCGCGCACGCCGCGGCCGCGCGCTGACGATCCGATCGACATCAAGGCGGCTACGGACCTTGTCGACACCGGACTGAAGAACGCATCCAGGAAGCAGGCGAAAGCGGGTCATAGCCGCGAAGCTGTCGTCCGCGAAGGTCGGGACCTGGCCGGTGTTTCACTCCCACGGCGGGCAGCTCCGGAGCAGTCCGACCCTCGACGGTCCGCTTTGGCGCAACCAATCAACGGTGCCGGCTGACGCAGCCGACCCTCTGCCGACATTGGACTGGCGGAAAGGGCTGCAAGGAAGCGGTCGTTCGATCCTCTACCGGACGAACTGCCGCACGTAGTCCTCGCTCAGGCCGACCTCAGGAGAGACGACGCATGAGTTTTTCGAGCGCGCTGCCGAAGCGATGTTCGAGTCGAAGCGCGCAGGCAGAGAGGTCCGCGATGCATGGGTACTGGGCTTGCGTGTCAACCTGAGCTTCTGAACCCAACGCTCGGCTCCTGTGGACGCGGCGAAGACTGGTACTCAGTCGAGTGGCACGGCCATCGCCCAATGCGCCTGCTTGCCGCCAATACGCAGCGTTCAGCTTCATGGCGGCACTCGTAGCAGGCCGGTTGCCAGGATGGCAGCTCCGGTCCTCGAAGCGCTGTTCCTCGGCAAGCCAGACAGAGACTTCAGGGTAGAGGCCAGCCATCGCGCGCCCGCGTCAGACGGAGGCCGGCGGCTCGACGGCATCGAGCGGCAAGGCGAACGGCTCGACCCGGGAAGACTTCCTGCGGTTGAGCAGCAAGCGATGCACGTCCGGGCGCGAGTAGTGACCCACCGGATCCATGGCGTTCTTGGCGACGCCGATCATGCCGAGGTCGATCTCCGCGATCAGCAGGCCCTCGGCGTCCTCGGGCAGTTTCTCCACCAACGGGGTGCCGTCGGGCCCGTAGATCACCGCGTGACCGCCGCCCACGTGCGTGAGCTGGTGCTTGTCGGGGGTGTCGCACAGCTCCTCGACCATCTCCTTCGAGATCACGGCGCACGGTGCGATTACGAAGCAGCCGCCCTCGACGGCGTAAACCTTGCTGACCGCGTTGTTGACTTCCCACCCGAGTTGGTGAGCGAACGGCTCGTAGGTTGAGAAGCTCGGCCAGCACGCGACGTGGACCTGTTCGTTCTGCGAGTACATCGCGTACTTGTTCAACGACAGGATGTTCTCCCAGCAGCAGAGGGCACCCAGTCGGCCCAGAGGGGTGTCGTGGACCGCGAGGTCGGCACCGTCGCCCTCGCCGAACACCGTGCGTTCGGAATGGGTGGGGCGCAGCTTGCGACGCTGCGCGATGGTTTCGCCATCCGGACCGATGATCCACTGAGCGATGTACAACGAGCCGCCGCTGCGTTCAGACACTCCCAATACCGCGGTGATGCGCGCCCTCCTGACGGCCTGACGCAGCTTTTCCGCCTGTGGGCTGTCGTACGCGAGCGAGTTGTCGAAGTAGCGTTGCACGAAACCGCGCATGACACCCCACGCCGGTGCGCCGAGCCAGATGTGCCACGGGTATCCGGGAATGAAGGTTTCCGGGAAGGCGATCAGCTTGCAGCCCTTGTCGGCCGCTTCCTCGATCAGACGGATGCACTTGTCGACCGTGCCGTCCAGATCGAGCCAGACCGGAGCGGCCTGCACGGCCGCGACCTTGTACTTCGGATGAATGGTGCCCATGCAGGTCTCCTCAAAGGCGGTTCAACAAAGGGATCGCGGTCTTCAACCACAAGGGCGTGCCCTGGGTCGAATGCACACGTCGGCATTGAGTGAGCGATGTCGCCACGGCTCGGTCAAGGCATCCACCGGCGCATGGCGAAGGGATCGAACGTCGGCCACCGGCGCAGCACGAGGCTCCAGGCCCCGCCGGGTGCAAGGAGCATCGTCACGATCGCCAGCACGCCGAGCGCCACGAAGTACCAGGCGCCGAACTGGCCGGCGCTTTCGCGCAACACGAAGAAGACCGCCGTGCCGACCACCGGGCCCTCGATGCGGCCGATGCCGCCGAGCACGGCGATGAAGATGGCCATGGCCGTCCAGCCGAGCCCGAAGCTGGCGTCCGGCGATACCTGCAGCGTGTTCATGTACGCCACGGCGCCGGCCAGGCCTGTCAACGCACCTGCGCACACCCACAGCGCCACCTTGGCGCGCTGCACCGGAACGCCGCTGGCACGCGCCGCGGCCTCGCTGTCGCGCACCGCCGTGAGGGCGAGGCCGAGGCGGCTGGTCAGCAGTTGCCGCGCGGTCACCAGGGCAAGCACCCCGACCGCCAGCGCAGCCCAGTAGACGCCGGCATTGCGCTGCGCGCGAGTGAAGTCCCGCAAGGTTTCCAGCGGCAGGCCGCCACCCTCGCCGAGTGCCTCGGTGTTTAGCACGGCGATGCGCATCAGCTCGGCAAGCACCCACGTGCCCACGGCGAAATGCGCCCCCGAAAGCCGGAACATCGGCCAGGCGGTGAGCAGCGCGAATGCGGCCGCGGCGGCGGCGGCGAGCGGCAAGGTCCACCAGGGGTTGAGCCCGAGCGCGTTCGACACCACGAAAAGCGCATAGGCCCCCACGCCCACGAACACGTGCTGCCCCACGGCCACGAGTCCACCGAAGCCGGCGAGCAGATTCCAGGCCGTGGCCATCGCGAAGACGACGAAGACCTCCACCAGCAGCCGCTGTGTCGCGAAGCCCGCATACACAGGCAACGCGGCCAGGCTGGCCAGGATGGCGACGGAAACGACCCAACCCAGAACGTGCCCACGCCCTAGGCGAGCGGCCGTTTCGACGGTCGCGGTGGCAGGGGTGGTCGCAGTGGCGGACATGTTATTCATCGGTCAGTGCCTTGGCGCGCCGAACAGGCCCTGGGGGCGCACGAGCAGCGCGACGAGGAAGACGAGGTGGCTGAAGAAGGGGCCGAGTCCGGTGCTGACCTGGGTGCCCAGCACTTGCGCGAGACCGATCACGAGCCCGCCGGCGAAACTGCCCCACAGATTGCCGAGGCCGCCGAGGACCACGGCCTCAAAGGCAAACAGAAGCCGCTCCGGGCCCGCCGTTGGGGCGAACGGCGTGCGAACGCCATAGAGCACCGCGGCCAGTCCGGTGACGGCCATCACGAAGCCGGCCATCAGCGCAAAGAAGCGGCGGTCGTCGACGCCGACGAGTCGTGCCGTCGCGGAATCGTCGGCCACCGCCCGTGCCTGCCGCCCGAGATGCGTGCGGGACACGAGCACGTGCGTACCTGCATACAGCGCCACGCAGACGAGTCCGATCAACAGTGGCAACAGACCGATGGACACGTCGCCGAGGCGCAAGCCCTGAAGTGCCAGGTCGCCGGATGGGAGGCTCCGCGTGTTCGCCGTGAACACCTCCATCAGGACGTTCTGGATCACCACCGAAAGGCCGAAGGTGACAAGGAGCGGCGACAGTTCGTGTGCGCCGACCACGCGATTCAGCAGCCCCGCCTGCAAGGCCCAGCCGATCGCGAACATGACCGGCACCACGAGCCCGATGCAGGCCAGCGCCGGCCACCCGGTCGTCGACATCGCCGCGCCGGCAAGGTAGGCGCCGAGGACGATGAAGTCGCCATGGGCGAGGTTGATCATCTTCATCACGCCCAGGCTCAGGCTCAACCCGAGCGCGAACAGCGCATAAAGCGCGCCGAGCAGCAGCCCGTTGATTAGGAGTTCGACGATGCCAGCCATGGGTTTACACTCCAAAGTAGGCTTGTGCGACAGCGTGACGATCGGCGCTCGCGGAGATCCCCTCGAGCACCACGCGCCCCTTCTGGATGCACACGTAGCGGTCCGACTCGGTCAGCGCACGGCGCACGTTCTGCTCGACCAGCACGATCGCCATGCCGTCGCCTCGCGCAATGGCCAGCAGCCGATAGACCTCGTCCACGACCAGCGGAGATAGTCCTAGCGACACCTCGTCGCACAGCAGGAAGGCGGGGTTGCACACGAGCGCGCGGGCGATCGCCACCAGTTGCTGCTGCCCGCCGGACAGCGCGGTCGCCGGCCGCGACAGCAGCGCGCGCAGGGCCGGGAAGGACTCGAGCACGCGCTCGATGGACCAGGCGCCGCGCCGGCCGTTGGCCGCGGCGAGCTGCATGTTTTCCAAGACGGTGAGGCTGGCGAACAGGCGTCGCCCTTCGGGCACCAGCGCGATGCCGCGCGACAACTGCTCTCGTTCGGCGGAGCCGCCGACGGGCTCGCCATCGAGCAGCACGCTGTCGGCACGCACGCGCAGTGCTCCGGCGAGCGAGCGCAGCAAGGTCGTCTTGCCGGCGCCGTTGGAGCCGATCAGCGCGACGGTCTCGCCCGGCGCGATCGACAAGGTCACGCCGAACAGCGCCTGGAACAGCCCATAGTGGGCGTCGAGTGACTCAATGCGCAGCACCGGCCGCCTCCGCTTCCATGTCGAGCTCTGAGCCGAGATAACTCTCGCGCACCTCCCGGCTCGCGATCACTTCCTGCGGCGCGCCGTCCGCCAGCAGGCGGCCCTCGGTCAGCACCACCAGCCGCCGCGCCACCGACACCAATGCGTGCACCAGGTGCTCGATCCAGAGCACCGTGACACCGCGGGCATGCACGTCCTTCACGAGGTCGAGGAGCTCGTGCACCTCGGAGTCGGTCAGGCCGCCGCCCACCTCGTCGAGCAGCAGCACGCGCGGTCCGGTGGCGAGTGCACGCGCCACTTCGAGCCGCTTGCGCTGCAGCAAGCGAAGGCCGGCGGCCGGCACGTCCCCGAGGGTGAGCAGGCCGCAGCGCTGGAGCGCGTCGCGCGCGGCCGCGCGGGCCGCGGCTCCACGCAGCCCCGCACCATAGGTGGCCGCAACCAGCGCGTTCTCGTAGACGGTCATGCCGACGAAGGGCTGGGGAATCTGGAAGGTTCGCCCGATGCCCACGCGGCAACGCTCGTCGGCACTCAGTGCGGTGACGTCCCGGCCGTCCAACCGCACCGTGCCGCTGTCGCAGCGCAGGTGCCCGGCGATGAGGCCGAACGCCGTCGTCTTGCCGGCCCCGTTCGGGCCGATCACGCCGACGAACTCGCCCTCGGCGACCTGCAGGTCCAGGCCGCGG
>Ga0075366_10001310_pt1 | contig 12414 bp, 8 predicted proteins | sample EndMethybrTD3031_FD_72351 | JGI IMG/M metagenome (GOLD analysis project Ga0075366, IMG submission 72351) | Populus endosphere microbial communities from Tennessee, USA - Endosphere MetaG P. TD hybrid TD303-1 | ecosystem: Host-associated > Plants > Roots > Endosphere | place: USA: Tennessee... | reverse complement strand
AAGGATGTCCTGCCGATGTGGGTCGCCGACATGGATTTCACCTCACCTCCAGCCATCATCAAAGCACTGCATCGGCGTGTGGATCATGGTATTTTCGGGTATACTCGGCCGCTGAAATCAACGACGGACGCTGTCGTTGATTCGCTGGAACAACGCTATAACTGGCACATCGATCCGAGTTGGCTTGTCTGGCTCCCTGGGCTTGTTGTTGGTCTAAATGTGACAGCACAAGCATGCACACAACCGGGCGAGGAAGTGATTTGCTTCACTCCGAACTATCCACCGTTTATGAGTGCGCCAAAGAACAGCGGGCGTATATCGAGGACGGTCCCAATGGTGCTGAACCGAGGCGCAAGGCGTTGGGAAATCGATTGGGACACATTAGAGAAAGCTGTTACGCCAAAGACGAAACTAATTTTTCTTTGTCATCCGCATAACCCAATTAGCCGTATCTGGCGGCGTGACGAACTCGATCAAATCGCCGAGTTTTGCCTGCGGCACAATCTTTACCTCTGCTCGGACGAAATCCATTGCGATCTCATTCTCGATCCGACACTTTTACATTTTCCGATAGGAACACTTGACTCACAGATCACCTACAAAACAATCACCCTGATCTCACCTAGCAAAACTTATAATCTCGCCGGGATCGGCGCCTCTCTGGCGATCATCCCAGACCAAAATCTGAGATCACGCTTCGTCTGTGTTATGGATGGAATTGTTCCACTGGTAAATTCAATGGGTTACATCGCGTGTGAAATCGCCTACAGCGCATGTGAACCATGGCGTCAAGCGTTGATTACCTACCTACGTGACAATCGCGATTTTCTAGTCGATTTTCTGCTAAAGGAAGTTCCCGTTGTAAAGATTGAAGCGCCGATCGAAGCTACCTACCTTGCCTGGCTCAACGTCGAAGAACTTAATCTCGTCAACCCGGTGGCACATTTTGAGAATCACGGAATCGGTTTAAGCAATGGGGCTCCATTTGGCGCACCACAAAGTCATTATGTTCGCCTGAATTTTGGATGCCCTCGTGCCCTGCTGGCCGAAGGACTCCGACGGCTGAAATCAGCAGTTGCTGCGGCCTAAGCAGCACGCAAATGCAAAATTTCATCTTGCCGTGATTCGCCTTTGCGCCATAATGCTCATCCACTTCTAATCACGGCTCTGTTTGGAGCTCGTAAAGAATCCGGACATGTGGGGGGGGTATAGCTCAGTTGGTAGAGCGTCTCGTTCGCAATGAGAAGGTCTGGGGTTCGAATCCCCATACCTCCACCATTTTTTCGCAGTTCTATCAGAACAAGCAACTCACGTGTTAAGAAAGCAAGACTTTTCAGAGATTATGCTAATAACATTTCTCAAAGAGGGCTGGTAACAAGCCCATAATTCTTCATTAATTTCCATGAGACCCTCCACAGAAGGAGTCTCAATTGGCACTGTAATCGGAGCATGTGGGAGCACGATCAATAGACTCAGGAACGAAGAGACTCCCACTTACGTGTACTTCTTGAATTAAGATGGGCGCGCGCAGCAATAGATCGCCGCTATTCAATGAGCGTAGTCAGAGCTGATAATGGTACTATTCCTCATGACATAATGGACGTATGCGCAGAAAAATATATGCGTATTCCTAAATATACTTATTGATGAATATATTCGAAGAGCCATATTTCTGGCGTGGAATTAATTCAGATTTACCAATGTTTCTGTGATGTCACACGGCTACGCATCGTTCATCTACTGACACATAGTCCGCTCTGTGTCTGTCATTTCCAGGAAATCTTGGATATTCCGCAGACCAAGGTGTCCCAACATCTCGCTTACCTGCGCAAGCGCGGCTTGGTCAAATGCACACGGCATGGTACCTGGATGATCTACAGCCTTCCTTTCAAACTCTCCGTAAAACTCGAAGTCAACCTTAAGTGCCTTCAGGACTGTGCACAGACCGACAAACGGTTTCGTGACGACCTCAAGAAATATGAAAAGATGCGAGATGGCTACAGGTGGGTTGACAAAACCCTTGATACCAAGCTCACGTGCGCCTGCTAACCCATTTCCCATGAATCTCAACAAACCTAAAATCCTGTTTCTCTGCACCGGCGACTCTGCACGAAGCATTCTCGCGGAGTATTTGCCGAAAAAAATGGCCCGGCCTGTTTTGAAACCTACAGTGCGGGAGTAAATCCCTGACCTGCGCCGCATCCGCTTGCACTTCGAATTTTGCGGGAGAATTTTAAAATCGACGTTTCCAACGCCCGCAGTAAATCGTGGAAAGAGTTCAACGACGTCGCTTTCAGTTTCGTCATTATGCTGTGTGACAGCGCCAAAGAAACCTGCCCAGTCTGGCCCAAACAGCTGATCCCCACGCATTGGAGTTCAGCCGATCCAGCTACCGTTGAAGAGTTGAATGAAGAAAAATCCAGGCATTCTGGCTGGTGGCACAGCAAATCAATCGGCGATTGAAATTGCTGTCCTACCTACCTTTTGGCAACCCCAACATCCTTGTGTCTAGAAGCTGCGATCAAGGAAATTAGGACGCGCGAAAGAATCCAAACCGAAGGAACAGCCTACGATTTGAGCATCAGTCAAGCAAGGCTGCCTCTCGATAGAACACTCTATGAAAACATCCGAGTTCAAACAGCACCTCGAACAGCATCCACACGACGAACTTTCCTTCGTTCTACCAAACGGCAGAACGATTCCGGCTCATGCCCACATTACCGAAGTAGGACGCGTAGATAAAACGTTTTTAGACTGCGGAGGAAAATTCCGCCGTGTCTCCATATGTTCATTGCAGGCGTGGGTAGCGAATGATGCTGAACACTGGCTTACTACCGGAAAGCTTGATGGAATTCTCAATGGGGCGGCATCAATGTTGGGTGATAACAACTTGCCTGTTGAAATTGAATTCCAAGAGAATCTGATTTCGCAATTCCCGGTGGAAGATGCCAAGGCGACTAACGGTGTGTTGTCATTCCAGCTTGGAACCAAGTATACTGATTGTCTGGCAAAAGATGCTTGCCTCCCGAAAACGGAAGATGCTAAGTGCTGTAACGGCACCAGCTGCTGCTGAGGGATTCCAGCTATAAGCAAACCGGCCAGAGGCTTGATCTTCGAGCGATATTTTCGGTATGGATAATTGCTTTGTAGAATAGCCGGTGTAGCTCTGAGACAGAGCTTCAGCTCGACAAGGTCTCCTATTGTGAAAAATATCACGCGTCAAAACGAGCAACCTGCAATTGGGCCTAGAAGAGGAGACTAACCAGGTCCTCAAAGTAATAACCTACGATCCTGATGAGGCTCGCCAGCTATCCAGACGGCAAGGGATTTCCGAAATTCAACATTTTGATCAACCCGTGAAGCCCATCGGACGATCGCGGAAGCAATTTAACAGATGTGGAAGGTTTGGCTCGATACGCAGAACAATATGAAGTACGATATCATTCGAATTTGGGAGTCAATGCTGATAATCAGGAACTTACAACGCAGGTCTCACAAAGAGATTCACAAAACCCAAACATCATCACCGATGCTGAGTTGCGACGGGTGATTGAAGCCTGGGGAAAATTGCCTGCAAATCTCAAGATGGCGATTATCGGATCAAGCAACCTCCATATGTAGGCGGCGTATCGGTAAAGGTTATAAAGTCTACCTATGCAGCTGCGCAAAGTGTTCAAAAACTGGGCCATTTCCCTAGCTGATCTTTTGGCACTAGTAACATCACCAAAAAGCGGAAAAACTCGCCGATCACTTGGAAGTCAGCGGCAACTTAATTAGGCGAGCGATTTTTTGCGGTCGAAATTTGAAAATCATGCAACTCTTGCTGGCATTTGTTTTGAACCTCGAAGGCTAACAAATCATTAAACGATCAACTAACACACATAAATAAGCTGATACTACCCCTGCCGATAGCAACCGAGCGGTAAAATCCGTATCGTTTTGCCGTCGACGTTTCTTTTCCATGCGAAAATACTGGTGATCATGACAGGTTGCTTTTTTGCTTTGCTCGGCGCAACTTGTCATCGCCACCTTTTACCGACTCATCCTTGAACTTTGATTTATCTGATTCATTTGTTTTATTCCCTTCCATATGGGACATAATCTTATCAACAATCGCAGTTTGGAACTCAATAAGCTCGTTGCGGAAAAAATCTGGCAACACCCTGAGTCAATGGATTTGTCCGGAGCAAATTAGACCGGACCTTGAGTGAACCACGTCTTTCGGATTCCTACAAAGACGCCCTGCGAGAGAGTGGTAACCCACTTTCTTCGGCCATTCCTTAAATGAGATTTTGGAGATTTTCACTCAAGATTCTTATGAGGGCCAGCGTTTACGCTAATCAATCCCCTTTCGGGAGTTTTAAGTCAGCAGGAACACTTGGACATCTTCCGCCGCTATGAACCGACAGGAATTTGAGCACCTCATTCGGGCTGCTGCTGGTATCATGGCCAAAATGAATTCAAACAGTGATGCTTCGCGATCCTCTATAAAACAGGGTGACAGGGTGGGATATTTTCGTGTGACTACTGCCGTTCAGCAATGAGTCTTTTGTTTTCCTTCTAGGAAATGAAACGCACTGAACGAAAGATGGGTAGCCTAGGAAAGTACAGAGGTATATCCCCGTTGGGTAATAAGACCGTCAAATACAGTTCCCCAATTTGATCGCACCTAACCGATTTTCGATTTTGTATCGACGATCGCTCCGTTGTGAGCATGATGACTTGATCGGCGATTGAAACGAATGCTCTTCCATGTGCGATAATAACTACTGTGCGGCCCGCGTCGCGTAACCGAAAAATAGCATTTAAGAAATGTTTTTCGGCGGCACTATCGAGCGATGCTGTTGGTTCATCGCAGACCAGTACGGTTGGCCGCGCATAAAGAGCCCGAGCAATTGCGAGTCGCTGGCGTTGTCCGCCCGATAGATTAGTGCCCGTTTCGGTAAGCACTGTTTGAAACCCCTGTGGCAGATCCTCAATAAAGGAGAGAATACCAAGATCCTGGCAAATCGTGATAACACGTTCCAGATCTGGAGGGAAATCGGCAGGGGCAATATTATGGAGTATTGACCCAGAAAAGATTTCGATCTTTTGTGGGACACTGACTACACACTTACGCAAACTGTACAGGCGAATGTACTTTGCATTGAATTCACCGAACATAATCGCGCCGTCGCTTGGCTCGTATAGGCGTTGTAGCAACGCAACAATTGTACTTTTACCACTCCCAGATTCGCCTTGTAGGACTGTCAGCGTCCCTTTTGGGAAGGTAAGGCTAATGTTTTGAAGAATGGGAGGGCGCCCTGGATATCGGAAGGTAACGGCCTCTAGCCGGATGTCGATTGGTTCACCATTGGGAAGATCGATTGTGCCTTGATCTTGCTCTGTCTCAAGATCAAGAATTTCGAATAAACGATCAGCGGCAATGAGTGCCTCCTGACTGGATCGAGTGAGTTGCAGAAGGGTGCCCGCAGGGCCAGTTAGATAACCGGTCAGTGCATAACAACTCAGTAGCTGGCCTGGTGTCAGACTGGTATTAACCACTAATGACGATCCAATCCACAAGAGCGTGATCGTGTACGCCTCTACCAGAAACATTCCCGCGCTGGAAATACCGATTGCGCTCTGACCATACTGAAACAGAGTTCGACTCAATCTCACAAACGCCGTTTCCACGGTAGCTTGTGTTAACCATTCAAAATGAAACCGTCGGATCGTCGATGAATTGCTGAGTGATTGGACAATACTAGCGTCGAAGTCAGCGGTACGCTCCATGATTCTCCGCTGATACTTGCGATTGAGGAGATTGGTGAGCCAAAACAGGATCGAATACAGCGCAAGCATTGAAAACGACAGCAATGCCAGTTGCCAGCTGTAAATAAACATCGTAGCGAAAGTGAATACTAGGACCAGGGTGTTCACTACCATACTCATCGCCGATTCATTTAGAAAAGAACGAATCTTAATGGCGTCGCTAGTTCTAGAAACAATTTCTCCGACACGCATGGTATCGAAGAACAATTGAGGCAAATGAAATAAATGCTTATAGTAGGCTAAAATAATGGCCACGTCGATCTTCTGGCCGATTGTCAGGAGAACTCGGAACGCGAGAATTATGAGCATCACCGTGCCCATCAGATTAAGGAGTTGACGGTTGGCATCGGGTACTACCGTATCTACGATCTTTTGGACATAAAAGGAGGTGCTCAATCCGAGAATTGTCGTGAGGATTCCACCCAAGAGTCCTTGGAACAGGACCGATTTATGTGGGCGAACCAACTGCCAGAATCGGCTCAGTACAGAGTTGATCTTATCTTCTTGCTGAAAATCAGAGCTTGGGGCCAGCAAGATCAATACACCACTCCAGATCTGTCGAAAGGCGTCGTGAGAAATCCGTTCAAACCGTCCAACTGTTGGATTCATGACAACCACTCGGGTACGGGTAATATGCTTAACGACAACAAAATGCTGCAGGCCGTTCGGTAATACCACATGGGCAATTGCCGGTGTTGGAATCGCAGGAAGCCTTTCAAAGGGTGTTTTGACTGCCTTGCCGCGGAAGCCCAGTTTTGTAGCTGCCTGGATCAGACCAAAGACTGTGGTTCCATCCTGGTTGGTGCCAGCTGCTTGCCGGATCAAAGCAATTGGGTACCTTAACTTGTAGTGTGTGGCGACCGCCGCCAGACAGGCCGCACCACAATCACTCAGGTCTTTCTGTTGGACGCCCTTCAATCAATCTCCAGTTGAAAAAGGATTCTTGGTTTGAATGAGCTGGTTGATCATCATCTTAACTGTGTGCCAGCCCCTTTCCACCCGCCGGATTCAGGAGGTTGTCTATGCTTTTATACAGCAACTCCCAAATCGTGTGTCGTGAAGCGAAAAAGCGGCAATTAGCTGTCATTCCCTTTTTGATTTCGCCCGTTGTTCCGTCACGGAGTTGGAGTTGAGACCTGAGCGGCTGGACAATGACTTTGAAAACCACCTGCTGATTTGGGAGAAGAATATAATCGCCCGAGATACGTTTCACCTTTCCAGGAAGCAGACCCCATTCGGTGTAGGGATAAGCGTCGATCTGACAGTTTACCGGCTGCCCAATATAAAGCAATATAAAGCTGCCCGATATCCGTGGGAGAGACATAGGCTTCGACCAGGAGATTATCTAAAGGCGAAATTTCGCCAAGCTCCTGAGCCGCTCGAACATAGCTCCCAACGGTCAAACCAACCAGACCGATCACCGTGCCATCGACAGGCGCCACGATGGAATACAACTCCTCTTCTTCAGCCAACTGGTGTTTTTCCGCTTCAAGATTATCGAGATCGGTTTCCTTGGCCACCTCGCCTGCATACCACTGTTGCAGCTGATTTCGAGTAACCGTATTCCGGCTGGTTTCGGTTTCATCCAACGCCGTCTTATAATCCTGCAAATCCTTCTCGGAGATCACGTTTTGATTCCGAAGTGTTAACCCGCGCTGATATTCCCGTAGCGCCTTTTCTACCTTAATCTCAGCATCCCGCAAAGCGATAGAATAGCTCTGAAACTCGGAGACATATTCCTAACGTTATCTGACACCAATATCAGAAATTTAGGGATTGACTCTCAAGCCCTCATTCATCGCTCGCACATCAACTCAATTTCGAATTGTATGTAATGTGTAGTTAATAGACACTCAAACATACAAGGGATTTTAGTAGCAAGAGAAAATCACTAAAAATCTATCATCAATGAAATATTTGTGTTGTAATAAATTGCGTGCTCTGATACTCCTTTCTTACCTTTTAGTAGGCAGGTAAAAAGGGAAGGGGCGTAACGTATGCCGCAGCTTACAGGGATTCATTTGCGTGTTGGGAGAAATACGGATCTTCCGAATGTGGCTCCTCTTCGTCGGCACCTGAGATTTCAGAATCGGTGCCACTCTACGATATGCCAAGCCTTTATTACCTGAGGTAGCACGAACTATCGTAATCGTGACGCTGCTCAAGTTGGTTTGGGTCGTAGGGGTCAAGAAGTTCTTTTGCCCCGCACGCTATTTCTCAGTCGAGAAAGCAAATAAATAAAACAACAAAAAAAGTAAAGGAATAAATATGACAATAGTTGATATTAATCAGGCGCCCGCATCGGAAGAACTGAGCGCAACAGAAACACTTTCGATTTCAGGTGGATCATGGGTTAGTTCCTCCTACCATTTCGCAGTGGGCAAGGCGGTTGAAAGCCAGAGCGTGCTGAACTTTTTACCTGATTTTGGTGGCCATTTTGGACTCGAGGCATGTAGGGCCATACTACACTGGTAGCAGTTAACGCTGTTATCAGATTCATAATTGAAGATCACCTTGTGCAGGCAGAAACCCTGTTTGCACAAGGATAGATCGTTTGTTATACCCCTAACCCAAATGCATAATTCTTTTGTCATAGCAAAGTATCGTGGTACTTTTGATTTCAACGAAAAACCAAGACGAGACATCCTATGTGCATTTGTTTTCTATCTACTTTGCTTCGTAACGGCCTGGCTAGCATCTATCCCTGAGCTCACATATGATCCGCATGGAAAGAGTGATGTAACTAAAATTCTTGAAATATGCGCCGCCGTGGGTCCGACAGTCTGGTGCCTAATCTTGAATAAGATCAGGCCATGTATAGAAAAGCCAGTGTGGCGCTCCTTGGGATTAGGCCTTGGGAAAAGGAAACGAACTCTGTGGATTTCAGTGTTCGTTCTATTCATAACACCGATTTTGTATATGTCCATACCCATTGCAGCGCATTATGCCGGGATATTGGATCTGCCTATCCAGGAGCCAAGGGTACGCTGGGCTTTGCTCATCGGTCTCATTCCCTCCACAGCGATATTTATTCTCCCATGCCTTTTGGAAGAAATTGGGTGGAGAGGATTCTTGCTTCCAAAATTCATGCCACTGGGACAATTGCCAGCCCTGTTTCTCTCGGGAGCATTGTGGGGCTTCTGGCACATTCCTTCCAAACTCGCAGGTATTAATAGTGGGCATCCTCGTTTTCCATTCTTATATCACTTTTTGTATGCTTTAGTTTTTTTTCCACTCTTCGAGTCTCTCTTTGGAGTACTTGTCGGTTGGACTCGATTAAAGAGTGGTTCAATATGGCCAGCGGTGATTATGCATGCAGCCTATGATTGCAGCGTAGCCGTCTTGCCAATGTTTTTTGCTCATGGACTCCCAAGAGATCAACATCTCTTGAACAGTCCGCTTCTTTCAGCAAATCCATTGCACACCAGTATAACTGGTTGGCCGGGGTGGATCCTGCTCAGTGTTGTGATCGCGATCATGGTCGTATGTAAGCAACTGCCAGTAAAAGATCCCCTATAACAGGTCAACCCATCTAGCAGCAGAAGCAGAGGCTAATAATTCCTGTGAGTAAAAGATCATAGGCGTTGTGCTGCTTCTGGCCCGGATCGCGACATTAAAGTAGCATCGTTCGCAAAAGTGCGTCTTGACTCTTCTGCGCAGGCGAAGAGCTATTGCTCAGCAAGTCGCCTGTAGTGCTGTTTACTGGCACACATAAGGCTACCTGAATACAACCTTCAGCCAAGAACTGGAACTACTTGTGCTTGGCATTCGACTGAATGCAATTGCGCTGGACAGATCCAGATCAAATTTCTTTTAGCATCCCCTTTCGAACCTGCTCTTTCTTTGTCTCCAATTCCTCCGAAAGCTGGCGCAACCCCGATGTAAGTTGCTGCCGGAGACTCTCCACTTCACCAAATTTTCCAGCCGCAGATTCTTTTCGAATCTGCTCGGTAAGTAACAACTCTTTCTCAGCGACTTTCGCTTTGTAAAGAGAATCAAGTTTCGCTAGCAGCTGACGCTGCTCCTCTGTGAGTTTCATAGACGGCGCATCTTTTTGCAGCCGTTCCATCGCAAGCTCGTAAGCTGATTTCATAAGTTCGGAAGTACAAATTGCAACTGATCACACCATTACGCAATTTTCGGCATCAAAAATTAGGTTCGAACTCGCAGACGATCCACCTTCATTTTGCCACTTGGGGTTCGAAGAGCGTCGTCCCAACAGACTCGCGCAGTCCTTTCCGGAATGTCAGGCGATCTCCATCCAAATCGGTAACAATGACGTCACTCTGTTGAAAATGTCCTTCGAGCATCTCTAGACTGAGCGGATCCAGAACTAATCGCTGGATTGCCCGCTTCAACGGACGTGCACCATAAACCGGATCAAACCCTTCCCGGCCGATAAATCGCTTTGCGGTATCGGTGAGAGTCAATTTCATCTCTTGCTGAAGCAATCGTTCCTCTACCTTACGCAACTGAATATCGACGATTGACGTCAATTCTTCTTCAGTCAGCCGATCAAAGATGATGATATCATCTACACGATTGAGGAACTCCGGCCGGAAATGGTCCCGCAATGCTTCAAGCACACGTCGGGTCCTTTCACTTCTATCGTTTGTATCAAGGATGTGCTTGCTTCCGATATTGCTGGTAAGGATAATCACGGTGTTCTTAAAATCAACTGTGCGTCCCTGCCCATCAGTGATCCGCCCATCGTCCAGGACCTGGAGTAGTATATTGAAGACATCCGGATGCGCCTTTTCAATTTCGTCGAACAGCACAACACTGTAGGGACGACGCCGAACGGCTTCGCTTAACTGGCCACCCTCCTCATATCCAACATATCCTGGAGGGGCACCGATTAATCGAGCAACGGTATGTTTTTCCATGTACTCGCTCATGTCGACCCGGACCATCGCGTTTTCGTCATCGAACAGGAATTCTGCAAGTGCGCGGCTCAATTCGGTCTTCCCGACACCCGTCGGACCGAGAAAAATGAATGATCCGATCGGACGATTTTCATCTTGAAGGCCAGCCCGGGCACGACGGACAGCATTAGAAACAGCGGAAATGGCTTCCCTTTGGCCAATAACACGTTGACCGAGACGTTGCTCCATCTGGACCAGCTTCTCCCGTTCACTCTCACGAAGCCGGGAGACAGGGATACCAGTCCAACTCGAAACCACTTCAGCAATATCCTCTTCGGTCACCTCCTCTTTTAGAATTTGCTGCAACTTCTGCAATTCACCCAGACGCGCGTTATGTGCGGTGAGCTGCTTCATGAGTTCCGGGAGCTGCCCATACTGGATCTCGCTTGCCTTCGCTAATTCCCCTCGCCGCTGTGCCTGTTCCAGTTCCACCTTGAGAGCTTCAATCCGCTCTTGGAGTTTGCGGCACTGATCAATGACCTGCTTTTCGCTTTGCCATTGAGCCTTCAATTGAGCACTTTGCTCCTTGAGGTCCGAAAATTCTTTCTCTAGACGTGAAAGCCGTTGCTGGCTAGCTTCGTCCTTTTCCTTTTTCAGCGCCTGTCGTTCCATTTCCAGCTGCATTGTCTGGCGCTCGATCTGATCGATTTCCGTGGGCATGGAATCAAGTTCGATTTTGAGCCGGGAAGCCGCTTCGTCGACAAGATCAACAGCTTTATCCGGAAGAAATCGATCCGCAATATAACGGTTGCTCAATGTAGCAGCTGCAACGAGTGCAGCATCTTGGATCCGAACGCCATGATGAACCTCATACCGCTCTTTAAGTCCACGAAGAATGGCAATCGTATCCTCCACAGAGGGCTCGTTTACCATCACTGGCTGGAACCGACGTTCAAGCGCAGCATCTTTCTCGATATACTTCCGATATTCATCGAGGGTCGTTGCACCGATGGTTCGCAGTTCGCCGCGTGCGAGCTGCGGCTTGAGAAGGTTCGAGGCATCAACTGCACCCTCGGCGGCCCCGGCCCCAACGATCGTGTGAAGCTCATCGATAAAGAGGATAATTTCGCCTTGAGAACCGGTCACCTCCTTGAGAAACGCCTTCAGTCGATCCTCAAATTCTCCCCGAAACTTGGCTCCGGCGATCATTGAACCAAGATCGAGTGCAATTATTCTTTTTCTTTTCAGTGATTCCGGCACATCGCCAGCGACAATCCGGCGGGCAAGTCCCTCGACAATCGCTGTCTTCCCTACCCCAGGTTCGCCGATGAGCGCCGGGTTATTTTTTGTCCTGCGCGAGAGCACCTGCATCACCCGGCGAATTTCCTCATCACGGCCAATGACCGGATCAATCTTGCCGCGGCGTACAGCCTCTGTAAGATCCCGACCATACTTTTCTAGGGTTTGATATCTGCCTTCTGGATTCTGGTCAGTCACTCGCTGGGAACCGCGAACAACAACCAGCGCTTTCATCAGCTTGTCCTTGGTGATTCCGGATTTTTTCAGGATCTGGCCTGCTGAACTGGAGGAATCGAACAGCGCGAGAAGGAAATGCTCGACGCTGACAAACTCGTCCTTTAGCTGGGTCATCTCCTTTTCGGCGTCATCAAGTGTGGTGCGCAAACTGGCACCAATGAACTGACTGGAAGCTGCTCCAGATACTTTTGGCCGGGAT
>Ga0075366_10001309_pt1 | contig 12415 bp, 10 predicted proteins | sample EndMethybrTD3031_FD_72351 | JGI IMG/M metagenome (GOLD analysis project Ga0075366, IMG submission 72351) | Populus endosphere microbial communities from Tennessee, USA - Endosphere MetaG P. TD hybrid TD303-1 | ecosystem: Host-associated > Plants > Roots > Endosphere | place: USA: Tennessee... | reverse complement strand
GATGGCACCCACCTGCAGCAATACTGCGAAGGCGCGCGCCATGGGGCGCTGCTGGCGATGTCCGATCCAGTAGATACCCGCTGCTTCCACCGCCCAGGCCGCCGATGTCCACTTCGCTTCAAGCCCCAGCGGAATTGCCAGCGAGGCGAACACCACGCCAAGCGCGAGGAATACCTCTGTCAATAAACGACAGGTGACGGGATGCCGCGCGAAGACAAGACGTGCCAGCAGCATGTAAAACCCGCCCAGCGCCAGTGCGCTGAAGGCCGCACCATATTCCGTGTTTTTCACCAGGCCATACTGCAGACCGAAGCCCACCAGTGGCACGCCGAACAATAGTGTGGCATCGACATAGCGCTGCGCCTTGTGGCCGGCCTGTTCGATCCAGTTCAACCAGGCTGCCGTGTCCTTTGTCGTCGGTACGTCCGGATCATCGAGCAGCACTCGGCGTGCAAACAACAGGCCGATGCCAACGAACATCAGGAAGAACAAGACAAGGAAAGGCTGTGTGGTCGCATAGTCTTCCGGCTTGTATGAGCGCAGGCCCCAGGCCAGCCCGATCAGGAAAGTGCCGAAGAAGCCGATCAGATTCAGCGAGCGCCACGCCTTGAACCATGCAATGCCGAAAATGCCGGCATTGAGCAGCGCGAAATACGAGAACAGTGCCACGTGACTGCCCCCTCCTGTGGAGGCCAGAACCGGTGCCGCAAAACCGCCGAGTGAGCCCGCTACGGCGAGTGATCTGGCATCCTGCAATACCGCCAGAATCGCCGCGAGCATGCCCACCGCTACCAACAGTACGAAGCCTGCCGCCGGTGGAATGAGTGGCACGTCCGGCAGCTTCATTGCCGCGAATATCGTCAGGTACATCACTGCCACGGCCGCGCCCTGCATCAGCAGGCCGTAGGCTCGACGCTCGTCGCGCAAGCGCCAGCCGAGGCCGAGTGCCAGCAGCGATGTTGCGGCCACGCCGAGGTAGCGCAATTCCACTGGAATAACCACACGGTCAGAGGCGTAGCGCAGCAGGAATGCCAGGCCGAGGAAAACCAGCACGGCCCCCATGCGTACCAGCGTATTTCCGCCGAAGAGCCAGTTGCGTGCCGCGCTGAAAGCCAGCTCGACGGGATTGGGTCCGGCCGGCACGAAGGGGCTGCGACGAATGGGTTCGGCAGGCTCGTCGTCTGTTGCAGGCGCATGTGTTGTCGTGACGGCCGGGCGCGTTACGGCATCAACAGCCGGAGTTGCGGAAGTGCGCCGTGAAGTGATGGCCTGTGACGTCGTTTGCGGAATGGACCCAGCAGGGACCGCGGCCAGGGAGACATCTGTCTGCAAGGGCTCCGCTGGCTCGGTCCTGAATGCGCCGGCAAAGCGTGCGAAGCGTTCTTCCGCGGCGAGGTTTCGCACGTACTTGCGCGGTCGATTGCTCTTGGCTGTCGTCGCCACCGGTGTAGTGGGCTCGCGTTGCGCAAATGCTGTCGTTGCCGATGCAGCGACATCTGCCGCAGCAGCCCTGCGCTTCGGCTTGATATCGAGCGCTGCCTCAAGGACCGTCAGTCGCGCTTCTGCCTTCTGCAATCGCACACGAGAGTTGTACAACAAACCCATCAACCAGCCGGTCACGGCGCCGCCGACAGCACCGAGCGTCATCGCATCGGACACGCCGCCCACAATCAAACCGAATATCACTCCGACCACAAGGCCAAAGAAAGGGCCAAAGAAAGGCATCCGTGCTCCCGTGTTTTTCTTGCTTTCAAATGCGTGCGCTAACCGCATCAGGTTTCATTCTGGCAGCATGGTTACCTGTTCTTGCGTGCATGGCTAGTGGGGCACGACAAGCGTGCCCTGCAAACGTGTATCCGCTGGCAATCTCTGCGGCATCATCAGTGACAAAGGAATAGCTTGACCCGCATCATCACCATTCCCGAAAACTACCGTACCCACGAGGTGCTCGCCTTCCACGGGCGTGACCCGCTGCAGCTCGCTGAAAGGGTCCACGATGGCGTGCTGCGCAAAGGCTTCATGCTGGGTGGCAAACCTGCCTTGTTGACGATTGCGCTCGACACGCGTGAAGTTCGCTATACGCTGGATGTTGATGGTGACGCGGGGCTGGAGCCGGATGCAATGGTGCAAGGCATGCTCGGCCTGCATATCCAGCCTGAGTTGTTTGAAGCGATGGTTGCCGACGATCCCTTGCTTGGCGCTGTGGTGGGGCAGCAACGTGGCCTGCGCATTCCGCAAACTGCCACGGCATTCGAGGCACTGAGCTGGGCCGTCATCGGCCAGCAGATCGGCCTCGGTTTCGCCATTACCTTGAGGCGTCGCCTCATCGAATTGGGCGGTGTGCGTCACAACAGCGGGCTCGCCTGTTATCCGGACGCCGGCAGGCTTGCCCGCATGAACGCAGACGAGCTTGGTAACTTGCAATTCTCACGTGCCAAGAGCGAGACTCTGATCCGCGTTGCAAGGCTTGTCGAAGACGGCAAACTTGATCTGCTGCAACTTGCGGGGGCTGAGCCCGAGGTCGTGTTTGAAGCACTGACGGCGATCAAGGGCATCGGGCCCTGGACCGCGAACTACGTGCTCATGCGTGGCCTTGGCGCGGTTGATTGCTCATTGCACGGAGATGCGGCTGTGCGAGCAGCCATCGTGAGACTTGCCGCCAGAGTGGAAAAACTGGATCAGGCGGAAGCACAGCGCGTGCTGGAACAATACAAACCCTGGCGCTCGCTTGCAGCAGCCCATTTATGGGCCAGCCACGCGCAGAGCGCATGAAAACGGCATTCAAGATCAATCAGGAGAGCACATGCCTATTGAACATAAACCCATCCGCCGTGGCGGCATCAAGTCGGCGGGCTACGACCGCGGCGCGCGCATTCTTGAAATCGAGTTCGACACCGGGTCGGTCATTCAATACAGCGGCGTGGGCGATGAGGTCGCACGCCGCTTCATGTCGAGCAGCTCACCGATGAGCTACTACAAGGACGTGATTGATGAAGAGTTCTCGCAAAGGCGCGTGAAGTGATCGTCTCGGTGCGGGCTCAGGAACCGATACCCTTGGCCATCATCGACGCGCAGAACACAACTCCCGAAAGCAGCACCAGTTCAAGCCTCAGCACAAGGCGCAGTGACAGAAACTGCTGCTCCGTCACCGTCGGTGCCTTTCCCTGTTTCGTATCCTTGCGCCAGGAAAGAAACTTGACCGTTGGATAGATCGACAGCAAACCCACAGCGGCAAACAGCGCGAGCTTCGTCCAGAAGAAGTGGTTCGAGAAATAGTAGGCGCTGCCTTTCTCGAAATGGAAAACGCGCAGGAAGCCGACAACGATCAAGGTCATCGCAAAGAGGCCGTACCACATGTCGCAGCGTTGAAGCTTTATGGCTTCCGCATGTGTCGGCGCCTTGCTGAGCGTCAGCCATTCGTAGAAGACCGTCGCAAAGATGCCGAATGCGGCGACGAAATGAAGGAAGGCGAAGAGGGCGTTGATGAACATCTGAGGGCTCCTGTAAACGCACATCATGAATGGCCAGCGACCATCCCGGTTTTGTGATGGTGGACTGACCCGGACTCTTGTCAAAAGTATCGCATAACGTTCGCATACTGGCTGCCGGATTGTGCGCGGTGCCTGTGCCCACAGGCTTTGCACAAATCGGGCGGGCTTCTCGCACTGTCGCGTGAGAGAATCCCGCCTCACCGTTTCCTTGCCCATCTTTACTCACTTTCCCGCACGGCTTCCCGCATGGCCTCGTCCCCACTAAGCGAACAAAGCATCACGCATCTCGTCGTCCATAAGCTCATGAAAGATCAGCACGGCCCGGCGAGTATTTCGCTGCGCTCCGGCACGAGCCCTGTCACGGCTGCCGCGCAGCGTTTCATCGACGACATCGGCCAGCACTACGCCGACAAGCTGGGCAAGGGTTATGGCAAGTTCGAGGATGATGAAGCGAACTTTCCGATGCCACGCTTGATCCGTGAACATGTGCTGGAGCAGAGCATCGATTTTGCGATGCTGTCGCGACTGATGATGGAGCAACTGCGGGCCCGGGTTGAAGCGGAGCAACTGGCCAGTGGTGGCTATGTGTTGATTGCGCGTTTGCGCAACAATCTGTCGGATCATTTGCTGGTGGCCCTGATTACCGAAGCGATGGGGACGGCAATCACGGATGACCTGGAAATTGTCGATAGCCCGCATCTGGATTTTGCGAATCTGCGAGTGGCGGGGCGTATCGACTTGCTGGCCTGGCAAAACGGCGCGGAGCGCTACATCAGCTTTCTGAAAGGGCGCAGTGATGTGGCGCAGTACTTCAAGCTGTTTCTGGGCTGCAATGATGTCGTCATCGCACTCAAGGAGACGCAGAAACTGGTCAAGACCCTGAGCCACTTTGCCGACACGCAGGGGCTGGAGCAGGGCGCACGCGATGAGCTGATGCAGCGCGCGCATGGCTATCTGGACGAGCTGGGCGAGAGCAGTACGCCGGTGAGTCTGGGCAGCGTGGCAGAGAAGGTGTGGCCGAACGCGCCGGAGCGCTTGAGCCATGCACTCAATGACGAGGCGCTCGATCTGGCGAGCGGTTTCGTGCCGGACCGGCGAGCGATTCGTCCGCTGGTGCGTTTCAAGGCGAATGCTCCGCAGTGGAAGCTGGAGTTCGATCGTGCGAGTCTGCGCTCGGGCGCGGTCGTCTATGACCGGCGGTCCGACACGGTGATCCTGTCAAATGTGCCAGAGCAATTGAAGCGCGCCTTGCTCGAAGAGTAGCGTCACTTTCGATCGTTCGCGATGAATGACAAACACCCTGTGGCGAGATTCACATCTCGCCACAGGGTGTTTTTTCTTGCCGAACAGGAACTGCGTCCGGCCACTACGTCTCGATCAGGGTGCCGGCGTGCGTGATGGTTCTGCGACAGTCTCGTGTGATTCTGGAGCGGGTTCCGGTGCCCACATGCCGAGCTTGTTGTTCTTTGCAGTTTCGCGCAGGGCAATCAGCTCGTGGTTGTTACCGGTGGGTGTTGCCAGCCCGGTCGAGATCTGCACTTCTGCTACGTGATCGGGCCCGACCCGTACCTCGCCTTCATAGACGCCGTCTGCGGCCTTCGTCGAATTTTCAACCAGTATGTTGCGGCCGAAAACGAGGGTGCGCAGCGACAATTCCGATTCGAGTGCGGCGTCACTGCGAGTGGGCAGATCGATGCCTTTGACTCTCAGCGTATAGAGTTCATTCGAGACACTGATTGCCATTGTTCGACCATCCGCTACGTTGAGAACGTAGGCACCGAAGTCCTTTGGCAAGGTAACTTCCTTGGGTGCTGCCTGGCCGAATGTTGTGACAGGTAAGAGCAGGGCTGCGCCGCCGCCTGCAATTGCCAGTACTGCAACGATGATCAACACCTTTTTCAATTGAACCTCCACTCGTTTTTGTTTTGACGCTCGTCTATATAAACGGCTGCCTCTACGAAATAAATTTCGTTCCGCCGTACGGTACGCGATTGCCGATAAGCATGTCGTGACCGTTGACGCGATATTACTGAATATTTTTCTATAACTTTCGTTGTAGTAGATGATTTTGGTGATTTTGGCAAAATCTTGCGGCGACGGGGCATCGGTGTAGCGTGAGTCCCTATCGTTTGATTACGGAAATGTCTTCGCAGACTTGATACACGGCAGGTGAGTATGTCGACCGATCTGCGGTGCCCTGGTCGGCCGCCGACAAGCGGTTCGTTCTCGCGCAGGTTCGGCCTGTTACTGGGCATGCAAGTTGCGCACCCCCTGAATCCCTACTCTTCCTGTCCCATTCGATGAACTGGTCTCTACACCCGTTTTTGCGGCGCGTTCTGTTCGTCTCCCTGGCAGCATTTGGCGCCATCGTGCTCGTTTTGGTTGTCTATGTGGCGGCACTCATCCCGGGCATGCCGGGTGTCGACAAATTGCGTGAGGCGCGTACCGCCCAGCCAAGTGTTCTGCTCGCCCTGGACGGCACGCCCATCGCCAGTTTCAGCCAGAAGCAGCAGGAGCGCGTTGCGCTCAAACAGATCTCGCCGCATGTGCTCGCCGCGCTGTTGTCGACCGAAGACCACCGCTTCTATCAGCATCACGGCGTGGATTTCCGCCGCATGTTTTCAGCCGTGGGGCACACGCTCGGGGGCAATACGCAGGGCGGTTCGACCATTACACAACAGCTGGCGCGTAATCTGTTTCCGGAGGAAATCGGCAGGACTCGCAACCTGAATCGCAAGGTACGCGAAATCATTACCGCCTTGCGTATCGAGCGGGCCTATACCAAGGAGCAGATTCTCGAGACCTATCTCAATACCGTGCCGTTTCTCTACAACGTTGTGGGTATCGAAATGGCGGCGCGTACCTACTATGACAAATCCGCGGCCGAGCTGGATGTACTTGAGAGCGCAACCCTGATCGGCATGCTGAAGGGCACCAGTTACTACAACCCGGTGATCAATCCCGAGCGCGCCCAGAAGCGGCGCAATGTGGTGCTGGGGCAGATGGTCAAGCGCGATGTCTTGCCCCAGGCCGATCTGGACGCCTTGAAAGACGAGCCTCTCAATATCCATTTCAGCAAGCCGACCGACATGTCCGGCATTGCGCCGCATTTCACGGCGCATGCCCGCAAGTGGTTGATCGAATGGGCTGATCAGAACGATTTCAATCTATACACCGATGGCCTGGTCGTGCAGACCACGATCGACGTGCGCCTGCAGGAAGCCGCTACGAATGCGGTCGAACGTCAGGCGCAAGCACTGCAGACCATCGCCGATGTGGAGTGGGGTCAAGGCTCCGCGCAAATGCTGTCCAGTTCGACAGCCGCGTATGAGCCGATGCGCCGCAAGCTCGAACCGTTCCGCTATTTCTGGCGCACACATCCGGAATTGCTTGAAGCTTTCATTCGCGAAATGCCGGAATACAAACAGGCTGTTGCGCGTGGCATTGCGCCTGCCGCCGCCATGCAACAGATCAGTCAGGATGAAAAGACAATGGCGGCCATGCGCACGGCGAAGACGCGCCTTGAGGCCGGCTTCGTGGCCATGGATCCGCATTCCGGGGAGGTCAGGGCCTGGGTGGGTAGCCGTGATTTCAACGACGGGCAATACGATCACGTCATACAGGCGCAGCGCCAGCCCGGCTCCACGTTCAAACCTTTCGTTTACGGCGCGGCGCTGGAGCATGGACTGCGCCCGGATCGTCTCTACGAGGACAAGGCGGTGGAGTTTCGTGCCGCCGATGGCACCGTGTGGCGTCCAACCGACATGACCGGGCCAAGCGGCGCGCAGATGACGCTGCGCGAGGGCCTGGTCCATTCGAAAAACACGATCACGGCGCAGGTCATGCAGGAAGTCGGTTTGACCAATGTCATCAGCCTTGCCCAGTCCATGGGCGTGAACCAGAGCCGGCTCGATCCGGTCCCTTCGCTGGCTCTGGGCACCAGCCCGGTTACTTTGATGGAAATGGTATCGGCCTACTCCACGATCGCCGGGCAGGGCGAATATCGCAAACCCGTGTTTATCAAGGTCATTGCAGATCGCGACGGCAAGGTGCTTGCCCGGTTCAGCGATACGGGAGCTAACCGTGTGATGTCACAGAACACGGCGCTTGAGCTGATTGACATGATGCGTGGTGTTGTCAATCGTGGTACCGGTACGGCCGTCAAGACGCGTTTCGGCATCGTCGCCGACATCGCGGGCAAGACAGGCACGACGCAGAACAACTCGGATGGCTGGTTCATTCTCATGCACCCGGATCTCGTTGCGGGAGCATGGGTGGGGTTCAATGACCAACGGGTCACCATGCGCAGCAACTACTGGGGGCAGGGCGGTCACAACGCTATCCTGATCGTGGGAGATTTCTTTCGCGACACAATGAAGAGCAAGATCGTCGACGCCAAGGCGCAATTTCCTGTTGCACCAAGCTCGACTGTGATGGCGGGCTACAGCCTCCCCGATGAAGATTGGGTCAATGACAATGGCGTCGTTGTTGACGAAGGCCCTCAGGCGACAAATGCGACTCCGGCCATCATCACCATTCGCGGCGATGCGAATGGCGTTGTCGTAGAAAATACGCGTGATGGCAGCGGCAGCATTACTGTCGGCAATAGCAGCGCACCACGTGCTGAACCACGCCCGGTAAAGGATGCACAGGAGCTCGAGAAGATACTCAGCGGCATGGGGCGCGATCCGGCTACAGGGGCGGTTGTACCGGCAGCCGGGCCGAAGACCGAGGGCAAGCCTGCTACGCCGTAAGGTGGAGCGCTGCTTCGGAAGAGCAGTCCTGCATTGATTGTCGGAGCTTGCGCGTGGCGCCCGGAATGGCAAACCAGCCAGATTGGTTTCAACCGAGGGGGCTTCGCCATGTGTGCTGTCCGTATCTGGCGCCCACATATGGAACAATGCGGAACGCTCCATACCGCACCACATCCATGGCCGAACGCTGCATTGCCAATTCCGTGAAACACCACCAACCTTTTTGCGGGCGGGCCTGAATGCGTCGCCTTGCTTCATTTGCGGGAATTGTCGGCGTTGTACTGGCGATCGCTTCGCCCTTTCTGTTGAGTGGCGGCGACGTGCTCGCCACCCTGCATGATGTATCGCTACGCACGATTCTGGTACTTACCACCGTGGCGGTGGTCAGTGCTCTGGCGAAGGCTGTAAAGCTACAGCTATTGCTGCGTCATCTCGGTCAGCAGATTGGCTTTCTTCACACCCTGCAGATTTCTCTCGCGACCGATTTTGCTTTTCTCGCATCGCCCGCGGGTGCTGCAGGCTATGCCGTCAACATCGCATTGTTACGCCGTGCAGGTGCCCCGTGGAGTCTGTCGACGACGATAGTCGGTGCGGATCAGGCGCTCGATCTGCTGTTCTTTTCCGTGGCCGTGCCGGTTGCAGTTTCCCTTTCTCTCGGACCGCTCGCCAGCGTTCTGCCAGCATTGAGTCTGCGTGGCTACGTGACCATGCTGATTGCATTCGTGGCGCTACTCATCGCGCTATGGCTGGCGCGCCGGCGCGTGCTGTCCACGTCGCGTGCGATGCTGGCCGGGATGCCCTGGCTGCGCTCTCGTCAGGAGCATCTGCATCGATTTCTTGACGAGATGCGTGTCCACATGGTGTCGTTGCTGCGCGGTGATCGAAAGCGCAGTGGCGCCATCCTGTTGTTCACGGCCACGCAGTGGCTGCTGCGCTATGGCGCCCTGTGGTTCGTGCTTGCCGAGGTGGGACACCACCTGCCGTTCGGTTTCGTGCTGGTGCTGCAAGCTGTCGTGCTGCATGTTGCGCAGTGGACCGGCATCCCGGCGGGCGGTGGTGGTGCTGATCTGGGGCTGGCCGCGGCCCTGGCGCCATGGGTTTCGAATACCACCATGGCCATGGTGCTGTTGCTGTGGCGCTATGCCACGCTGTATTTGCCACTGCTCATCGGGCTGCTCAGCCTTGTCGCCTTGTTCGGCTCCTGGAGGGTGGCGAGTGATCTCGGGCATCTACCCGATGAACAGGATGTGGAAGCAGGAAAATCCTGAGCATGAGTGCCAAGTACGAACAACCAGTCGAAGGCTCTGCGGGACAGCACGCTGACACTCTGGGAGCGAGTGGAACACGGCAAGCCTTGTTGATCGCACTAGCCCTGTCGCTGGGGCCAGCGCTGGCACTCGGCCTTGCGCGCTTCGCCTATGCCTTGCTGTTGCCTGCGATGCGCGACGATCTGGGGCTGAACTTTGCCGCAGCGGGCTCGCTCAACACATCCAACGCCGCAGGCTATCTGGCAGGCGCGCTGGCCAGCGTTGCATGGGGTCGCCGCTTCGGCGCGCGTGCCGTCTTGTTGTGCGGTTGTGTGCTGACAGTGGCAAGTCTGGCGCTGTGCGCGCTGACCCGCAGCTACGGCATGCTCTTGCTGCTGCGATTCCTTGCCGGGTTGAGTGGCGCCATGGTTTTCAGCATCGGCGGTGTGCTTGCCGCACAGCTTGCAAGCGCGCATGCAAAACGCGCTGGTCTGCTGCTCGGCGTGTATTACAGCGGCATCGGGCTGGGCATCGTCCTGTCTGCTTTGCTCGTGCCTCTCTTGCTGGCAACCGGCGTACATGGCTGGCAGATTGCTTGGTGGGGGCTGACGGCGCTGGGTGTACTCGCAACAGCGTTGATCTGGCGCCCGAGCGCCGCCATACAGCCCGAGCACATGTTGCAGTCCGCAGCGCTGCACGTGCCCATGCACCAGTTGGCGCCGCCGCTGTTCGCATCCTTGTGCGGTTACTTCTGTTTTGGTGTGGGCTATATCGGCTACATGACCTTCAACATCGCGCTGCTGAAGGAGCAGGGCGCGTCGCAGGCGCAACTGACCTTGTTCTTCAGCCTGCTCGGCCTTGCCGTCTGCCTCTCATCGCGCCTGTGGGCTGGCCTATTGGATCACTACCGCGACGGCAAGGCGATGGCCATTCTCAACCTGCTCGTGGGTGTCGCCATCCTGTTGCCACTGCTCTCGTCATCAATGGCATTTGCATTGCTTTCCGGCGTGCTGTTTGGCGCCTGCTTCGTATCGGCAGTGGCGTCGACAACTGCGCTTGTGCGACACAACCTCGCACCCTCGCAATGGCCCTCCGGCATCGCACTGTTTACATCCGTATTTGCGCTCGGCCAGATCGTTGGTCCGGTGCTGACGGGCTGGCTGTCGGATGGTGGCGGACTGGAGAAGGGTTTGTTGTTTTCCGGAGTGACGCTGATTGTGGGTGCTGTTGTGGCGACGCGTCAGAAGGCGTTGCACCAGGGAGACAGATGAATCAGGCTTCTGGCCTTAAACGAGCACGCTCGCCAGCCAGGTTTCGATGTCCCGCAGCTCGTCCAAGGCAACAGTATGCTCCATTGGGTAGCCGTGCCAGCTCAGTGGATAGCCTTGCGCTTGCATTGCCTTCGCTGACTGCTGACCAAAGCTGTATGGAATGACCCCATCTGCGTGGCCGTGCGCCATGAAGATGGGCACGTCACGATTGGCTGCGCAGGCTTCCGCGATCAGCGTGTCGGCGAGCGGCAGATAGGTCGACAAGGCAAGTACGCCAGCAAGTCGGTGGTGATGCCGCAAAGCTGTATGGAGCGCGATCGCACCGCCCTGCGAGAAGCCGGCGAGGACGATGTGCGCGTCGTCGATGCCGCGCGAATTCTCGCGCGCGATGAGGGCTTCGATCTGCTGCGCCGATTCACGTACGCCTTGTGGGTCTTCGCGGCGCTGGCTGAAGTCGAGCGAGACGATGTCGTACCATGCCGGCATGACATAGCCATTGTTGATGGTGACCGGACGTGTCGGCGCGTGCGGAAACACGAAGCGGGTGGCAGGCAGTTTTTTCTTGTCGAACTCGTGCACGATGGGTTCGAAATCGTGACCGTCGGCGCCAAGGCCATGCATCCAGATCACCGCGTGTGTCGGGTTGGCGGCGGTTTCAACTTCAACGGTCGGAAGGTGCGAGCTTGCTTGTAGCGTGTTCATGGTGCTTTCGTGCTTCTCATGATCTGATTTGAGTGGTTCCTGCGGGCGTTTTGCCTCGCCAGAAGGTCGGGTAGCTGTGCGCAAGTGTGACGCCCATGACTTGCCATAATGGCACAGCGTTTGCCACTTGGCTGTGTCGTCTGAGATGAAGATCACTACCAGATCATCGTTTCAGCAAGAAAGAAAAAGGGCAGCCCGCAGGCCGCCCTTTTCTTGTGATACTGAAACATGTACTCAGCACATGGCCTGCTGCACCAGATGGCTATCAACGTACTGCACCATGCGTGCGATCTTGCCATCCTTGAGCGTGTAGAGATGTGCGAATGACGCCCGCATGCCCTTCCCGGTTACCGCATAGGTGCCGCTATAGAAGCCGAATGCGACTACCTGGTCACCGTCTTCCATGTAGCTGTCGACTTCGGCGCGGTATTCGATCCACTCCGATGCCAGACGCGCGAAGACATTCTTGATGATCGCGTCTGGGCCCACGTAAGTGCCGGCATAGGGAAAGCCTGCGGCCTCATTCCACTCTGCATCCGGTGCCAGTGCGGCCAGCAGGTGTTTGCCATTCTCCGCCGACGGGCCCTCGTAGGTAGAACGGATCAAGGCGAGATTGGTCGATACCGGTTGGCCGTCCGGGTTCAGCCCCATTTCATTTCTCCCTTCGCGACTTTGGCACCAATGTTGAGCGCCACTTCCATACCTTTGCCGGGGTAGCGTTGCTTCATGGCCTCCACCAGCGCGGTGCCATCAGTGGCCTTGCCCAGCTCTTCCTCGAAGGCCAGCAGGTAGCTGCGTGTGTAGGCAAGCGCCGACGTGTCGGTTTGCGCGTCGACGACCATGTGGCCTGGTACCACGACGCGTGGCTGACGTGCAGCGATGGCATCGAGTGCCGCCACCCATGCGGCGCGCAGCTCGGCCGTGGCCGTATCTGCCGTCCATACATGCAC
>Ga0075366_10001308_pt1 | contig 12416 bp, 10 predicted proteins | sample EndMethybrTD3031_FD_72351 | JGI IMG/M metagenome (GOLD analysis project Ga0075366, IMG submission 72351) | Populus endosphere microbial communities from Tennessee, USA - Endosphere MetaG P. TD hybrid TD303-1 | ecosystem: Host-associated > Plants > Roots > Endosphere | place: USA: Tennessee... | reverse complement strand
GGCCGCGAATGGATGGCGATCCGCGACATGGACGTGGCCGCCGCCGTGATCGGCATCCGGCCGATGTACGCCAAGCTCAGCGCCTTCGCGGTCAGTTCGTTCATCGTCGGCGTGGCCGGCGCGCTGTGGGCATTCGTCTACCTCGGCGCCTGGGAACCGTCGGCGTTCTCGGTGGACTACTCGTTCCGGCTGCTGTTCATGGTCATCATCGGCGGCCTCGGCTCGATCATGGGCAGCTTCTTCGGCGCGTTCTTCATCGTCATCCTGCCGATCACGCTGAACCAACTGCTGCCGGTGCTCGCGGGCTGGTTCGGCATGGAGATCTCGACCGCCGGCATCTCGCACGCCGAGCTGATGATTTTCGGCGCCCTGATCGTGTGGTTCCTGATCGTGGAGCCGCACGGTCTGGCCCGCCTGTGGTCCACGGCCAAGCAGAAGTTGCAGTTGTGGCCCTTCCCCCATTGACCCCATGAACCCGAGCTTCCCCAACGCACCCACGTGCCTTTAGCCAGGAGACAAGTCATGAAGCTGAAATCCATCGCCATTGCAGTTGCCACGGTGTCAGCCATGGCCGGCACGACCGCGGCCCACGCGCAGGCCAAGGAGCAATTCATCCCGGTGCTCTCGTACCGCACGGGCGCCTACGCGCCGAACGGCGCCCCGTGGGCCAACGGGTTCGTCGACTACCTGAAGCTCGTCAACGCGCGCGGCGGCGTCAACGGCGTGAAGCTGACCTTCGAGGAGTGCGAGACCGGCTACGACACGGCGCGCAGCGTCGAGTGCTACGAGCGCCTGAAGGGCAAGGGTGCCTCGTTCGTGCAGCCGCTGTCGACCGGAGCCACCTTCGCGATCACCGAGAAGGCGCCGGGCGACAAGATCCCGGTCGTCACGGTCGGCTACGGCCGCAGCGAGAGCGCGGACGGCACCGTGTTCAAGTGGAACTTCCCGATCGCCGGTACCTACTGGGTGGCCGCCGACGCCATCACGCAGGCCATCGGCAAGAAGGAAGGCGGCCTGGACAAGCTGAAAGGCAAGAAGCTCGCGCTGGTCTACCACGACAGCCCGTACGGCAAGGAGCCGATCCCGCTGATGCAGGAACGCTCGAAGATGCTGGGCTTCGACCTGCAGCTGCTGCCGGTGACGGCGCCCGGCGTCGAGCAGAAGGCCACCTGGCTGCAGATCCGCCAGTCGCGCCCCGACTACGTGCTGCTGTGGGGCTGGGGCGTGATGAACTCGACCGCCATCAAGGAGGCGCAGGCCACCGGCTACCCGCGCGAGAAGATGTACGGCGTCTGGTGGGCCGGCGCGGAGCCCGACGTCAAGGACGTCGGCGACGGGGCCAAGGGCTACAACGCGGTGACGATGCAGCACGGCGCCGAGCCGCAGTCCAAGCTGGTCAAGGACGTGATCGCGCTGGTGCACGACAAGGGCCAGGGCACGGGACCCAAGGGCGACGTCGGCCAGGTGCTCTACATGCGCGGCGCGATGAGCGCGATGCTCGGCGTCGAGGGCATCCGCTCCGCGCAGGAGCGCTTCGGCAAGGGCAAGGTGATGACGGGCGAGCAGGTGCGCTGGGGCCTCGAGAACCTGAACCTGACCCAGGCGAAGCTCGACGCGCTCGGCTTCGCGGGCGTGATGCGCCCGATCAGCACCTCGTGCGTCGACCACATGGGCGCCTCGTGGGCGCGCATCCACACCTGGGACGGCAGCAAATGGGTTTTCACGTCCGACTGGCTGCAGGGCGACGAGCAGATCATCAAGCCGATGGTCAAGAGCACAGCAGCCAAGTACGCGGCCGAGAAGAAGCTGACGCCGCGCACCCCGGACGACTGCCAGTCGTGACTCCGGCTGCGAGGCGCCCATGAGCAACGTCATCCTGAACGTCAACGGGATCGAGGTGATCTACAACCACGTGATCCTCGTGCTGAAGGGTGTCTCGCTGCAGGTCGCCGAGGGGCGGATCGTCGCGCTGCTCGGCGGCAACGGCGCGGGCAAGACGACCACGCTGCGCGCGGTCTCGAACCTGCTCGCCGGCGAGCGCGGCGAGGTGACGAAGGGCGCGATCGAGCTGCGCGGCGAGCGCATCGAGAAGCTGTCGACCTCCGACATGGTCGAACGCGGCGTGATCCAGGTGATGGAGGGCCGGCACTGCTTCGCGCACCTGACGATCGAGGAGAACCTGCTGACCGGCGCCTACACGCGGCGCGACGGCAAGGCGGCGGTCGAGCAGACGCTCGAGAAGGTGTACGGCTATTTCCCGCGCCTGAAGCAGCGGCGCGGCTCGCAGGCCGCCTACACCTCGGGCGGCGAACAGCAGATGTGCGCGATCGGCCGTGCGCTGATGGCGAACCCGCGCATGGTGCTGCTCGACGAGCCGTCGATGGGCCTCGCGCCGCAGATCGTCGAGGAGGTGTTCGAGATCGTGAAGGACCTCAACACCAAGGAGCGCGTGACCTTCCTGCTCGCCGAGCAGAACACCAACATCGCGCTGCGTTACGCGGACTACGGCTACATCCTCGAGAACGGCCGCATCGTGATGGACGGCCAGGCGCAGGCGCTGCGCGAGAACGAGGACGTCAAGGAGTTCTACCTCGGCGTGGGCGGCGGCGACCGCAAGAGCTTCCGCGACGTGAAGAGCTACAAGCGCCGCAAGCGCTGGCTCGCCTGAAGGAGACCGCCATGAGCGACGACTTCTTCGCTCCCCCGCCGTTCAAGCCCGACGAGGCACTGCAGCGCGCACGGCGCGACCTGCGCGAGCTCGGCCTCGCCGAGCGTGAAGGCGTGTTCGAGCGGCGCGGCCAGGCGATCGCGCGGGTGGCGATCGACGGCGCGGCGCTGAAGGCCGGCACCGTCAAGCGACCGGGTCGCACCCCCGAGTGGACCGAAAGGGCGCTGCGCGACAGCGCGCAGCTGCGCGACTGGATCGCCGACCTGAAGAAGAAGCTCGCGAGCTGGAGCGACCGCGATGAGTGACATCCTGGACACGCTCGAGACCCGCCCCGTCGACGAACGCGAGGCCGCGCTGATGGCCGCGCTGCCGGCGCAGGTGCGCCGCGCCGCCACGACGCCGGCGCAAGGCCCCGGACTCGCCGGCATCGAGGCCGAACGCATCGTCTCGCGCGCCGCGCTCGGCACGCTGCCGGTGGTGCGCAAGGGCGAGCTGCTCGAGCGCCAGAAGGCCGCGCGCGCCGCGGCCGGCGCCGAGTGGGACCCGTTCGGCGGCTTCGCGGCGATCGGCTGGACCGGTCTGCGCAGCCCGCGGGGTGCGCGGCGCGTGTTCCAGTCGCCCGGCCCGATCTACGAACCCGAGGGCCTCGCGCCCGACTACTGGCGTGTCGCGCGCGCGATGCGTGCCGCCGGCTTTGCGCCCGGCGACCTGATCCACAACAGCTTCAGCTACCACCTGACGCCGGCCGGCTCGATGATGGAGACCGGCGCGCTCGCACTCGGCTGCACCGTCTTCGGCGGCGGCGTCGGCAACACCGAGCTGCAGTTGCAGGCGATGTCCGACCTGCGCCCGCAGGCCTACTGCGGCACGCCGAGTTTCCTGCGCATCCTGGTCGAGAAGGCCGCCGAGGACGGGCTGCCGATGCCCTGGCTCACGAAGGCGCTGGTCAGCGGGGAGGCCTTCCCGCCGTCGCTGCGCGACTGGCTCGCCGAGCGCGGCATCCACGGCTACCAGTGTTATGCGACGGCCGACGTCGGCCTGATCGCCTACGAGACGCGCGCCCGCGAGGGCCTCGTCGTCGACGAGGGTGTCATCGTCGAGATCGTGCGGCCCGGCACGAACGAGGCGCTGCCCGACGGCGAGGTCGGCGAGGTCGTCGTCACGGTGCTGCAGCCCGACTACCCGCTGGTGCGCTTCGGCACCGGCGACCTCTCCGCGATCCTGCCGGGCCCCTGCCCGACCGGCCGCACGAACCGGCGCATCAAGGGCTGGCTCGGCCGCGCCGACCAGACCGCGAAGGTGCGCGGCATGTTCGTGCACCCGAGCCAGGTCGCCGACGTCGTGCGCCGTCATCCGCAGGTGAAGCGCGCCCGGCTCGTCGTCAGCGGCGAGATGGCGAACGACCGCATGGAACTGCGCGTCGAGGTCGACGGCCGTCCCGAGGGCCTCGCCGCGCTGATCGCCGACAGCGTGCGCGACGTCACCAAGCTGCGTGCCGACGTCGTGCTCTGCGACGTGGGGTCGCTGCCGAACGACGGCAAGGTGATCGAGGACGCGCGCAGCTACAAGTAGCTCGATTGGGCCGATGGTCGTGAAGGGTCCGGCGCCGGGCCGCCCCAAGCCGGACGGCGCCCCTCGGGGGCAGGAGCGAAGCGACTGGGGGGCGGTCAGGAATCCACTTTGATGTTGCCGTCCTTGACGACCTTGGACCACTTGGCGATCTCGCTGGCGATGAACGACGCGAACTTCTCGCGCGTGCCGCCGCCGTCCTCGGCGCCGTAGGTCTCGAGCTTCTCCTGCACGTCGGGCATCGCGAGGACCTTGTTGACGTCCTCGTTCATCTTCTGCGCGATCGGCGTCGGCAGCTTGCCGGGCCCGACCAGGCCGTACCAGGTCGTCGCCTCGAAGCCGGGGAAGCCCTGCTCCTCCATCGTCGGCACGCCCGGGTGGCCCTTCGCGCGCTTGGTGCGCGTCTGCGCGATCGCGATCACCTTGCCCGTCTTCACGTGCGGCGTCGCCGAGGTCATCGTCTCGAAGCAGTACTGGATCTGCCCGCCCATCAGGTCCGTCAGCGCCGGGCCGCTGCCCTTGTAGGGCACGTGGATCGCGTCGATCTTCGCGCGCAGCTTGAACATCTCGAGCGCGAGGTGCTGCGCCGAGCCGGCGCCGGCCGAGCCGAAGCTGACCTGGCCCGGCTTCGCCTTGCACTGCTCGACGATCTCCTTCACCGAACGCGCCGCTTCGCCGGGGTGGGCGATCAGCAGGTTGGGTGTCACGCCGACCAGCACGATGGGCACGAAGTCGCGCTCGACGCTGTAGTTCAGCTTGGGCTGCAGGCTCGGCGCGAGCGCGTGGCTGTTGATGTGCGCCATCAGCAGCGTCGTGCCGTCGCTCGGCTGCTGCGCGACGTAGTCGGCCGCGAGCACACCGGCCACGCCGGCCTTGGTCTCGACGATCACCTGCTGCTTCCACATCTCGGTGAGCTTGACGCTGACCACGCGCGCGAGCGCGTCGGTCCCGCCGCCGGGCGGAAAGCCGACGACGATGCGGATCGGCCCGCTCGGCCAGGTCTGCGCGTACAGGCGCGGCACGCCGAGCACGGCCGCGCTGCCCGCCGCGGCCTTCAGGAGGGTTCGTCGTTGCATGTCGATGTCTCCAGGGGAAGGACTCAGGCCGCGGCCTGCAGGGCACGCGGTTGGGGATGCGCGGCGAAGTACTCCATCGCGGCCTGCACGCCGCTGCCGGCGAGCGCGACGCCGGCCAGCTTCAGGCCCATCTCGACGCCGCCGAGCGCGGCGATCAGCGTGAGGTCGTTGCAGTCGCCGAGGTGGCCGATGCGGAACATGCGGCCCTTGACCTTGCCGAGGCCGGTGCCGAGCGAGAGGTCGAACCGCGCGTGGATGAGCTTGCGGATCGCGTCGGCGTCCACCCCCGGCGGCGTGACCACGCCGGTCAGCACCGGCGAATGCACCGTCGCATCGGCGCACTGGATCGGCAGGCCCCAGGCGCGCACCGCGCCGCGCACCCCCTCGGCCCAGCGCTGGTGACGCGCAAACACCGCGTCGAGCCCCTGCTCGAGCAGCATGTCCAGCGACTCCGACAGGCCGTAGAGCAGGTTCGTGTTCGGCGTGTACGGCCAGTAGCCGCTCTTGTTCATCTCGACGATCTCGTCCCAGGCCCAGAACGAGCGCGGCAGCGTCGCGCGCCGGCTCGCGTCGAGCGCCTTCGGCGACAGGGCGTTGAAGCTGATGCCCGGCGGCAGCATCAGGCCCTTCTGCGAGCCGCTGACGCTGACGTCGACGCCCCACTCGTCGTGCCGGTAGTCGGCCGACGCGAGGCCGGAGATCGTGTCGACCATCAGCAGCGCCGGGTGCTTCGCGGCGTCGATCGCGCGGCGCACCGCGGCGATGTCGGAGGTCACGCCGGTCGAGGTCTCGTTGTGCACGACGCAGACCGCCTGGATCGTGCGGCCGGTGTCGGCGCGCAGGCGCTGCTCGATCAGGTCGGCCTGCACGCCCTTGCGCCAGCTCCACGGCAGCCCGGTTTCGGCGTCGGTGCCGGGCAGCGCGATGAACTCGGGCTTCAGGCCGAGCCGCTCGGCCATCTTCTTCCACAACGAGGCGAAGTGGCCGGTCTCGTACATCAGCACCGCGTCGCCCGGGCTCAGCGTGTTGGCGAGCGCGGCCTCCCAGGCGCCGGTACCGGAGGCCGGGTAGATCGCGACCGGGTGGCGCGTGCCGAACACCTGCTGCATGCCGGTGATGACCTTCAACCCGAGCGCACCGAACTCCGGGCCGCGGTGGTCGATCGTCGGCAGGCTCATCGCGCGCAGGATGCGGTCCGGCACCGGGCTGGGCCCGGGGATCTGCAGGAAGTGGCGGCCGCTGGGGTGGTGGTCGAGCGTGATCATCGGGGCTCCTGTCTCGGTTCATTTTTGCATACAAAATTCAGTTGTCAACGTTTCTTACCTATAATCCGCTTCGCCAGGCGTCGCTGGCGTTTGCATACGAAACAGAGAGTCCGATGGCCGACATCATCTCGATCCCGCGCCAGGTGCTGCACCAGGAAGTCGCCGTGCGGCTGCGCCAGCGCATCGTCGAAGGCCACCTCGCGCCGGGCGCGAAGCTCAACGAGCGCGCCCTGAGCGAATCATTGAAGGTCTCGCGCACGCCGCTGCGCGAGGCGATCAAGATGCTCGCCGCCGAAGGCCTGGTCGAGCTGCTGCCCAACCGCGGCGCGGCCGTCGCGCGTATGACCGAGCAGGACGTCGCCGACACCTTCGAGGTGATCGCCGGGCTCGAGGGGCAGTCCGGCGAACTCGCCGCACAGCGCATCGGCGAGGCCGAGCTCGACGAGATCCGCGCGCTGCACTACGAGATGCTCGCCGCGCACACGCGCAAGGACCTGCCGACCTACTACCGCATCAACGCGCAGATCCACACGTTGATCAACGCGGCGGCACGCAACCCGGTGCTGACGCAGACCTGGCGCACGGTCAACGCGCGGCTGCAGGCGCTGCGCTTCCGCTCCAACTTCGACGCGTCGAAGTGGAAACGCGCGGTGAAGGAACACGACCGCATGATCGAGCTGCTCGCCGCGCGCGACGGCCCGGGCATGCGCGCGCTGCTCATCGAGCACCTCGAACACAAGCGCGACGCCGTGCTCGAGCTGATGCGCACCGGGCGCCTCGACGGGCTGCCGGCGGGCGAGAAGGTCGGCACCTGATGGACGAGACGCTCGCCCGACGGCTGGCCGCGCACACGGGCGGCGAGGTGCTGTTCGACGCCGCCTCGCGCGGCCGCTACGCGACCGACGCGTCGATCTACCAGATCATGCCGCGCGGCGTCTTCGTGCCGAGGACCGCCGAGGACGTCGCGACCGCGATCCAGATCGCGCGCGAGCTGGAGGTGCCGCTGCTGCCGCGCGGCGGCGGCACGTCGCAGTGCGGCCAGACCACCGGCCGGGCGCTCGTGATCGACTTCACCAAGCACCTGCGCCGCATCGTCGAGCTGGACCTCGCCGCCGGCACGGTGCAGGTCGAGCCGGGCCTCGTGCTCGATCACCTGAACGCGGCGCTGAAGAAACACGGGCTCTGGTACCCCGTCGACGTGTCCACCAGCGCGCAGGCGACGCTCGGCGGCATGGCGGGCAACAACTCCTGCGGCAGCCGCTCGATCGCCTACGGCAACATGGTGCACAACGTCGCACGCATCGACGCGTGGCTGGCCGACGGCAGCGACGTGTCCTTCGGGCCGCTCGCGACGCTGCGCGCGAAGGAACGCGGCATCGCCGAGTTCGTGCGCGGCCTGGCCGAAACGCTCGCCCCCGAGATCGACGCGAACTGGCCGACCGTGATGCGCCGCGTCGCCGGCTACAACCTCGACATCTTCCGGCCGCGCAGCGAGCGCCCCTACACCGCGGACGGCAGCGTGAACCTCGCGCACCTGCTGGTCGGCGCCGAGGGGTCGCTCGCGGTGACGCGCAGCCTCACGCTGACGCTCAGCCCGCTGCCGCGCGCGAAGGTGCTCGGCGTCGTCAACTTCCCGAGTTTTCGCGCCGCGATGGCGTCGGCGCAGCACCTCGTCACGCTCGGGCCGACGGCCGTCGAGCTGGTCGACCGCACGATGATCGAGCTCGCGCGCGCGAACCCGGCGTTCCGGCCGGTGATCGAGGCGGCGCTGATCGGAGCGCCGGAGGCGATCCTGCTCGTCGAGTTCAGCGGCGACGACCGCGGCGCGCTGCTGAAGCAGCTGGCGGCGCTCGTCGCGATGATGGGCGACCTCGGGCTGCCCGGCAGCGTCGTCGAGATGCCCGACGAGACGGCGCAGAAGGCGCTGTGGGAGGTGCGCAAGGCCGGGCTCAACATCATGATGAGCCTCAAGGGCGACGGCAAGCCGGTCTCCTTCATCGAGGACTGCGCGGTGCCGCTCGAGCACCTCGCGGACTACACCGACGCGCTCACCGAGGTCTTCCACCGCCACGGCACACGCGGCACCTGGTACGCGCACGCGTCGGTCGGCACGCTGCACGTGCGACCCATCCTCGACATGCGCCGCGACGGCGCCGCGAAGATGCGCGCCATCGCCGAGGAGGCCGCCGTGCTGGTGCGCAAGTACAAGGGCGCGTACAGCGGCGAACACGGCGACGGCCTGTGCCGCGGCGAGTGGATCCGCTGGCAGTTCGGGCCGAAGATCGACGACGCGTTCCGCGCGATCAAGCAGCACCTCGATCCGGCGAACCTGCTGAACCCCGGCAAGATCGTCGATCCGCCGAAGATGGACGACGCGGCGCTGTTCCGCTTCCCGCCCGGCTACCGCACGATCCCGCTGACGCCGGTGCTCGACTGGTCGGCCTGGAACGTGCAGAACGATGCGCGCACCGAGGCGGTCACCGCACCGGGCAGCGGCGGCGACACGACCGGCGGCCTCGCGAAGGCCGTCGAGATGTGCAACAACAACGGCCACTGCCGCAAGTTCGACGCCGGGACGATGTGCCCGAGCTACCGCGTCACGCGCGACGAGCAGCACCTGACGCGCGGGCGCGCGAACACGCTGCGGCTGGCGCTGTCCGGCCAGCTCGGCGCCGACGCCTTCGCCGGCGACGCGGTCCGCCAGGCACTCGATCTGTGCGTCGCCTGCAAGGGCTGCAAGCGCGACTGCCCGACCGGCGTCGACATGGCGCGCATGAAGATCGAGGCCACCGCGCACCACGCGGCGCGGCATGGGTACACGCTGCGCGACCGGCTCGTCGCCTATCTGCCACGCTACGCGCATGCAGCGAGCTCGTTCGCCGCGCTGCTGAACCTGCGCAACCGCTCGCCGCGACTCGCGCGCTGGGCCGAACGCTGGACCGGTTTCTCGGCGCAGCGCCCGCTGCCGCAGTGGCGCCGCGACACCTTCTGGCGCACCCGCGGCGCGCTGGCGCTCGCGAGCGCCGACGAGGTCCTCGCCGCCGAGAAGGGCGTCGTGCTGTGGATCGACACCTTCAACGGCAGCTTCGAGACCGAGAACGCCACCGCCGCGCTGCAGGTGCTGAGGGCCGCGGGTTACGTCGTGCACGTGCCGCAGCGCCGCGACGCTTCGGGCCACCTGTGCTGCGGCCGCACCTGGCTGACGACCGGCATGGTCGACATCGCGCGCGCGCGCGCCACCGAACTCGTCGAGGCGTTGCGTCCCTTCGCCGAGCGCGGGCTGGCGATCGTCGGGCTCGAGCCGTCCTGCCTGCTGAGCCTGCGCGACGAACTGCAGGTGCTCGGCCTCGGCGAGGCCGCGCGCACGGTCGGCGCCCGGGCGCTGCTGTTCGAGGAGTTCCTCGCCGGCGAGGCGAAGGCCGGCCGCTTCGCGCCCGCCTGGCGCGAAGCGAAGCGGCCGATGCGCGTGCACGGCCACTGCCACCAGAAGGCCTTCGGCGCGATCGGTCCGGTGCTCGAGGTGCTGAGGCTGATCCCGGGCGCCCGGCCGGAGCTGATCGAGAGTTCGTGCTGCGGCATGGCCGGCAGCTTCGGCCTGGAGACCGAACACCGCGAGGTCTCGCTGCAGATGGCCGAGGCGGCCCTGCTGCCGGCGCTGCGCGCCGCGCCCGACGCGATCGTCGTGGCCGACGGGACGAGCTGCCGCCACCAGATCGCCGATGCCGGCGGACGGCAAGCGCTGCACGTGGCGCGAGTGCTCGCCGACCATCTCGCGGCACCGGCTTGACGGGCCGCAAACGCGCCGCGAACGCGGGGGGTTTACGTAGTTTCCGAGCTGGCGCGGACGAACGGGCTGCGGACAATGCGCCTCGTCCCGAATCCCCTCTTCCGGAAGGAAAGACCATGAAGCGCATCGCCCTGGCAGCCGCCGCCCTCGCCGTCGCGGGTTCGGCCCTCGCCGAGTACCCCGAGAAGCCGATCACGATCGTCGTGCCCTTCGCCGCCGGCGGTCCCACCGACAAGGTGGCACGCGACCTCGCCGAGGCGCTGCGCAAGCCGCTGAACAACCAGACCCTCGTGATCGAGAACGTCGGCGGCGCCGGCGGCACGCTCGGCGCGACCAAGGTCGCGCGCGCGGCGCCGGACGGCTACACGATCCTCGTCCACCACATCGGCATGGCGACTTCGCCGGCGCTGTACCGCAACCTGCCCTACAAGACGCTCGACGACTTCGAGTACGTCGGCATGATCAACGAGGTGCCGATGACGCTGGTCGGCCGCTCGTCGCTGCCGGCGACCAACTACGCCGAGCTGCTGAAGTGGCTCGAGGCGAACAAGGGCAAGATCAACCTGGCCAACGCCGGCCTCGGCGCCGCCTCGCACCTGTGCGGCCTGCTGTTCCAGAGCAGCCTGAAGATCGACATGCAGACCGTGCCGTACAAGGGCACCGCCCCGGCGATGACCGACCTGCTCGGCGGCCAGGTCGACATCATGTGCGACCAGACCACGAACACCACCGGCCAGATCGAGAGCGGCAAGATCAAGGCGTTCGCGGTGACGACGACCAAGCGCCTGACGACGCCGGCGCTGGCGAAGCTGCCGACGCTCGACGAGAGCGGCCTGAAGGGCTTCAACGTGTCGATCTGGCACGGTGTCTACGCGCCCAAGGGCACGCCGAAGGCGGTGCTCGACAAGCTGAACGCCGCGCTGAAGGCGGCGCTGAAGGATCCGGACTTCATCAAGCGCGAAGAAGCGCTCGGTGCCGTCGTCGTCACGGATGGGCGCGTGAACGGCGCGGACCACAAGAAGTTCGTCGAGGCCGAGATCGGCAAGTGGACGCCGGTGATCAAGGCGGCGGGTCAGTACGCCGACTGACCTCGGGTTCTGATCGACCACGGAAGCCGCCTGCGGGCGGCTTCGTCGTTTCAGGGCCGCAGCGTGATCGGGATCGTGACCGGCCCGTCGTTGACCAGGGCGACCTGCATGTCGGCGCCGAACTCGCCGCTCGCGACCTCGCCGTGCGACGCGCGCGCCGTCGCGACCACACGCTCGTAGAGGCGGCGGCCGAGCTCGGGGCCGGCGGCGCCGGTGAAGCTCGGGCGGTTGCCGCCCGAGACGTCGGCTGCGAGCGTGAACTGGCTGACGACGAGCAGCCCGCCGGCGACGTCGACGACGCTGCGGTTCATCTTGCCGGCGTCGTCCGAGAAGATGCGCAGCTTCAGCAGCTTCGCGACGAGCCGGTCGGCGACCGCCTCGTCGTCGCCCGGCTCGGCGCAGACCAGCACGAGCAGGCCGCGGCCGATCGCGCCGATCGTGCCGCCGGCCACGTCGACCTGTGCCCGGGCGACACGCTGCACGAGGGCGATCAAATCAGGTCCTTCGGGTCGTCGAAGTGCGCCTCGACGTCGGTGGGCAGCAGCTGGATCGTCACGCGCAGCCCGGGCACCTCGCTCATCAGCGCCTGCTCGACGCTCGTGCGCAAGGCCGCGGCGCGGCCCAGCGTCCAGCCGGCCGGCATGTGCATGTGCACGTCGGCAAAACGGCGCTGGCCGGCGCGCCGCGTGACGAGGTGGTCGAAGCGGATCGTCGCGTGCGCGAACTGCGCGAGCGCCTTCTCGATCTGCGCGCGCACCTCCGGCTCGACGGCCGAGTCCATCAGGCCCTCGACCGAACGGCGCGCGAGGGGTTCCACCTCGCGCAGGATGTTCAACGCGACGCCAATCGCCAGCAGCGGGTCGAGCCACAGCCAGCCGGTCAGCGGCACCAGCAGCAGGCCGACGACGACGCCGATCGAGGTCCACACGTCGGTGAACAGGTGACGCGCGTCGGCCTCGAGCG
>Ga0075366_10001307_pt1 | contig 12421 bp, 13 predicted proteins | sample EndMethybrTD3031_FD_72351 | JGI IMG/M metagenome (GOLD analysis project Ga0075366, IMG submission 72351) | Populus endosphere microbial communities from Tennessee, USA - Endosphere MetaG P. TD hybrid TD303-1 | ecosystem: Host-associated > Plants > Roots > Endosphere | place: USA: Tennessee... | reverse complement strand
GAATTCGCGCGGCCTCGACCTCACCGCCACGTACGTCTGGCCGCACGGCGCGCAGCTGCGCGCCGTGCGGCCAGACGTACGTGGCGGTGAGGTCGAGGCCGCGCGAATTCAGGCCGCCGCGATTGCCGAACACGTTCATGCCGTCGCCGGCGGTCATCAGCTCGATCACGTCGCGGATCCGGAATGCGTACAGCGACGACTCCAGGGTCAGCGCCTCGCTGGGCCGCCAGCTCGCGACGAGCTCGCGCGAGGCCAGCGTCTCGACCTTCAGGTCCGGGTTCGCGCGCTGCGTGTCGTCGGCATACAGCCGCTCGAACGCGTTCGGTTCGCGAAACGCGCTGCCCTGGGTCCACTTGAGGGTCCATTGCCGGTTGGGCGTCCAGATGACGGCCCAGCGCGGCGAGGTCGTGAACTGGCCGTCGATGCGGCGATCCGCACGCAGGCCGGCATTGAGCAGCCAGGCCGGCGCGAGCTGCCATTCGTCCGCGGCATAGAGCGCATAGCGCGCCGAATCGACGTTGAAGTCGGTCAGGACCTGCGCGTCCGGACTGGCGCTTTGCAGCAGGATGGATTGCCGGGTGTTGCGCTGGAACTCGATGCCCGCGGTCAGGCGGTGATCGGCAAAGCCCAGCCAGCTATAGCGGGCCTCGCCCGACCAGGCGTTCGCAGCGTCTGCCTCGGTGGAGACGGACGGATCGTCGCGCGGCCCGAACACGCTGCGCAGGCGGAACCGGTAGCGCTCGAGGCCTGCGCGCAGGCTGATCTCCTGATTGGCGTCCAGGCGCTCGGCGTAGTCGGCGTTGAGAAAGCCATAACGATCGGTCCAGACGTTGGGGGCGCCGAACAGCACCCCGTAGGACGCGGTCGGGATGTGCTTCTCTCGTTCCGACAGGCCGGCGCTGACCGTCAGGCTGGACCAGCGCGCCTTCATGAACATCTTGCCGGCCGATTCGCCGTCGGCATCGTGCGCGATGCCGCCGTTGTTCTCGGGCGTGTCGAACTCCGGGAAGTACAGGTCGCGCCCGGGGCGCCGCTCCGAGGCCAGCCCGAAGATCACGCGCGCGCCGGCGAGCTCACCGCCCCAGGTTGCGCCGGCCTTGCGGTTCGCCGACGTGCCGATCTCGCCCGACACCTTCAGGCCGGCGAGCTGCGAGGGCGTGCGCGTGATGACGTTGACGACGCCCAGCACCGCGCTCGACCCGTAGAGCGCCGAGCCAGGCCCGGCGATGAATTCGACGCGGTCGATCAGGCTCACGTCGAGCGGAAACTCGCGGCCCACCGGGCCGCCTTCGTACAACGCGTCGTTGATGCGCGCGCCGTCGATGAGCACCAGCAGGCGCGACGTGAAGTCGCCCGGCCGGCTGATCCCGCGAATGCCGCCGTAGGCATACGTGCGGTCGTACTGGATATTGATGCCCGGCATGCTCTCGAGCACCTCGGCGAGCGTGCGGTAACCCTGGGCGCGGATTTCGCCGCCGGTGCGGATCACCACGGCCGCCGGCGCGCGCTCCAGATCCTGCTCGTGCTTCGAGGCGCCGGCGGTGCGGCCGTCGCCATAGACCGGCTGGGTCAGCACGCGCTGCAGGTCTTGCAGGGTCGTCGACGGGTCGGCCGCGGCGCCGTCGGCCGAAGGCCCCTGGGCGTGGGCGCACACGGCCACGAGCCACGATCCCACGACCGCGGCCAGGCGTTGGCGGCGGTGTCGACGGTGGCGGTGGGGCTCAGTGCGGCAGGGCGCGTCGCGGAGTTTGTCTGGCTTGAACATTCGTGACCGGAAGCGCAGGTGTGCGGCCTCTGCGGCGAATTTTCCCGGGGGCCTTCGCGGGGCGATGCGAGGAATACCGGCCGTTGAACGCGTCAAACCAGAGGAACGGCGTATCGCGCGGCCGATCACGTGCCGGGGGCCATGCCGAGTGCGGCACACTCGCGCCGAGGGCGACACAAAGGCATTCGAACCATGGCACTTCCACACGCGGCCTCCGGCGAACCTCTGGACGTGCGCGCGCTCGGCGAGACGCTCGTGCACCACAAGACGGCAGCGCTGTTCAAGTCGCAGCAGCTCGAAGTGATCCGGCTCGTGCTTCCAGCCGGCAAGGTGCTGCCGCCTCACAAGGTTCCCGGCGAGATCACCATCCAGTGCATCGAGGGCATCCTCGACATCGACGCACACGGTTCGAAGCAGCGCCTGGTCGCAGGACAGCTGCTGTTCCTGGCAGGCGACGAGCTGCATGCCGTCACCGCCGTGGAGAACGCCAGCGCGCTGCTGACGATCGTCCTGGCGGGCGCCGGCAAGGCTTGAACGCTACGCCAGCGCGGCGATCTTCAACGCCGTGGCGATCATCCGACTGTGCACTCCTGTGAGAGTCGTCCTACGCCCGAATTGGAAAAAAGCTACGCGAGCGAGACTGCGGGTTTGGGCTAAATTTCCCAAAACGCGCCGACGTTGTGGCGCGCTGAAGGAGAACCCGGATGGGACGAAGCGAATTCTCCAAGGCACTGTTCGCCGGTGCGTTGACGCTGACCGCAGCGAATGCCGTGCATGCCCGAACCGTCGTGTTCTTGTCCGAGGCACGCGATGACATGACATTCAGCAATGCGGTCGTCGACACCACCGCGACCCGTGTGAGCTTCGACCTGTCGGGCACGTCAACGGCCGACGATGGCAAGAAGACCTTCGGCGAATTCCCGCTCGCGACATCACCGCTCGGTGTGACGACCGCGGCACTCAACGGCGGTTCGGTGTTCGGCTGGGATCTGGACGCGAAGACCACGTTGAACCACGAGGCGCACCGTCATGAGGCTGACGCGATCGACCCGATGAATTTCCAAGGCAAGCACGGGCTCGACGTGTCACCAGTCTCCGCGATCCCTGAACCGCCAACCTACGCGATGCTGGCGGCCGGCCTCGCCGGCGTCGCCATCATCACGCGACGTCGCCGTCGGGGCCGCAGATGATGATGATGGACTTGATCGCTTACCGTGCGGCAGTCGCCGAGGCCCTGATGCGAAATCACCGTCGCAGTTGGCAGGACGCGTTTGAAACAGCGGAGGCCATCTCGGCGACGTACAGGGCCGAGGGCGTCAGTCCTGACGTCGCCGCCTTGCTTTGGGTTCGATACACGACGCGCGCCGTGGCGGCGTAGCCCCGTTGCCCCAGCGGAGGGTCACATGCAATCTTCCTTTGCTTACACGAGCGGCCAGACGAAAGTCGTATGCGCCACTTTGCTGCTGGCGGATGGCCGATACTGCGGCAACTTCGTTGCCATCACGACCACCCCCGACGGCCGTCGCGAGATCCACGAGCGAACGTGCCCTGGGTGGAACCCCACGCTCGAAGACGCTTTGACCTGCGCACGAGCCTTGGCTGAGTCGGTCTATCCGCCGACACCTCAAGCGCAGTCGGCAACGTCGACCGCGGCGCATGTCTGATGCGTCCATCGCGTGCAGCGTCTTCATCCGAAGCTCTCGAGCGGCCGGGGCTCGAGCGCGAGCCTTCAATCGTCGTCGTCGACAGGCGCGCGGTGGCGGATATCCTTCACGATATCGCCCCAGACGTCAGTGGCCACGGGGCCACGTCCCGCGTCGGGTAGGAGCGGCTTCACCGCATAGCGCGGGGAGCCTGCATCGGTTCGGAATTCCACCGCGACGCCGATGCGACCAGATGCGAGCCGCGCCACGACATCACTCGCGTGGTCCGTCGGGTGAATGGCGAGGCTCTCCGCAAACCCGAGTGCCCGCAGCTCGGCGATCTCGCTGGCGAATCGCTTCATAGTCTCCTGCCGTGGAATGATGGGTCGCGCGCCGGCCCGCTGCGGCGGGCGCCAGCTGCGCTGGTTCCGATTGACCTGATCGATGCTAAGGGCGTAGCGGCAGTGCGAACGCTCAAGTCAGGTTCAGCGCAGGGAATTGCGCGCCCCGGCGCGTCACGAAATGTAGATGTGCTCAAAGCGACGCAGCCCTGCCTCGAGCGCTGTTCAACGACCCGTCGGATATCGCTTGCAAGCGTCGCAAGTCCGAGGCTGCCTACGTCAGCGCGGCGAGCAACCCGAGCGGGTTCTTCGTGATCGCGACCGAGACGATCCAGGCGACGACGGCCAGCGCAGCGACCCACGCGCACGCCCGAACGGCTTTGGGACAGCCGGGCCGCAGCGCCACGACACCGAGCCCGACGTAGAGCACGAGGCCGGCGATCTTCGCGAGCAGCCACGGCGCCTGGTCGGGGGTGAGGCGCAGCATCCACGCCAAGGTCAGCGCGGACAGCAGCAGGACCGAGTCGACGAGGTGCGGCAAGGTCTTCGCCGCGCGGCTGCCGACCCAGCGGGCCCCCACCAACGACGCCGCACCGCGCACGAAGAAGCCGGTGACGGACAGCGCGACGGCGCTCTGGTGCACGAGCTTCACAGCGGCGTAGTCCATGTTCAACCGGGCCGGCCATCGAGGCGCGGCCGCGACAGGACCGCCCAGTAGCGGACGGCGTAGAGCGCGAAGCCGGCCGACCACAGCACGGCCGAGCACAGCACCGCGTGCACGGTCAGCGCCGGCGCGATCAACGGCGGGACGACGCGAACCACCGCCGCCAGCAGCACCAGCGCGTAGCAAGCCGTGTCGAACCGGTCCGAGCGCAGCGGCCGTGCGGTGTGGCCACGGGCGGTCCGCGTCATCATCCCGATGACGAGCCCGCCGACCGCGCCGACCGTCAGCGCGTGGATCGCGACGGAGGGTGCGACCCAGTCGAGCTCGGCGAGCGCGCGCAGCGCCAGGTGGACCGGCACCCACAGGTAGGCGAGGTGAAGAACCCAGACCAGCGGTACGCGCCGCGTCTTCCAGGGCTGCCAGAGGGCCCAGCGCCAGGCATGGGCGACGCACGCGGCGCCGGCGAGTACGGCGATCGGAGCCCCGTTCAACCCCAGCGCATCGGCCGCCAGCAAGGCCAGCACGCCGCCCAGCGCCGCCTTCTCGAGGTGCGGATGCCGGCTCGCCTGCGCGCCGGGCACGCCGTTGTTCGTGAACATCGGGATCACGCGGCCGCCCATCACGGCCAGAATGAAGAGGACGACATCGAGCGCCACCCGGATGCCCAGCCACGCGGGCACGCGCGCGACGCCCAACTGCGAGAGGTGAATGAACGCCGCGGCAAGGGCGAGCAGCCCCAGCAGCCCGACGAAGAAGTAGTTGCGCCGGTTCTTCGCCTTCCAGAACGGAATCGCCAGCGCGATCGCGGCGGCCAGCGGAAACGCCACGTTGACCAGCGCCGCGGCGACGGCGTACGGCGTCAGCACGAGCACGCGGGCCGCCACCCAGAGCGCGGCGAGTGCGGCCAGCGTCGCGCCGGTCGGCGTCGGCTGACCAGTCCAGTTGCGGCCCGCGGTGAACAGGAACCCGACCATGACCGCCAGCGTGAAGCCGAACAGCATCTCGTGCGCGTGCCACATCGGACCGGCCAGGTAGGCGTGGACCAGCAGGCCCGAGAACTGCAATGCCCACAGCGGCACCGACAGCGCGGCGAACACGCTCGCGAGCAGGTAGAACGGCCGGAAGCCCAACGCGAACAACGCGAGGCGCTTTGGCGCGGCGCGCGGCGGTTCGTCAATGTTCAGCAGTGACGCCATGATGTCGTTGCGGTGGTGACGGGTGTTTGATTCGCCAGGCGATGGCCGAGCCTGCCAGCGTCGCGGCGAACAGCGCGATGGACAGCGCATTGGCGGCCGCGGCCGAAGCCAGTGCGCCGAGGTCGGCGTGTCCCCCGACCAGCCGGACGGCCAGCGAGCCGTGCAGCAGCACCAGCGGCAGGTAGAAGGCCCGGCCGAAGAGCAGCTTCACGCGAGCCAGCGCGGGCAGGATGACCGGCGCGTGGCCGAGCATCATGCTGAACACGAAGCCCAATGCCAGCGCATGCAGCGCGGCGTCGCGCAGCGGCAGGGCCAGGGCGGTGCCGACCCAGGCCACGCCTGCGACGAAGAGCCAGAAGTAGCCGAGCAGCAGGCAGACGGCCATGTAGCGGGGCAGGCCGCGTGCATGCACCGTGCGCCGCGCGATGTCGAAGCCCAGCAGCCAGATCGCCAGGCACAGCAGCGAAAGCCCGAAGAGAACGCCGCCCCAAAGCGCCGACACGGCGGACAAGGCCGCGCCGAGCAGCATGGCGGCGAAGATCGCGTAGAGCGAGCGCGATGCGCCTTCGCGGCGGCGCATCAGGCGGGTCATCTCGAGGCGTTCGGCCGCAATGGTCAGGACCAGGAACGAGAACCACCACGGCACGACGGCGCCCGGCGGCGCGTCGAGCGCGTACAGCACCGTGCCGGCGAACCACGCGAGCGCAGCCACCAGCAGCAGCACAGTGTGCGCGGCACGCTGGCGCACGACGACGAGCAGATTGACGGCCACGAAGGCGATGCACGCGCCGAGCACGAGCCCGCGAGCGATGGCCGTGGCGCCGCACAACATCGCCAGCCCCGCGAGACCGGACGCGAGCGGCCCCGCATAGGCCAGCGTCTTCTTGACCGCGGCCGCCCGCTCGAGGCCGATGACCGTGCCCATGAAGGTGCCGATCAACAGGAATGCATGGGCCGCAACGGCCTGGCCGGCCCACACGTCTTGAGCACCCTGCGGCAGCGCGACACCGGCGCGCAGCAGCCCGCCGGCGACGCCGGCGACGAGCGAGAGCGCCGCCAGCAGCGCGAAGGCCAGACGGAGCAGGACGCGGGGCGCTGCTGCGGCTCGTGGCGTACGTTGCATGTGGCGTTTTCGCGCGCGTCCTACCAGCCCATGAACGCCTTTGCGCGGTCGCTCATGCGGTCCGCGGTCCACGGCGGCTCCCACACCAGTTCGACGTCGACCGCCATGTGCGCGGGCACGACGCGGTCGAGTTCGCTCCCCACGTCGTCGACGATCACGTCGGTGACGGGGCATGCCGCGGAGGTCATCGTCAGCAGCACGTTCAGGCGATCGCTGTCGACCGTCACGCCATAGACGAGGCCGACGTCGACGATGGTCATCGCCACTTCGGGGTCGACCACGCGACGCAAGGCGTGCTCGATCGGCCCGCGCAACGCTTCAGGCCCCGAGTACGGGTAGGGCGATGCGCCGGGGCTGGAATTCATGAGGTCGCTTGAAGATGCATTGTGAATGCAGCTATTGTAGGAACGCGGGTCGCGGCCCATTTGATTTCCATCAAGGCGTGCGCGGCGGCGGCATCCTTGCGAATGCGCAAGCGCGCGGCGCTGATACGCGCATAGAGTGCGAGCCGATGGCCACACCCCTGACCGACGTTCATGAGCCTGTCGGCACGATCGCTCTGACGCTCAGGGCCGCCTACCAGTTCACGGTCGACTTCGGACTCGATGGCGTGCCGCCGCTTGCGACCGACGCGACGCCGCCGCTGGGCGCAGGGCACGGGCCCGACTCGGAGAGGCTGCTGATGGCCGCGGTCGGCAACTGCCTGGCCGCGAGCCTCGCGTTCTCGCTTCGCAAGTTCAAGAACGAAGCCGTGGGCATCAAGGCGACGGTATCGGCTGAGCTCGCGCGCAACGAGCACGGGCGCCTGCGCGTGCACGGCATGGCCGTGGACATCGTGCTCGATGAAGTCGCCGCCGCGCTGCGGCTGCTCGACCGGGCGCTGGCGCAGTACGAGGACTTCTGCGTCGTGACGCAGAGCGTCCGCGCCGCCATTCCGGTCACGGTCCGCGTATTCGACGGCGCGGGAGTTCTGCTCACGCCGCTGAAGTAGAGCCTGCGCCTACGCAGGCGACGCTGCGGCAGCCGGCGCGTCGCCGCCGAGCAGGCGGACCATCAGCTCGCGCACGCTGCGGATCTGGTCGCCGAAGGGCAGCGGTCCGCGGCCCGTGAAGAAGAGGCCGCGCTTGACGTCGCCCTTCAGCGCCGCGGCCAGCTGCTGGTCGATGCAGAACTGGCCCCAACCCACCTTGCCGTCGCGCAGCCCGCACTGCGCCAGGCAATCGAAGGCCTTGGTGCAGCGCGCCTTGGCGTGCGCCACCGCCTGCAGCCGCGTTTCGGCCTTCAGGTAGGCCTGCAGCCAGGGGGTCAGAACGGCCCGCGCGGGCAGACCGGCGACGCTCGTGAACTCGACCTTGTCTTCCTCGCGCGCTTCAGCCAGCACGCGCTTGAACGCCGGATGCGCATCGCTCTCTTCGGTGACGGCGAAGGGCGTGCCGAGCTGCACTGCGGATGCACCGAGCCCCGTGATGCGGCGCACGTCGTGCGCGCTTCGGATGCCGCCCGCGGCGATGACGGGCGTTCGTTCGATGCCGGCCGAGCGCAGGACCGCGAGCGTCTCCGGTATGCAGCGCTCGAAATCGAACCGCGGATCGCCGAGGTCTTCGACCTTCGCCGCGCCGAGGTGGCCGCCGGCCAGCCGCGGGTGCTCGAGCACGATCGCGTCAGGCATGCGCTTCTTGCGCTCCCACTTGCGCACGACCAGCTGCACGCCGCGCGCGTCCGACAGGATGGGGATGAGCGCCACGCCAGGGTGGTCGGCCGCGAGCTCCGGCAGGTCCCACGGCAGGCCGGCGCCCACGACCAGCGCGTCGATCCCGGCTTCGAGAGAACGCTTGACGTAAGCGGCGTACTCGCCGACGGCACGCATGACATTCACCGCCAGCAGGCCCATGCCGCCCGAGAGACTCCGTGCCTGGGCGATCTCCCGCTCCAGTGCGGTGAGGTTCGCCGCATCGATGGCGGCCTTCGCGGCGGGGCCCACACCGAGCGCGAGCGCGCGCGTTCGCTCCATCAGGTCGGGATGGTGGCGGCGCAGGTCCACCGAGCTGATCGTGCCGACGCCGCCCAGCGACGCGACCGTTCCGGCCAGCCGGTGCGCCGACACGCCGATGCCCATGCCGCCTTGCACGATCGGCAGCACACGGCGGCCGCCCAGGCTCAAAGGCGCGAAGGTGCTGTGCGCCAGCAGGCGCTGCATGTCGTCTGGAATCACGGGGGCGGCGTCGCGAAGGCGCAAAGCGGATCACTGTAGGAGGGGGCGACGCGGGCGTCCTTGAGGTATGTCAATGTCGCGCGGCGAGACGCGTGACGCGGCCTTGGCCGGCCTGTGAAGAAGCAGAACGAAAAAGCAGAACGCCGGACAGGGCCTGCTTGTTGCGCGTGATGTCGGCCAGCGTGTACTGGTCCAGCACGCCGTAGAACGCCTTGACCGCTTCCGCCAGCACGCCCTTCAGGCGACAGCATTTCTCGATGGCGCAGTGGCTCTCTTCGGTCGAGAAGCACTCGGCGGGCATGGCCGCGCCTTCGGTGTCGCGCACGACCCGGCCGACGCCGATGTCCCGGGCCGGCCGCGCCAGCATCAAGCCGCCGCCCTTGCCGCGCACCGTCTCGACCCAGCCTCGCTTGCCGAGATGGTGCACGACCTTGGTCAAGTGGTTCTCTTTGATGTCGAAGGCCGCGCTGATCTCGGCGATGGTGGCCCGGCGTTCGGGCTCCGCGGCCAGATAGATCAGCACGCGCAGGCTGTAGTCGGTGAATGCGGTGAGCTTCATGCTTCAGTGCTTGGCGGTTGCAGGGATCGCGCCGATCGGCGCCTGCCGCGTCGACGTGCGCCGCAGCAGGTACAGCGCATACACGGCCAGGAACACGCTGCCGGCCGCGAACACGATGTCACCCGGAACGCGCAGCCAGACCAGCGTCTCCATCACGTCCGAGTGGATCACATCGGGCGAGCGGGCGTACCACAGGCCCTTGCTGATGCTGGCCCAGGCCTGGTAGATGCCGGCCGGCAGCAGCGACATGAAGACCATCATCGCCAGGCCGATGTTCAGGCTCCAGAACGCGGGCTTCAGGAACTTGTCGGCGTGCAGCGCCCGGTCGAACAGGCCGCGCAGGCAGAACAGCATCAGTCCGATGCCCAGCATGCCGTACACGCCGAACAGCGCCGCGTGGCCGTGGGCCGCCGTCATGTTCAGACCCTGCACGTAGTAGAGCGATGCGGGCGGGTTGATCGCGAAGCCCAGCAGCCCCGCGCCCACCGTGTTCCAGAAGCCCACTGCGACGAACGACAGGATGACCCACTTGTATGCACCCAGCCAGGCCACGTTCTTCGAGCGGCGATAGGTCTGCAGCGCCTCCAGGCCGATCAGCGTCAGCGGCACCACTTCCAGGGCCGAGAACACCGCGCCCACGGCGATGACCGACGTCGGCGTGCCGGTCCAGTACAGGTGGTGCAGCGTGCCCAGGATGCCGCCGAACAGGAAGACGATGGTCTCCGCGACGATCGCGCGGTTGGCCGAAGCCGCCCGCACCAGGCCCAGGTTCGTGAAGATCAGCGCGACCACGGCGGTGGCGAACACCTCGAAGAAGCCTTCGACCCACAGGTGCACCAGCCACCATCTCCAGTACTCGATCATCGAGTAGTGGGTGTGCTGGTCCCAGGTCAGCGAGCTCGCATAGAAGCCGCCGATGCAGGTGGCCGACAGGAACACCATCGCGATCAGGCCGCGGGTTTCCGACGGCGTCTTCAGCGCGGGCCACAGCGCGCGGCCGAGCAGGAACACCCAGAACAGCAGGCCCACGAACAGCAGATACTGCCAGAAGCGGCCCATGCTCGTGAACTCGAGGCCCTGGTTGCCGAACCAGAAGCTGAAGTCGATTCCGCGGTGCTGCAGCGTGCCCAGCCAGCCGGTGACGGTCGAGCCCAGCACGACGACGATGAGCGCCCAGAACAGCGCATCCACGCCGAGCTTCTGCAGCCTCGGCTCGCGCCCCGACAGCAGCGGCGCCACATACAGGCCCGTGGCCAGCCAGGCGGTCGCGATCCAGAAGATGCCGATCTGCGTGTGCACCGTGCGGCTGATGGTGTAGGGCAGCACCTGCGCGAGCGGAATGCCGAAGAACGACTGGCCTTCGACCGCGTAGTGCGCCGTGATGGCGCCCATGCCGATCTGCAGCAGCATCAGCGCGATCACCACGAAGAAGTACTTGCGTGTCGCCTTCATCGACGGCCTGGCCTTGACGCCCAGCAGCGGGTCGGCCTTCGGCACCTCGGCTTCTTCTTCGTGCCGGTCCCGGCCGTGCAGCCACAGCATCGCGGCGATGCCGGCCAGCAGCAGGATGATGCTGACCATCGACCACATCGCGGCCGAGGTGCTCAGGGTGTTGCCGACCAGCGGCTCGTGCGGCCAGTTGCTCGTGTACGAGAGCGCGGTCTCGCCGGGCCGGTTGGTCGCCGCGGCCCACGAGGTCCAGAAGAAGAACGCGGTCAACGCCTGGCGGCTCGCCTTCTCCGGAAGCGCGCCTTCGGTCATCGCGTACTGGTCACGCAGCTTCGCGAGCGCCGGGTCGGTGCCGAACAGGCCTTCGTAGTGGCTCGCGACCTCGCGTATGGCCTGCGCGCGCTCCGGCGAGACCTTCACGACGCCGCTGCTCTCGTCGTAGGTGTTGCGGCGCATCTCGGCGCGAACGCGGGCGCCGACAGCGGCTTCGTCGGCTTCGCTCAGCGCCGGCGTGGCGCGGCGCTGCTGCGCCGTGCGGATGGCGTGCAGCGCCGTGACTTCGCGGTGCAGCCAGTCGGCCGACCAGTCCGGTGCCACATAGCTGCCATGGCCCCAGACCGTGCCGAGCTGCTGGCCGCCGGCCGACAACCAGGCCTGCTGGCCGAGCTGGACCTGTTCGCCGGTGAACAGCACATCGCCGTCGGTCGTGACGACCGACTTCGGGATCGGAGGCGCCGCGAGATAGATCTGCCATCCGAGGTAGCCGAGCGCTCCGAACGACAGCACGAAGATGAGGCCGAGCCAACGCCACAGCCTGCTGGTGGATTTCATGACATGGTCCTATGAAGGTTGTTGCGGGGGAGAAGAGAAAGGAGAAAGAAAAGGGAGAAAGACGAGCGAGGCGACAAAGATGCATTTCGAATGCAGCAATTCTAGGAATCGCAACCCCGTGCTTGTTTGATCTGCCTCAAAGGGTGCTGCCGCGGCGTTCATACGATAGGTGCAGATCACATGCACCTTCATGCATGCGCCGTCACGCATGCACCTTCACCACCACCGCAGATCGGAGGCTCTATGTCCACTCGCATGAAGGCGTCCCTGGCCGGGATGCTCTCGGCACTCTGGTTGCTGACACTGTCCGCAGCCCCCGCTGCATCGGCAGCCGAACTCGCGAAGACGAATGCCGCGGGTGACTTCGGGCCGCCGCGCGGGGCGCCGATTCACGCCGTGCTGACGAGTCCGCCGAACGTTCCGCCGCCCATCACCCGCAAGCATCCCGCCAAGGTCATCGTCGAGCTCGAAGTCGTCGAGAAGGAGATGGCCATCTCCGAAGGCGTCAGCTACACGTTCTGGACCTTCGGAGGCACGGTGCCGGGCAGCTTCATCCGCGTGCGCCAGGGCGACACGGTGGAGTTCCACCTGAAGAACCACCCCAGCAGCAAGATGCCGCACAACATCGACCTGCACGG
>Ga0075366_10001305_pt1 | contig 12425 bp, 12 predicted proteins | sample EndMethybrTD3031_FD_72351 | JGI IMG/M metagenome (GOLD analysis project Ga0075366, IMG submission 72351) | Populus endosphere microbial communities from Tennessee, USA - Endosphere MetaG P. TD hybrid TD303-1 | ecosystem: Host-associated > Plants > Roots > Endosphere | place: USA: Tennessee... | reverse complement strand
GGCCATCGACTTCACGCAACGCCAGCAAGCCCTTGTTACTCAGATAACCAGGGGCCGGACTGGCCATGCCGTGGCCACGCAATGTGATGTCCACACGCTCGACGTAGCGCCACAGATGTGCATACGCCAGATGAAGATCGCCCGCCGCACGCTCCAGCAGCGCCTCGGGCACAGCCGTCTCCAGCCAGCGTCGTGTGTCCTGCGGCGAGCGATCACTGAGGGCGTTGTAGGCCGTGAAAACCGTATGCTCGGGTCTGGCTACACGGATCAGCTGATGCGTCGCCACGACGTAGCCGAGACCCTTGCCTTCGTAGGTGACGTTGTCCCACGCCAGCGTGGATGCGGCGCGCTCTTCGGGGAAACGCCGCATGAGGAAATTCGCAATCATCCAGGGGACACTTTGCGGCAGATGCGTGACAGGATCGAAACCGAAGCCGTGGATGTCGCTCACCACATGCGCGGCAACATGCAAGGGCATGGCGCAAATGGCATGACGGGCACGTACGCGCAAGGTACGTAACAGGCCGCCACCCGATGCGGGCTGAACGATCAGCGCCTCGACGCCCTTGCCTTTGGCGCGAAGGCTGGCCGCGAAGCCCGTCATCTGGCGCGGCATGGTGGCGTCATCAGGATGCCTGGCATTGCCGAAACCAATGCGATCACGCAGCGCTCGCACCAGACCCTGCAAACCATCCGGCCAGGTAAGCACCGCACCGGATTCGGCATTGCGTGCCTCGCCCACACGGCTCGCAAAATAGTGCAGGCCGGCGTAGGCCGAGGTGTGCTCGTAGCCCGTGCCATAGTCGTCACGACACGCGTAGTTCGCGTACCAATGCAGTGGCGCAGAGCGATAGTCCTCGCGAACAAGCCAGTCGCGGAAACTCAACTTGTCGAGCTCGCGCCACCGGGCATCCTGCGAAGACAGCGCGATCGGGATCGCAAAAGCGCGCTTGCCGTCACTGCCCGTCGCGGTCTTGAGTTGCTCCACGTAGCGCAGAAAGCGCTGATGCTCGTCTCGCTCCGGTGCAGTAGCAGCCTCTTCCGGCAGAAGGTCCTCATGCCATTTGCCTGCACGCAACAAGCGCTCCTGCTGTGTGTGGACGAGGATTCTTTCATCGAACTCGGGACGACGCCCGAACGGATCGCCGACAATGACGCCGACATCCGCAAGCATCTCGCGCACATGACGCGACTCCATCGAAGGCAAGGGCAGGTAATGCGCACCCGTGGGGCAGGCCTGGCCCGCCATGCTGGTCCCGGCGGCGTTGCCGTCTGGTTCCGGCCCGGCCACCATGAGGATGTTGCGACGCCCTTCTTTCGCCAGCCGCCATGCAGCGCTGATCCCCGCCACGCCGCTACCAAGGATGACGACATCGCAGTCGAGCTCGCCCGAGGGCGGGGGCAATTTCGCCGCGTCGCGCAGCATGTGCCCCCCGGCCATGCCGGGCATGAGGACACGCACCGGTGGCGCCTGCCAGGGCAGCCGGCCGCATCCCGACAGCAAACCCGCCGCGCTTGCCGCGAGGAACTGGCGACGATTCACGCCAGGCAACACTAGCGAATCACCCGGTGCCAGTCCTGCTCGAAGTAGTGCACCAGCGACTGGTTGTTGAGCCGGTTGGGCTCCACCTCGGGTGCGACCATGTCCGGCGGGAAATGGAACATCTCGCGCGTGCTTGATGCGTCGAGAAAACGCATCGGCACGTCGTAGTGATCGGGTTGTGTAAAGCTGTCATGCTTGCTCGCCAACACGTAACCCCACTCGCCGAAGGAGGGCACGTTGGCGTGATACGGCCAGGTATGGAAGCCCGCCTCGCGCAAGGTCGCCACCACGCACCAGAAGGCGTGCGGCGCGAAGTACGGTGAAGTGGATTGCACGACGACATAGCCATGCTCGGCGAGATGCTTGCTTACCAGCCGATACATCGGCACGGAGTAGAGCTTGCCGAGCGCGAAGTTGGACGGGTCCGGCAGATCGATGATGACGGCATCGTAGGAGCCCGTGTCCGTTTCCAGCCACTGCCCTGCATCGGCATTGATGACTTTCACGCGCGGATCGGTCAGCGAATGATGGTTGATGGCGGTCAGCGCCTCCGACGTAGAGAACAGTTTCGTCATCGCCTGGTCCAGATCCACCAGTGTGATGTGTTCCAGCTTCGGGTACTTGAGCAGCTCGCGCACGGCAAGCCCGTCGCCACCACCGAGCACCAGCACACTGCGCGCACCGGGCAGCGACTGCATCGCAGGATGAATCAGTGCCTCGTGATAGCGATGCTCATCGCGCGTCGAGAACTGCAGGTTGCCATTGAGATACAGACGCAGATCGTCCTGCCAGCGCGTCACCACCATGCGTTGATACGGCGTCGTCTCGGCATGAATGATCTGATCACCGAACACACTTTGCTCAGCCCAATTCGTGAGCTGCGATGAAAACGCCAGCCCGCCGATGAGCACGATCACCACAACCGCACCACGCATGTGGATACCGCGCTTTCCGTGCAGCTCCTTGCTGAACACTTGCGCCGTAAACAGGGCAACACCGGCATTGAGCAAACCAAAGACCAATGCCGTACGCGACATGCCGAGGCGTGGCGCGAGGACCAGCGGAAACAGCAGCGAAACAGCCAGTGCACCGAGGTAGTCAAAGGTAAGTACACGACTCACCATCTCGCGCAGCTCTGCCTTGCGGCCATACAGCACGCGCATGACGAGCGGGATTTCCATGCCGACCAGCACACCGATCAGGAACACGAGCGCATATAGCACAGTGCGAAATGGTGCGGATGCCCAGGCGAAGATCGAAAACAGGATCGTCGCCGACAGGCCACCGACAATGCCGACCAGTAGTTCAACATCAATGAAACGCGCCAGCGCATCTTCGTCCTTGATGTAACGCGAAAGGTGCGAACCCACGCCCATGGCAAACAGGTAGCAGCCGATGATGGACGAGAACTGCAGGACCGTATCGCCGAGCAGATAGCTGGCCAGCGCGCCCGCAATGAGCTCATAGGCCAGGCCACAGGAGGCAACGACGAAAACGGAGAGAATCAGGACGCGATCGCGCATGCACAAGCTTTGGTTTGCAAATTGACGGAAAACACTTGTCCGTTGGTACATTTCATCTGAACGGGCTTGCACCGGTCATGACCGCTTGCTACGCTGCGACGGCCAGATTGGAGCTACCGGGAGACGGCAGATGGTATTACAACAACTATACGCATACCTGATTCATCTACTCGCCGGACTGGCTGTGGTTGGAGCCTTTGTCGCCGTCTACCTGCAGGTCACGCCATTCCGCGAACTGCACCTGATCCACAACGGTGGCGTCGCTGCCGCCCTGTCCCTCTCCGGCGCCACACTGGGCTTTGCACTGACGGTGGCTTCGAGCATCCTGCACAACGACACATTTCTCATGTTCCTGTTCTGGGCCGCCTGCAGCGCTGCTGTGCAGGTCATCGCTTATGCGTTTGTCGCACGCCTGTTGCCGAGCCTCAATGCAGCGCTGGAGAACAACAACGTCGCCATGGGCGGTCTCATGGGCGTTGTGTCACTGGTTGTCGGCACCATCAACGCAGCCGCACTTTCGTAAAGTCTTTTGTAATGACGTAGCGTTCCTGCCAACGTCGTTTTTGCCAGCAAGGAGAGCCATCATGGGTCTGGGCGATTTCATCAAGAAACAGTTTATCGACGTCCTGCAATGGACCGAAGACAGCGAGGGCACACTCGCCTGGCGCCATCCCATGGATGGCATGGAAATCCAGAATGGCGCCAGCCTCACGGTGCGCGATTCGCAAATGGCCGTGTTCGTGAATGAGGGCAAGGTCGCCGACGTGTTCGGCCCCGGCATGTACAAGCTCACCACGCAGACACTGCCGGTACTCACCTACCTGAAGAACTGGGACAAGCTGTTCGAGTCCCCCTTCAAGTCCGATCTGTACTTCTTCAGCACGCGTCTGCAGCTCAGCCGCAAATGGGGCACGCCGCAGCCGATCACGATCCGCGACAAGGACTTCGGCATGGTGCGCCTGCGCGCCTTCGGCATGTACTCCTACAAGCTGACCGATCCGAAAAAGTTCTACACCGAAATCAGTGGCACACGCGAGGTCTACACGCGCGATCAGCTTGAAGAGCAATTGCGCAACCTCGTCGTGTCCACGATGACATCGACATTGGGCAGCGCCGAGCTACCCTTCCTCGACATGGCGGCCAACCAGAGCCTGCTGTCGCAAAAGATGAAAGAACACATGACGCCGGTGTTCGATCAGTACGGCTTGGCGCTCGACAACTACGCCGTCGAGAACATCTCGCTGCCCGAAGAGCTGCAGAAGGCCATCGACACGCGCATCTCGATGGGCATGATGGGCGACATGGGCAAATTCACGCAGTACCAGGTCGCCAGCAGCATCCCGCTTGCCGCTCAGAATGAAGGTGGCCTGGCGGGCGTGGGAGCGGGTCTCGCAGCAGGTGTAGGCATGGGTCAGGTGATGGCCGATGCGATGCGCTCCAGCCTGAATCCGGCAGCGGCAGCCCCTGCTGCCGAGGCCCCGGAAGCACGTCTCGAAAAGCTCAAAGGCATGCTCGACAAGGGGCTGATCTCGCAAGCGGATTACGACACGGCGAAGGCAGAAATACTCAAGAAACTGATCGGCTGATCAACGGTTTTGCGCTGGTGGGTGCAGAGCGGAATATCACCTGACCAGCGTTCCGTGCCTCGCACACAAAGAAGTAGCCTGAGCTAACCCATGTACCAAGTCGCCTGTCCCAGTTGCGGAGCACAAGTCAGTTTCCGCTCGGCCGCCTCGGTCATGGCGGTGTGCGTCTATTGCCAGAGCACGCTGCTGCGTGATGCAGACTCGGTGCGCGACATCGGCAAGATGTCGGTGGTTCTGGAGGATTACTCGCCGATCCAGATCAATACCAGCGGCATGTTCGAGGGCAAGCGCTTCAGTGTCGTCGGGCGCATCCAGCTTGAATACGCCGATGGCTACTGGAACGAGTGGTACGCGCTATTCGATGACGGCAGCGCATGCTGGCTTTCAGATGCTTCGGGAAAATATGCGCTGACCGCACAGGCCGCAGCAGTGCCACAGGAGGTGCCGATCTTCGAGCGTATCCAGCCCGGAGGGCGCCTTGCTTTTGAAGGTGTTGGCTACATCGCTGCGGACGTGCGTATGGCACGCTGCACCGGCGGCCAGGGCGAGTTGCCATTCAAGGTCGGTGAGGGCTGGGAAGCAAAGGTTGCGGACTATCGCAATGGGCAGCGCTTCGTCACGCTCGATTACTCGGACAGCGCAACGCCCATCGCCTACATCGGCAAGGCCGTCACGCTGGAGACGCTGGCCTGCCAGCTGCTGCGCGATGAGACACAGATCCAGCAAAGTGCGGGCAAGCTGCGCGGCAGCGCCGCGAACCTTGAGTGTCCGAATTGCGGCGCATCCATTGCCTACCGCCCCGGCATCGCCCAGCACCTCGTCTGCCAGACCTGCCATGCGGAAGTCGGCGCACGCGCCGGGCAGGTGGAAGTACTGGCGAAGAACGAGGAGCTGGAACAGCGTGAAACGACGCTGACGCTAGGCGACATTGCAAAGATCGGAGGTGCGGCGTGGACGCTGATCGGCCTCATGGAATGTCGCGAGACAGGTGAAGAGTCCTCGACCTGGGTCGAGTACCTGCTCTACAACCCGCAGAAGGGCTTTCAGTGGATCGTTGAAAGTATGGAAGGCTGGGATCTCGTCAGCGTGCTCGACGAATGGCCGGAAGCGGCGGGCAGTGGTCAGCTACGGCTGCGCGATCAGGTCTTCAACAAGCTTTACGACTATGGCGCGGAAGTGATCTGGGCTGCAGGCGCATTCAATTGGCGCGTGCACATTGGCGACCGCACCAGCATCGCCGATTACAAGCAGGGCAATATGACGCTGACCGCCGAGCGCAGCAGCAGCGAACTGAACTGGAGTCTGGCCAAACGCGTGGCTGCACGTGATGTGCTGGGCTGGTTTGGCAAGGCGGCAGAAGCGGCAGCATTGCCGCGACAAGGTGCTGCATTACTTGCCGACAATGATGATGGCGACACGGGCAGCCAGTTGCGTAAGGTCGCCTGGATCTTCACAGCCATCATCGTCGTGCTGAACCTGCCCATTCTCTTCATGCAAGGTTTCGATAACCTCGAAATCCCGGCACTCGGTCTGGTTGCTCTGTGGTTTCCGATTTTCAAGTTTGTCGATAGCAACCCGGGGGATGATGACTGATGTGGCGCTTCATCTACATCATCTACGCGATCGTCATCACCATTGCCACGACTGGCATCCACGGCGGCTCGAACGGCGGCAGCTATCGCAGCTGGGGTGGATCAGGCTACGGCAGTGGCTATTCCGGCGGCGGCTCTTTTCACAAATGAACACCGTGACGATCCTAGGCCGGCACCTGCTGCTCGACCTGCATGAAGTCTCACCCGATTTGCTCGGCGATACAGTGCAGATCGAAGCAGCGCTTCGCGAGGCAGCGCGGCTTGCCGGTGCCACGCCGATCCATGCGCACTTTCATCACTTCGGCGCAGGCATGGGCGTGACTGGCGTGCTGTTGCTACGCGAATCACATATCAGCATTCACACCTGGCCGGAGCACGGCTATGCGGCGGTGGATGTGTTCATGTGCGGGGATGCGCAGCCGGAACGTGCAACGGCCCATATCGCGAAAGCCCTTGCGGCGGGATCGCATTCGGTGCGACGACAAGAGCGAGGCGCAGTTTTGTAGGTTGCGCGCAGATTGTCATTATCGAAGCTGAGACAGGCAAAGCGTGAAATAACGCTTTAATCACTGCGTGGTGGCGATCATCAGGCAGTACGGGCTGAGCATGCGTCCAGGTGCAAATTAATTTCCGGCCAATTGCAAATATGAATGCGGCCAAACAGAAGATACGGCCCGGATCTGCAGCGAGAATCGCCACAGATCGGCCTACGGCCGGCTCAGCCCAGCTTCTTCTTCAGCAACTCATTCACTTGCGCCGGGCTCGCCTTGCCCTTGCTGGCCTTCATGACCTGCCCGACCAGCGCGTTGAACGCCTTTTCCTTGCCCGCACGGTATTCCTCGACGTTCTTGGCATTCGCAGCAAGCACTTCGTCAATGATTGGCTCAATGGCTGAGGCATCGGTAACTTGCTTGAGGCCTTGCGCCTCGATGATGCTGTCGGCCGCATTGGCGTCACTTCCACCCTCGCCATTCCACAACGCTTCGAAAACCTTCTTGGCGATGTTGTTGGAGATGGTGTTGTCGGCGATGCGCTTCATCAGGCCAGCGAGCTGTGCTGCGCTGACTGGCACGGTCTTGATGTCACGCTCTTCGCGGTTAAGGCGCGCGGCGATTTCGCCCATCACCCAGTTGGCGACCGGCTTGGCGAGCCCGGCTCCTGCAGCGACCACGGCATCGACGTAGTACTGCGCCGTGTCACGGCTGCTGGTGAGCGCAGCGGCGTCGTACGCCGACAGCCCGTATTCATTCTCGAAACGCGCGGCAAGCTGCACGGGCAATTCCGGCATCTCACTTTTCACGCGACTGACCCACTCCGCGCTGATCTCCAGCGGCAGCAGATCCGGGTCGGGGAAGTAGCGGTAATCGTGTGCGTCTTCCTTGCTGCGCATGGAGCGCGTCTCACCGCTGTCCGGGTCGAACAGCACGGTGGCTTGCTGGATCGCACGGCCATCTTCGATCTCGCCGATTTGCCATTGCACTTCGTAGTCGATGGCCTGCTGCATGAATCTAAAACTGTTCAGATTCTTGATCTCGCGGCGCGTGCCGTACTCGGGCGCGCCCTTTTTGCGCACCGAGACATTGGCGTCGCAACGGAAAGAGCCTTCCTGCATATTGCCGTCGCAGATGTCGATCCATTGCACCAGCGAGTGCAGAGCTTTGGCGTAGGCCACCGCCTCGGCGGAGGAGCGCATGTCGGGCTCGGTGACGATCTCCAGCAGCGGCGTGCCGGCGCGGTTCAGGTCGATGCCGCTCTGGCCCTGAAAGTCTTCGTGCAGGCTTTTGCCAGCGTCTTCTTCGAGGTGAGCACGCGTGAGATTCACAGTCTTGGAATAGGCCTTGTCGCCCTCGCCCACCTGGATCGTCAATGTGCCGCCCACAACAACTGGCAGTTCGTACTGGCTGATCTGGTAGCCCTTCGGCAGGTCGGGGTAGAAGTAATTCTTGCGCGCAAAAACCGAGCGCGACGCGATCTCGGCGCCGATAGCCAGGCCAAAGCGGATGGCACGCGCCACAGCACCCCGGTTGAGCACGGGCAACACACCAGGCAGGGCAATATCCACCGCGCAGGCCTGCTCGTTGGGCTCGGCACCGAAGGCGGTACTGGCACCGGAGAAGATTTTGGAGACGGTGTTGAGCTGGGCGTGGGTTTCCAGGCCGATGACAACTTCCCAATCGCTACGCATGTGTGGCACTCGTTAAATGTACTTGGGACTGCAAGGAACGCATGACTGGCAGAATTGCTGCCCGGGCCTGCGCGAGTCCGGTATTTTACCGTGCCATGCGGGACGCTGCGGATGAACTTGAACGCGGTGCGCAGCGCGCATCGGGATAGGGATGAGCCTCCGCCCCACCCTCACGCAGCCAGCCTTCGCCCGGCGAAGTCTGGGTGCACACGATCTTGCCGTCCAGCCTGCTTTTCCACTTGTACCAGGGCGCCGGAGCGCCGGATGTAGCCAGCGAAACAAGACAAAGTCCTGTGGCGATCATGCGCATGGAGAAACTCATCGGCCAGCACTCCCAGCCACCTGCTTGCGATAACGCAACTCGTTGAGAGGTGCGCCGATCAGACCAGTATCGGTTTTCTCCGCCCCGTCCGCTGTAAATCCCATGCTTTCATAGAATGCTCGTGCACGAATGTTCTCGCGCAACACCCAGAGCGTCAGCACCTGCCATCCCTCGTCAGATGCATGTGCCAGCACCCGATCGCAAAGCTGACGGCCATATCCGCAACGCCACACTTCCGGCAACAGATTGATGGCCAATAATTCGCCGACACGCTGCCCGGTATGGTCTGTATCGCGCGTCGGCCCGTAAAACGCAAATCCCACAACGGCATCGCTGGCGTCCGTCGCAACCGTCGTAATGGCAGCACTCGATACGGACAGACTGCGTTGCCAGGCAGCAGTGCGCTGCTCGACATTCAGTGCATCCAGCACGGACGCTGGCATCAGGCCCGCATAGGCCGCACGCCATGCGGAGACGTGCGCGGCCGCAATGGCTGCTGCATCACCAATCGTGGCAAGACGTACCGGCATGCGCTCTGATGCTCAATGACCGCAACCGCGCGGTGCAGTTGGCGCGGCGGCGAAATCGCGGCTGGCACCTGCCGCCTCCATGCGCTGCAGATAGTCAGCCCACAGGCTCTCGTGCCGGGTCGCGAGCGTGTACAGATAGTCCCAGCTGTAGATGCCCGTATCGTGTCCGTCGGAGAACACCAGCTTCACCGCGTAGTTGCCGACCGGCTCAATGGCATCAATGACTACAGTACGTTTGCCCGTCTGCAACACTTCCTGTCCGGCTCCATGGCCACGTACCTCGGCAGACGGCGAACAAACGCGCAACAACTCATGGCTGAGCTGCGCGCTGACGCCATTGTCGAAATGGATTTCGAGCAGGCACGACTGCTGGTGCAAACGTAGCTCGACAGGAATCGGGGTGTTGCTGTTAAGACCTGACATGTCGTGTTCCATAGAGTGTTCATTTGCCCGGAATCTGTCTTGAATCGGGGCGTGGCTTTATTTCACCACGATGACGTGTCATAAATCGTTCATGAATCGGCAATACACTGCGCGCATCCCATAGAGAAGCACACACAAAATCATGGCTGCCAATATTCTGCTGGTCGAAGACGAACCCGCGATTCAGGAACTGATCGCCGCCAATCTTACCCGTGCCGGTCACACCGTAGTGCGCGCAGCGGATGCGGAAGCCGCGCAGCGCATTGTGCGTGATGCTCTGCCGGACCTTGTGCTGCTGGACTGGATGCTGCCCGGCATGTCGGGCATCGAGCTGGCGCGCAGGTTGCGCGCGGAAGAACGCACACGGCAGATTCCCATCATCATGCTCACGGCGCGCAGCGAAGAGGAAGACCGCGTGATGGGTCTCGAAACAGGCGCAGACGACTATATTTCGAAGCCCTTCAGCCCGCGCGAGCTGGTGGCACGCATCAAAGCCGTACTGCGTCGCCGCGCGCCGGAAGCCACCGAGGACGCGGTGGAAACCTCGGGTCTGCGACTGGACCCGGCAACACACCGTGTCACCGCAGGCGAGCAGGGCATCAATCTTGGTCCAACGGAATTTCGCCTCCTGCACTACCTCATGACCCACCCGGAACGCGTACACTCGCGCTCGCAGCTGCTTGATCAAGTGTGGGGCGATCATGTGTTTGTGGAAGAGCGTACCGTCGATGTGCATATCCGCCGTCTGCGCAGTGCGCTGGAAGCATCACGGCACGATCGCCTTATCCAGACCGTGCGCGGCAGCGGCTATCGCCTGTCGGCAGATACTACCGTCGCCGATAACGTCTGACGGTCAGGCCCACCGCGGCCAGGACGGCCGTGAAAAATCCGTCAAACAATATGAGGTAGCGCCATTTTTCCAAGCCGTCTGATCTGGACTTATGCCACAGGCATGTTATCCGGCCTGCTGGTTGTTGCCGGGATTGTGTGGGCATTCTGGAGTGGTCTGGCGGCAGCCCTGTTCCTGTGTGCAAGCCTGCTGTCGGTGTTCATTTATCACCTCCGCAATCTCGGCAAGCTCATGAACTGGGCGCGCGAGCCGCTGGGCACGCCGACACCACATGCATGGGGCACCTGGGACCACGTCTTCGCGGCGCTGTCACGTCATTCACGCGTTGCGTACGACCAGCGCGAACGGCTGTCGCAAACGTTGGCGCGCTTCCGCGAAGCGGCGCAGGCAATGCCGGACGGCGTTATCTATCTGACACGGCAGAACACCATCGAGTGGATCAACCTTGCGGCCGAACGGCATTTCGGCCTCGATGCCGTACGGGATGTCGGCAGCGCAATCAGCAATCTGGTTCGTCAGCCAGACTTCGTGCATTACGTGGAGCTCGGTGAGTATCAGGAGCCCCTGCTGTTCAAGCCGGTACGCAATGACAACCTGACCTTGTCGATGCAGATCGTGCCGTTTGGCGAAGATCTGAAGATGTTGCTGTCGCGCGACATCAGCCAGCTTGAGAAGCTTGAGAACATGCGCCGCGATTTCGTGGCCAATGTGTCGCACGAACTCAAGACCCCTCTGACGGTGGTGAGCGGTTTTGTCGAGATGCTGCATGACAGCCTGGAGGATTTCCCCGCCGATGATGCGCGTCGCTATCTGAAGCTGGCGAGCGAGCAGTCGGTGCGCATGCAACAGTTGATCGAGGATCTGCTGGCGCTCTCTGCGCTGGAGACGGGTGCGCCGATGCCGGTCGACGACAAGGTGGATGTGCAGGGCCTACTGCGCAGCGTGGCGCAGGAGGTCGAGCTGCTGTCGGCAGGGCGCCATCGCGTGGTCATCGAGTCTGGCGCGGCCGCCACCTTGATCGGATCGCAGAAGGAGATTCACAGCGCGCTGGCCAATCTGGCCACCAACGCCGTACGCTACACGCCGGACGGCGGTGAGGTCCGGTTGATCTGGCAGGCCACTCATGAAGGCGCCGAACTGGCCGTGCAGGACAACGGGCCCGGCATCGATGCGCAACATCTGCCGCGCCTGACCGAGCGCTTCTATCGCGTGGATCGCGGTCGTTCGCGTGAAACGGGAGGCACGGGGTTGGGACTGGCCATCGTCAAGCACGTGCTGACGCGACATCAAGGGACGCTGGAGATCCAGAGTGAGCCGGGTCGCGGCAGTCGCTTCGCGGCACACTTCCCTGCGCGACGCGTGGACTGGAAAACCGGCTGAGGGCTTGCGCCCCCTTCAATCAATCGACCGTATCTTCGCCAGGCTCGCGCGTGAAAGTGATGCGATCGAAGTTGGCGCCGCGCGACACCAGCTTGAGCATGCGGCCATACCACTGGCCCTCTTCGTAGACTTCGACACGCCGGCCGATCAGGAACCAGCCCGCCGGCACGATAAGGCTGACTTCGGTTTTCAGTGCATGCACGGCGGGAATCATGAAGCCCAAGCGGTAGCGCTCGCGCGCCGAACGATCACCCAGATGCAGACGCACAGCCACTACCTTGGGCGGGCCCGGCAGGAGATTGACGCCTGCCTGCAGCGTGCCGTTGTGTTGATACTGTAGCCAGCTGACTTCAGCCAGCAACATCGGTGCAGCCGGCGTGGCGCGCAGGCCAACAAGCTGGCGATGCTCGACACGCGAATCGCCCTGACTGCGTGCCAGGCGGTAGCCGGCTACGGACTGGTCCGTCACCTGCCAGACTTCTTCCTGTGCA
>Ga0075366_10001304_pt1 | contig 12426 bp, 11 predicted proteins | sample EndMethybrTD3031_FD_72351 | JGI IMG/M metagenome (GOLD analysis project Ga0075366, IMG submission 72351) | Populus endosphere microbial communities from Tennessee, USA - Endosphere MetaG P. TD hybrid TD303-1 | ecosystem: Host-associated > Plants > Roots > Endosphere | place: USA: Tennessee... | reverse complement strand
CCAAAAAACATTCGGCATGGCGCCCCGGCACTGGCTGCAGGAAAAAAGACTGACGGAAGCCCGCCATCTTATCGAAACAAAAAACAAGCGGCCATCTGCCATCTACCTCGACCTGGGCTTTGAAAGCCTCTCCCATTTTTCGCACTCTTTCAAGAAAAAGTTTGGCAAGGCGCCAACAGGGTAAAAAAATAAACGTTGAATTTAAAGATGCAATGACCGAAAGTTAAGATAACGCGGCACATGGATTAATTTAAAAATAGTTTAAAATTATCTTCGCAGATAATCGTCTGCATTTATATGTATCCAACCTTACTCGCATTACATTCATTAACCCGCTGGCTGGTATTGAGCAGCTTGCTTTTTGCCATTTTTCGCGGTTATCGCGGCTGGTTGTTAAGTAAGCCGTATCTGAAGTTTGATAATTCGGTTAGGCATATTACAGCTACCGTAGCGCATGTTCAATTGATGTTGGGTATCTGGCTTTATTTTATCAGCCCGTTAGTGGCCTATTTTTTACATAACTTCGGTACAGCGGTGCATGAACGGGCCGTCAGGTTTTTTGGCATGGAACATATTACCATGATGCTGGTGGCAATAATCATGATCACTATCGGCTCTGATAAAGCTAAACGAAAAAAAACTGACAGGGAAAAATTTAAAACAATGGCAATATGGTTTACGGTAGCGCTGCTGATTATTTTAAGCTCGGTGCCATGGTCGTTTTCACCACTCATAAGCCGGCCAAATTTCAGGCCTTTTTGATAAAATACTATTTACCATACACGGTGAAAAAATAGCTGAATGAATTGTGCGGGCTGCTGTTTACATTTCCCCATTTTTTTTAAATCATGTAGCGTTTAGCCGTGTAACTGCGTAATACCAATAAATACGCTTACTTTATAAACAAACTAAACTTATCATGAAGTTAATTTACAACTGTACATGTATTATAGCTTGCCTGGCTATAATGAGTTGCCATAAAGATAAAAACGCCGCGGATAACACCGATAAGCAACTAACAGCGGCCGATGCAGGCGGCACAGCCTCGGTTACTACGGGCCAAACCATCTCTTTAACCTTGGGCAATCCGGGCGATGGCGGCTACCAGTTTAACAATCCGCAGTACAATACTTCGGTATTAACATTGGTGAGCCATAAAGAACATGTAGGCATACACCCTGGTTTAGTGGGCGATTTTGGAAGCGACATCTGGACGTTTACTGCCAAGGGAAGCGGCACAACAACACTCCAGGTTACAGCCCACCGCGGCACTACCGAAACAATATCGATGTTCTCCAACCAGGTCATCGTGAAATAAACACCCAGGGTACCTGCCAATTAAGCAAAACTTACCAACAACTGAATTTAAAAAGGCCGCCTAACCCCTCAACCAATCTTATAACCATTATCCCAACTGCAGATCTTTTTACTGTATAAAGCCTGGTTGGCCAGGTGCACGCTGATGGCTGTCCGGGCCCCGGTAAATACATTACTGTCTGGCAGTTCCTTGCGCTGTATCTTTTGATAAAAATCGTTAAACGCATACCAGGTGCCGTCTTTGGTAGGTTCGGGCAAAATGGGCGTCCCTCCCTCCTTGTTCCAGACAATACGGGTAGCTCCTGTTACGCCGTCAATTGTTCCTTTTTCGCTCAGCAGCTTTTTTTCCGGGTAAAACATCCCCTGGTCGGTCAGCAGGGAAACCGTGCCCAGCGTACCTTTTATCTTAAAAAGATAACCGTCATGCGCATTGCCGCACATCGCGCCGAAATTGCCAATGAGGCCCGGATCCGGGTAACGCAACATCAGCTGAACGTTATCATACGTTTCACGGCCGTCTTTAAAAACATCTATCCCACCCGTTGCAAAAAACTCCTGCGGATGGGTATCAAAAGCCCAGTTAATAAAATCTATTTGGTGCGAAAGCAGTTCGGCCACCAATCCGCCCGAATATTCCTTGTACATCCGCCAGTTAATGGCCCGTTCCAGACCCGGATCGGGAACCGGGCGGCGCCAGTTGCCGTTGCGGTCCCAGCGGCAGTCTACCTGCGTCACCTTGCCCAGGTAGCCTTTATTAATCATCTCTTTAACCCGGTAATATAAAGGAGAATAACGGTACTGGTGGCCCACCTGCAACACCTGGTTATCGCGGCCCTTCATCAGCGCCACCAGCTCAAGCGCCTGTTCAATGGTATAGGTCATCGTTTTTTCCAGGTATAAATGCCTGCCCGAACGGATAACATCGGCCCCTATAGCGTAGTGCAGGTGCAACGGCACAGCAACGATAACCGCCTCCACTTCTTTATCCTCCAATAGTTTGCGGTAATCGGTATAAGTTTTTAATGTCCCCGTTTTGTTCAGCTTTTGTGCAGCCGCCAGCCTGAAATCAAGCACATCGCAAACCGAGGTAACCCGAAACTGGCCGGGCATCCCATTAAGGATGTTCATAATACCGGTTCCCCGGTCGCCGCAGCCTATCACCGCTATCTTCACCGGATCGCCTGTCGCCTGTAGGGCGTTCAGCTTATTACCAAGGATTAGTCCGCCGGTGAGCATACCGGTATTTTTCAAGAAAGTTCTTCTCTCCATCTTTTCAGTTTATTATTAATATCCTTTAAAAAAATTGGTCGCCGTATCCGCAATAAGGCCATCAGGCCTCCGGTATACAATATAAACCCCCATATCCTTCCTTTTTGATAAAAAGTTCAGGGTTCGTTTCAGCCCCATCGCCATAAAGCCATTATCATAGCCATCGGCAGTTATGGCGTCCCTGGCGTATACCGTAACGCTGATCAATTCATTCTGCACGGGGTAGCCCGTTAGCGGATCCATCAGGTGCGAGATTTGTTTGCCGCCGGCCGCGTGATGCTTCCGGTAATTACCGGAGGTAGTAATGGCGCCATCCCCGGGCTCTATCACTTTACGCATGGGGGCCGGATCCAGGTCGTCGCCGCTAATACCTTCGATGCCTACCTTGAATGGCTCGTCGCCGGGTTTGCGGCCTTTAACGCGCAGCTCACCACCAAGTTCAACCAGGTAGTTGTGAATGTGGTGGTGCTCCAATAACGATGCCAGCAAATCCACCGAATAACCCTGGGCAATACCGTTCAGGTCCAGTTGTACGCCGGGCTTTGTTTTATATAAAAAGTCACCCTTCAGGCCAATCTTGCCCGCGCCCACATCAAGTAACAGGTTTTTCACATCTCCTTTACCGGGATCATGACTGGGTTTCACCACGCCAAATCCCCAGGCATCAACCAACGGTTTTACGGTTGGATCTACCAGCCCCCCGGTAGCACGGCTTATCTGCAATACCCTTTGGACCAGTACCCTGAAAGTTTCATCAACCCGGATACCTTTTGCAGAACGGTTAAACCGGCAGATGAGCGAATTGGGCTGGTAAAGGGATACCGAACCATCAAAACGTTGCAGCAGGCTGTCGGTTTGGCTTAGGCTTACCAGGCTGTCGGGCGCGTAATACACAATGCTGTAGGTAGTACCCTGTGCATATCCCTTCAGTTCGAAACGGCGGAGTAATTGCTGCTGCCCGAAAGCGCAGAGTAACAACACTAAAAAAACAGTGCCCGGCAACAAATTCTTTTTCATAGTAAGATAGCCAAATGTAAGAAATCAATGGCTTTTTAACTTCTCTGCCCGAAATAAGCTTCAAAAAACTAAACATCCGGCAATACATCCAGTTTAGTTCCACATTCTACTCAAGTTTTAAAATATCTTGCATATAATGCTTATTAGGATGTTTCCTTTATTGAGGATAAGTTTGAGATAAACAGATTTACCGAAGGTGGTACCGCAATAACATCGGCTACAGGGCGAACTGCCGATAAATATTTTCAGCGCTTTTATTGGTTATCTCGTTCAGATTGCTTAAATGATAAAAGCCTTTGATCTTTCAACCAAAGGCTTTCAGTGTTTTACAGGTTGGGCCGTACGCTATCAAAATCGTACAAAGTGTAGTTAGATGTCGAAAACCGTAAATTCTGCTTTTACCGAAGCAGGAAACTGGGTACTCATACTAACATCTTCGTCGCATACCAGCGGATTTTTAAAGTCGACGCCTCCCCTATTCTTAATTTCTCCATTTATCCTTAAAACCTCCTCATTATACCCGGTAACCGTGTAGGTGCTTTTGAGCTGCCACCACATAAAAGATGCCCGCGGCACCTGCGTTTTGGCATTAAAGGTTTTCTTTTTAGTAACTACCTCGGCAAGTGTCACTTCCGCCGAAAGTTCCAGGGTTAGTTTTGCGCCTATATCTATAAGCGAGGCCACGTTTAAACCAAGCGAGGCCGAAAATTCCGCACGGGCGCCAACACTTAACGCTACGCCGATGCTTACAGAGTCTTCCTGCGAAAAAGGTGTATCAGGCGTAATGGTGCAACTGTTTACACGTACCCATTGTTGCTTGAATTCCAATTGCTGCCTGGTAAGCCACTTTTCTACAACAATCTTAGCGCCCGGCATCTGTACTTCCTTTATAACTGTGATTTGATCAGGCAAGGGTATTTTCATTACTACCTGCGCAGGCGGCGGAAGCGGAAAGTCATTAATTCCGTTGGGGGCCGGTGGATCCGGCAATAATTTAATTGTTGGCATCGTCATAATCTGAAGTTTTTAAGTTACTGCAAAGTAGCGTGTTGCCATCTCACCCAACAGGGCAAAAAGCCCCTTTTTATAGGAGAAGAAAAGGGTTTAAAAAAGTGCTGTTTAGCTTGCGGCAAGGTGGTATCAAAAATATCTGATCGAATGGCTTGCGGCCCTCGCTGAACGATTAATACAACATTAAAAAAAACTCTCTTTTTATTTGTGACACACCCAAACCAGGCTGGACGTTATGGCAGATACCTCCGGCGACGTATTGGAATGAGTACTGAATGACAATTATCAACCTAAAAATCAAAAACTAACCTTAATTTTAAACTAATAAATCCGAAACTGCGACGTCTTCTTTAATGCCCCTCAGAAATAATTGACGGTTAAAAATCGAATCTTAAATTAAAAGATGTCCGGTTTTTACAATTTTGCTTAAACCCTGCACCCTAAATTTGTTTAAAAACAAACCGAAATGGAAGCTACAAAAAACATCCCCGAAAATTACCAGCGTATTATGCCTTATCTTATCATAAAAGATGCGGCTAAATTTATTGAGTTTACGCAAAATGTTTTTGATGCTACGGAGCAGATTAGACACATGCGCGATGAAACAACCATTATGCATGCCGAGGTAAATATCAAAGGTAGCACCATTATGTTTGCCGGGTGTACTGATACCTATGCCCAGCAAAATGCCGGGCTGTTTATTTATGTAGATAGCTGCGACGAAACCTACCAAAAAGCCCTTGATAACGGCGCCGAAAGCGTTATGCCACCGGCCGACCAGCCCTACGGCCGCAGCGCCGGGGTTAAAGATCCGTTTGGGAATACGTGGTGGGTTACCAATGTGCTGTAGTTGGGATAAATTATTAAAAAAAGTATTTTTATGGAAATTAAGGCATAATTGCATCCTGTATTAAATTCAATTTAACGATGATGAAACTTAGCTACCCGACTTTTAAAAAAGGACTTGCATTTATGCTGCTTTGCTTAAGTACAGTGCTTGTTAAGGCGCAAACAGATACGGTTTACCGGCACCTACCTGATGCAAAGCAACGAATACCAACGTATGTAATAAACAACTATATTATTGGCAGCGGCCTAAACATTAGCCCTAATGACATTGAGGCTATCAATGTTTTTAAGGGCGCAGAAAATATTCCGCCGCAGTTCAGGAACCTTTCAAAAGATGGAATTTTATTTATAACCCTTAAAAAAGGAATTGAAATAAAAACACGGTCGTTTAAAGAAATTAAAGATTGGCTGGATATAAAAGAAGACGTTAGGTTTGCTGTAGATGGTTTCTATGTAGATGACATGAACCTGGCGGTAGCCACATCATCCATTTGCCAGTTGGAAGTGATTAAAAAACAGGTGCAAAACAAATCAGTCCCCGATGTAATCAACATCTGGACGCTTGAGCCCGGTTCGCGCAAAGGTTTTGTACCACCGCCGCCAATCGTTGGCAAGCCAGGCGAGATTTATATCAGGTAGTGGAACTATTATAAGCTCAAACTCTTGGTGGGTATTATCGAATGTGTCTGACAACAATCCCTGTAGTTTGCGACTTCCCCCGCCGCAGCTATTAATATAACCCTCCAAAGATCATATTGGCCGTACCTACGGTACTCTTTTGTCTGCCGTTTATTTTACCACGGGTTAAAACCCGTGGCTACAAAATTGGCCGAACCTACGGTTCTTTTTTATCGGCTGTTTATTTACAGCATTTGCTAATCCCCACTATAATATAGGCCGGGGCAATATCCTTTGATACCAGGTGCAAATGAAATTTAATTGCAGCTCAAGGGCCGTAGGCCCGGCACATATTGTAGCAATGGGTTTTAACCCGTTGAATATATAAACAACAGTAATTGAGTGCCATCGGCACGGCTCATTTTAGGCGGCTTGCAGGCTATGGTCGGTGTTATCCCGCTGAATGTGCTAACTGCATAACTCACGGTGGAATTTATAAATGCAATATATTCAAGGCGTTTACCTATCAGTTTGGATGCACGCCAAAGGAGCACTCAACAGGACTTATATTCATCGCCAACCCAACGCCGGTGCAACATGTTCCAAAATAGCGGATAGCACATGAACATTATAATCAACGCCCAAAGTGTTTGGTATGGTCAGGAGCAGCGTATCTGCTTCTTGTATCGCTTCGTCCTGTGCCAGTTCTTTAATGAGTTGATCGGGCTCGGCTGCATAGCTTTTACCGAAGACTGCACGTTTATCCGCTTCGATGTAACCAAAGCTGTCGGCGCCTTTTCCCTGCTGACCAAAGTAAAGCCTGTCCTGCTCGGTTACCAGTGCAAAAATGGACCGGCTTACCGAAACCCTTGGCTCCCGCTGATGCCCGGCTTTTTTCCAGGCTTCTTTGTATAGCCTGATCTGTTCCGCCTGCTGGATATGGAAAGGTTTGCCGCTTTCATCAAATTTCAGGGTCGAACTTTGCAGGTGCATGCCTTGTTCGGCCGCCCAAACCGCGGTCGCGTTAGAGGCAGCGCCCCACCAGATGCGTTCCCGCAATCCTTCCGAATGCGGTTCCAGGCGTAACAAGCCCGGCGGGTTTGGGAACATCGGGTAAGGGTTAGGCTGGGCAAACCCCTCTCCATTCAATTTGTCCAAAAAGTCTAAAGCCTTTTTTCGTCCCATATCCGCGTCGGTTTCCCCGGCAGCAGGCTCATAACCAAAATAACGCCAGCCTTCTATCACCTGCTCGGGCGAACCCCGGCTGATGCCCAATTGCAAGCGCCCGCCCGAAATCAGGTCGGCAGCGCCGGCATCTTCTACCATATACATGGGGTTTTCATACCGCATATCGATAACGCCAGTCCCAATCTCTATCTTACTGGTTTTTGCCCCAATAGCCGAAAGCAGCGGAAATGGCGATGCCAACTGCCGCGCAAAATGATGAACCCGGAAATAGGCACCGTCCAAACCAATTTCTTCCGCGGCAACAGCCAAATCAATGGACTGCAGCAAGGTATCGCCCGCAGTACGCGCCTGGTACGCCGGATGGTTGGACCAATGCCCGAATGATAAAAATCCTATTTTCTTCATCATTAACTATTGTTTATAAGCAAATGTAAGGAAACGGGTGGTTGGTGGCGGTCATGGGTTGGTAATAATGATTTGGGTGAGGGAGGTAGATATATGGCTTTGGCTGTGGCAGATAAGCATTCAGCCTAATAATACAGACCACGGGCTGAAACACCTTTTTATACGAGAAGAAAAAGATTGAAAAAGGTGCTGTCAGCTATCTTCGAAAGATTCTGTATCTTTCCGTACCGGAATAATCTTATGGCCTCTAATTTTTTATGAAAACTATCCTCCAGCAAATTTCAAAATTGGCAATTCAATTAAATAAGACAACATTTACTGATGAACAAATAAAGTCAAACTGGTTAGGGGCAACAGCTGCTTCTAACGCAGCAATACTTGCAGCAGAAAGTAGATTAGGAATTGAATTACCCAAGGATTATAAAAGATTTCTATCAATCACAAATGGATTTTTCACACCGAGCGATGCTACGGAGCCAACATTTGAAATGATAGACAAAATCAATTACCTGAAATATGTAGACGCCTTTTTATTGGAGGTGTGGAATAAGGGCATATTAGCTAATGTGGGTGAGCAATTAAACAGAGCCATAGTAATTGGCGGTTTGAATGATGAACAATATTTTTTCCTGATTCCGCCGAAGGGCGCTAATAGCAAATGGCAATACTGGAAATTCGCAAACTGGATCCCCGGCGAAGAGCCATATTTAAATTTAGAAAGTTACTTTGTTTCGGTTTTGGAGCATATGAAGAATATTTAAAAACCCGGCTGTTCATGGTGTTCCACGTTCGATTTCCGAATTCCTATACCTGAATCTGTATCTACCATAAATCAAACGGTATACACATTGTACTAATTTAAAATGATTGTTTAAAATACCTTGTAGTCTGGGGACTACACGCATAACCGTCCAAAGTCAGAGACTTTGGACAGCGTTTTTACTAACTGAGTTTCTTTTATTCAGCCTGAAGTAAAAAACTACAGGCTGAATAAAAGAAAAAAGAACCGCTGTTCGAAGTCTCCGACTTCGAACCACTATGCCGGTAGTCTCTGACTACAGGATGCTTAATACAAACAATCAACATCAATAATACCATCAATACCCGCATAGTTGGATGCGCTTGAATACACATAATCTTCGGCCCGGTAAACCAACCCGGACCTGACTGGGTTTTGATGTACGTAATCGATCTTTTGTTGCATAAATGCCGGAGAAAACAATTCCACAAAATGATTTTCGTGCTCCCATAGTTGGTAGTTTTCGTTCCTGCCGTGCCTTGATGCATAATATTTAAACTGGTGTAGCATCCACTCACGCCTGCTTTCCTGGTTGTTTACCAAAATATCATCAATAATACGTTTAGCAATAAACTTTTTACTATCCCACACAAATTCACTTAAAGTAAAACCTTCATTAACCGACGCAATTAAATGAACGTGGTTGCTCATAATGACATAAGCATACAGGTGCAAGCCTTTTTTCTGTTGACAATATTTCAACGAATCAATTATCAAATCGCGGTATTGTTGCCGGGTGAATACGTCTATCCAGCCTACAACCATAAATATCATATAATAAATAGCCTGCTGATCGCGGATAACGTAGCTTTTTTGAACATGATATTTTTTGCAGATAAATATAAGATGTGGTTACTGTAGTTGCAAACTACAGGCATAACCGTCCAAAAGTCAGAGACTTTGGACAGCGGGGCCAGCTCCGGCAGTTGCAATCAATTCCTAATTTGGAAAATTTTTATTTTATTTCCGGAACTTTGAATAGTTTTATAAGAAATACCTTAGTTCAACGGATGGCTTAATTTTTTTGTTTTCTGCCGGATTTTTTGGTGAAAGCCAATTAAAAAATATTATAAAATGGATAATACGAAGAAATTAATGGCACGATGCATTCTGCTATTCTTCTTGTTAACCACTAACCTTCATGCATCATCGCAGCAAGGCCAGGCTATAATGGATCAGCTTGCCAGGCGCTTAAACGCTTACACTGATAGTTTGCCCCGGGCTTCCGCTTATCTGACGACGAGTAAAGACATCTACGAGTCTGTGGAAGATCTTTGGTTTAAGGCATATCTGCTGGATGCACAATCTTATATCCCATTTGGAGTGGATAAAACACTTTATGTGCGGCTTGTTAAAAGCGATAGGGACAGCGTGGTATGGGAGGAAAAATATAGGATAAAGAATGGTGTAGCGGCCGGACATATTTTTCTCGATCGTTCTTTACCCGAAGGCGATTATTTTTTGTCCGCTTATTCGGCACATTCTTTTTACAGTAGCAGGCCTTATTTTCATGCTTTAAAAATGATTAAGGTAATCAGGCAAACCAATTCCCTGCTCAAAGAAAAAGCTGCCAACGTAATTAGCGATGTCCGTCCGCAAGAAAATATTCAGTTTACCATCCTTCCCGAAGGTGGCCAGCTGGTTGCTGGCGTCATGAATACTGTTGCCTTTAAAGCTGTTAATGAAAGTGGCGGGCCGCTGAACGTTTCGGGCGAACTGCTCCAGGGAAACTTACCGCTAAAGACCTTTAAGAGCACCCATGCAGGTATGGGAAGTTTTTATTTCAAGCCAATGCCCGGTGTTAAATACCAAATCCGGCTAACCAGCTTTCAAACGGACACATTGTATCCTCTGCCGGTTATTCGGGACAAGGGCGTTGTGATGCATTTATTGAAAAATGAAAAAGATAGCCTCACCTTTAACATCATTCAAAGCCCTGGCTTGGTAAAGCAAGCGATTTTTTTAAGGCTCCAGGTACGGGGGAGGGTTCAAATAATAGCTGCGGGCATGCTCCGGGATAGCTTGGTGGTAAAGTTACCTACAATTAATGCGCCGCAGGGCGTAGCAGAAATAACCTTGTTTGACCAGGAATTAAGACCTTTAGCCGAGCGCCTGGTTTATCTTAATCCGGGTAAAGTATTAAAAATTAGTACCAGCTTAACTAAAGAGATATATAAAACCAGGGAAAAGGTTTCTGTTAAAATAAAAACTGTTGATAAAGATGGAAAGCCTGTGCAGGCAAATATTGGCGTAAGCGTATATGATAACATATACCACAATGCAAAAGATGTTAAAGATATTCTGACCCATTATTATCTTTCTACCCAGCTAAAAGGGAAAATACATGATCCGGGATATTATTTTGATACCAGCCATCAAGACCGGGATACCGCGATGGATTTACTTTTACTAACACAGGGCTGGAGGTGCTATTTATGGAATGAGGATGAATTGAAGAAAATAAAAAATGAGGACCAGGTACTTACTGATAGTATTAAAGGCCGGCTAATTGCTGTTAACCCCAAAAAAAATGCACCAAAGCTACAGCAAATGCTGATGGTATTTAGTACCGACGAGAGCCAGAAGCGCACCCTGATTAGCGATAGCTTAGGCAATTTTGCGTTGGCACCCGAAAACTTTGTTAAAGGGCGATGGATGTACCTGAAACGTTTTAATGCCGGGAAGGGAGACTTTGCGGTATCTGTGGAAGATTACTTTAAGACGATAACGGATGTTGGTAAAAGCGTGGAATATGTTTATCCCGTTGCAGGTAGCGTTATGGGAGAACAGAAAGACATTCCGCCCGGTAGAATGAGTATGGGCACCATTAATTTAGACGAGGTAAAAATAACAGCCAGAAAAGAGAACGTTTTTCGGGATAAGTATATGGGCCATTTGGATAGCTTAGCTAAATTTGAAGGAAACACTGATTTTATTGCTCCTAATAGTTCCTGGCTGAATATTCCTGTAGGTTACGGCGGAACACGACCGGTAGAGGGGAAAACCTATATTACCTGGAATGGGCCGAATCCGCCCCATTCCTACCCATTTAGTTTTGATGCGACTAATTCAAAACATGTTGTTTACCACTATCCAAAATTCACTGAAGAGGAGTTGTTGAAAAAATTCAAGCTTTCAAGAATTAAGGGTTACTATGAACAGCGGGAATTTTATCAGCAAAATTACGATAAAGAGCCAAATTCGCTTCCCGATTACAGAAACACATTATTATGGATGCCTGAAGTGATTACCAACGAAAACGGGGAGGCGATGATAGATTTCTTTTGCTCAGACATTAACAGCAGCTTTTTGGGTATTGTTGAAGGCGTAGGTGCAGAGGGATTGCTAGGTAAAAAAGAATTTCATTTCACTGTTGTTAAGTGATATGTTTTGCTGGAAAATCCTTTTGATACATCGACGTCAAATACCTTACCCCTGTTGTTCGTAGTGTTCGATTTCTCCGGCTTCGAATCCCTCCCTATAGTTTATACTACTATAAACTCAAACGGAATTACGGACTGTATTCGCGAAAATGATTGCTTTAAATATCCTTTAGTCTCGAGACTACAGGATATCTAAAATAGTTTTTACATAGGTTATGGGTTGCGCGACGGGTCACCTGTGCATTCAAGTCCATTTAAGTAATTAGTCATATTGAACAAAACGCCGGCCAACGGCACACCGCGTAAGCTAAAGAGCTTTTTTAGAGCACATTAAGGCTGTGTTATAAAACCTGCCGAAGCCTTCAATTTATCCCAGCTGAAGCTTATGGCCCCGCCATTGCTGCCGGCTGTAACTATTTCAAATGTCAACAGTTCTGCAGGCCGATTTAAGGTTTGCGTTTGCATCGGGATCTTTAAAAAATCATAATCCGCGTTATGCTCAGTTCCCCAAATGTTGGCTTGCTTGTTAAAAATCAACGTAAAGCCGGTTGGGGTAGGTATGGTAAATAT
>Ga0075366_10001302_pt1 | contig 12430 bp, 10 predicted proteins | sample EndMethybrTD3031_FD_72351 | JGI IMG/M metagenome (GOLD analysis project Ga0075366, IMG submission 72351) | Populus endosphere microbial communities from Tennessee, USA - Endosphere MetaG P. TD hybrid TD303-1 | ecosystem: Host-associated > Plants > Roots > Endosphere | place: USA: Tennessee... | reverse complement strand
GGGCCGTGGCGCATCGCCGTTGTCGCACACCTGCACCCAGCGCGCCCCGGGATCGAGCTGCAGCTCGATCCCGGGGCGCGCTGGGTGCAGGTGTGCGACAACGGCGATGCGCCACGGCCCGCCGCCGCAGGCGACACCGAGGCCGGCGAGCCGCGCAGCACCCTCAACCTGGGGCTCGGGCTCGGGCACCGCGTGGTCGAGAAGATCGCCGCGATCCACCATGCGCGCTTCGGCCCGACGCCGCCGCCGGACGGCTTCACGTCCTGCTACCGGCTGAGCTTCTCCGGCGCCGCCTGACCGCATCCCGCCAAAGCGGTGACACCCCCTCACGGTGGTGGCGCCGCGCCCCTGCGCCGCCGATAGTTGCCGCCATCCGCACCCCGCGGCCGATGCAGGAGCAGACCATGCAGTTCCAGGAATCCACCGAAGGCGACTACCGCATCTTCGCGGGCGCGATCGAGGCCCCCACGGCGCGCGGCGGCGGCTACCTGGCAGCGCTCGTCGTGAACCGCACCGACGCACGGCAGCGCAGTGCCGGCGAAGCCTTCCGCGACACCGCGCTGGCCGCCGGCTACGCCTGGGAGTCCGCCGACGAGGCGCTGCGCTACGCCATCGCGCGTGGCCAGGAGATCGTGCGGCGCCGGCCGACCCTGCTCGCCTGCTGAGATCCCTCCCTAATTCGGCGCTCGCGTCTGGGGATGCCCCTGGCAGCCCGCGGCCCGAAGAATCGATCTCAACGAAACCACCCGAGGAGCCCGCCATGGCCCGCATGCAGACACTGTCGAGCCCGCCGGACGGCAAGGTCGCCGCGCTGCGCCAGATGCTGCAGTCGCGCGGCATGGACGTGGGCGATTTCGAGATCGAGGAAGACACGCGCTCCGGCATCAGCCAGCTGCTCGGCCTGGCCGGCGGTGTGCTGACGCTGCGCCGCCGTTCGACCGGCGAGATCCGCGTCTACGCCTCCGGCCCCGGCTCGGCCTGGTTCGCGACCATCGCGGCCGACCTCGACCGCGGCTACTTTCGCGCGGCAACGCCGTCGCGCGGCTTCGCACGGCGCATCGTGGGTCCGTCGGCCGTCTGGGTCTGAGGCCAGCTCAGCCGCGCAGCCAGTGCAGCAGGCCGATCAGCCCGGCCATGCCGAGGCCGATCGCCGCCAGCGCGGCCACCAGCACACCGTTGAAGGCGCTGGCCTTGTGGCGCGGGCGGCGCCGGCGCACCTCGAGGCCGCCCGAATCGGGCATCGTGTAGTAGCCCGACAGCGACGAATACCCGGTGGACGGCACGAACTCGCTCGGCCGCTCGTCCTTCGGCTCGCTCTCCCAGCCGAAGACCTGGGTGTCCTTGAACTGACGCGAAGATCGTGACATACACGAATTGTCACAAATGCCGTCTCCCCGGGACAACCCGCGTCCGAGGGGCACACGGTCGGCCAGCGTTCAGCGGCGCTGCATGTCCCGGTAGAGCTCCAGGTACCGGGCCGCAGCACCGTCCCAGGAGAAGTCCTGCGCCATCGCACGCCGGATCAGCGCGCCCCACAACGCCGGATGCCGGCGCGTCTCGATCGCGCGCGCGATCGCCGCTTCGAGTGCCGCCGGCGTCGCGGCGTCGAAGCTGAAGCCCGTCGCGCGGCCGTCGCGGATCGTGGCCTCGTTGGCGTCGACCACGGTGTCCGCCAGGCCACCGACGCGTCGCACGAGCGGCAGCGTGCCGTAGCGCAGCCCGTACATCTGCGTCAGGCCGCAGGGCTCGAAGCGCGAGGGCACGAGGATGATGTCCGCCCCCGCGATCAGACGGTGCGCGAGTGCCTCGTCGTACGCGACCTTGATCGCGACGCGGCCCGGGTTCGCGTACGCCGCGGCCGTGAAGGCCGCCTCGAGCACCGGGTCGCCCGAGCCCTGCACGGCGACCTGTGCGCCCTGGCGCAGCACGGCGGGCAGCGCGGCGAGCACGAGGTCGAGGCCTTTCTGCGCGGTCAGCCGGCTCACCACCCCCAGCAGCGGCAGCGCCGGGTCGACGCTCAGGCCGAGCTCCTTCTGCAGCGCCGCCTTGCAGGCCGCCTTGCCGGCGAGCTGGTCGGCGTCGTAGCGCGTCACGAGCGCCGGATCGCCGGCCGGATCCCAGACCTTGCGATCGACGCCGTTCAGGATGCCCGAGACGTCCGTGCCGCGGCTGCGGATCACGCCGTCGAGACCGCAGCCGAACTCGTGCGTCGCGATCTCGGCGGCGTAACTCGGGCTGACGGTGGTCACGCGCCGCGCGTACTTGAGGCCGGCCTTCATGAACGACAGCTGGCCGTGGAACTCGAGGCCGTGCGAATGCATCATGCGCGGCGGCAAGCCGAGCAGCTGGAAGTCGTGCTGCGGGAACAGGCCCTGGTAGGCGAGGTTGTGGACCGTGAACACCGACGCCGCCGCGCCGGCCGGGTGCGCTTCCATCCAGGCACAGGCCATCGCGGCATGCCAGTCGTGGGCGTGCAGCACCTGCGGCGTCCACTCGGGATCCAGTTCGCCGGCCGCGAGGTGCGCACCGACCCAGCCGAGCAGCGCAAACCGCTGCAGGTTGTCGCCCCACTCGCTGCCATCGGCAGCCTGGTACGGCCCGCCCGCGCGGCGGTACAGGTAGGGCGCGTCGATCACGTAGGCCGGCACGTGGCTGTAGGGCATCTGGCCCAGCCGCAGCGCGATGCGCCCGGCGCCGAACAGCGGCCCGAACTCGAACAGCGTCTTCTGGTGCAGCACCGCGTCGGCGATCGCCGGGTAGCCGGGCAGCAGCAGGCGCACGTCGGCGCCCTGGCGGATCAGCGCCTGCGGCAGCGCACCGACGACGTCGGCCAGACCACCGGTCTTGACGAGCGGGAAGATCTCCGCGGCAACATGCAGTACCTTCATCCGGCGGTGGTCCTCAGCGTGCCTCGAGGCGGGCGAGCATCTCGCGCGTCACCAGCGTGATGCCGTTGTCGCTGCGGTAGAAGCGCTCGGCGTCGAGCGCGGCATCCTCGCCGACGACCATGCCGTCCGGGATCTCGCAGCCCCGATCGACGACGACGCGGTTCAGCCGCGCGCCGCGTCCCACCTGCACGCCGGGCAGCAGTACCGCCCAGCTCACCGTCGAATACGAGTGCACCCGCACGCTGGAGAACAGCACCGAGCGGAACACCGCGCCGGAGACGATGCAGCCGCCCGAGACGAGCGACTCCACCGCGCTGCCGCGGCGGTCTTCCTGGTTGTGCACGAACTTGGCCGGCGGCAGCTGCGGCTGGTAGGTCCAGATCGGCCAGCGTGTGTCGTACAGGTTCAGCAGCGGGTCGGTCGCGGTGAGGTCGATGTTGGCGTCCCAGTACGCGTCGATCGTGCCGACGTCGCGCCAGTACGGTTCCTCGTTGAGCCGCGTGCCGACCGCGCTGAGTTCGAAGGGATGCGCCGCGGCCTGCCCGATCTTGACGGCGCGCGGAATGATGTCCTTGCCGAAGTCGTGGTTCGAGTTCGGGTCGGCGATGTCACGTTCCAGCTCGCGGTACAGGAAGCGCGCGTTGAACACGTAGATGCCCATGCTCGCCAGCGCCCGGTCCGGGTGGCCGGGCATCGGCGGCGGGTCGGCGGGCTTCTCGACGAAGTCGATGATGTTGTGCTGCTCGTCGACGTGCATCACGCCGAAGGCCGTGGCTTCCATGCGCGGCACCGAGATGCAGCCGACGGTGCACTCGCGCCCCTTGGCGACGTGATCGGCCAGCATCAGCGCGTAGTTCATCTTGTAGATGTGGTCGCCGGCGAGCACGACGATGTAGTCGGCGTGGTAGCTCGCGAGGATGTCCTGGTTCTGGTAGACCGCGTCGGCGGTGCCGCGGTACCAGCTCTCCTCGTCGATGCGCTGCTGCGCCGGCATCAGGTCGACGAACTCGTTCATCTCGCTCTTCAGGAAGGCCCAGCCGCGCTGCAGGTGGCGCATCAGGCTGTGGCTCTTGTACTGGGTGATGACGCCGATGCGGCGGATGCCCGAATTCAGGCAGTTCGACAACGCGAAGTCGATGATGCGGAACTTGCCGCCGAAGTAGACCGCCGGCTTCGCGCGCCGGTCGGTCAGGTTCTTCAAGCGGCTGCCGCGCCCGCCGGCCAGCACGAGGGCGACGGCGCGCTTGGGCAGGTCCAGGCTGGAGGCGAGATCGTGCGGGTTCATGCTTGTCTCCGTCTCTTGGCTTTGGGATCGCGTTCCGGACCCGAGGGTAACGCAAGGCCTTCGACACTGGCGTCTTCCCCAACGTTGGAAACCCGCCCGTTACCCTCGCGCCGCGCCGGCCCGCCCTGCGGGGGCGCGAAAATTGCGTACCGACTTCCTTGCCGTTCCGACCAGGAGCACCGATGAGCCCCAGCCCGACCGTCCCGCCCGTCGACACCCCGCGCAGCCTCGAAGACCACCTGCTGAAGTCCGTCGGCGTCGCGCCGGCCTCCGCGTCGCCGACCGACCTGATGCAGGCGGTGGCCCGGGTCGCCCGCGAGCAACTGTCGATCCGCTGGGTCGAAACGCAGGCCCGCGACCGCACGGACAAGGCACGCCGCGTCTACTACCTCTCGATGGAGTTCCTGATCGGTCGCACGCTGGGCAACGCGATCGCGGCACTGAACCTCAAGCAGGGCGTCGCGGCCGGGCTCGCGCTGCACGCCCAGCGGCTGGAGGACGTGGCCGACCGCGAGCCCGACGCCGGCCTCGGCAACGGCGGCCTCGGCCGGCTCGCCGCGTGTTTCCTCGATTCGATGGCCACGCTCGGCCTGCCCTCGTTCGGCTACGGCATCCGCTACGAGTACGGCATGTTCGCGCAGGAGATCCAGGACGGCAGCCAGGTCGAGTACCCCGACCCGTGGCTGGCGGACGGCACGCCGTGGGAGTTCCCGCGCTCGGGCGTCGCCTACCCGGTGCGCTTCGGCGGCTGGGTCGAGCACGCCGGCGACAAGGCGCACTGGCGCCCCGCCGCCGAGGTCGCCGCGAAGGCGCACGACATGGTCGTGCCGGGCCACGGCACGCCGAAGGTCTCGACGCTGCGGCTGTGGAAGGCGGTCGCGCCGGCGCACATCGACCTGCACGCCTTCAACACCGGCGACTACGCGCGCGCCGCCGGCGTGAAGAACGAGTACGAGAACATCTCCTGGGTGCTGTACCCGAACGACAGCACGCCGGCCGGCCGCGAGCTGCGCCTGCGCCAGGAGTACTTCTTCGTCGCCGCGTCGATGCAGGACATCGTCGCGCGCCACCTCGAGGAACACGGCACGCTCGAGAACTTCGCCGACCGCGTCGCGATCCACCTGAACGACACGCACCCGGCGATCGGCGTCGCCGAGCTGATGCGGCTGCTGTGCGACGAGCACGGCCTGGACTGGAAGGCCGCCTGGGCGATCACCGGCAGGACCTTCTCCTACACCAACCACACGCTGATGCCGGAGGCGCTCGAGACCTGGCCGGTCGCGCTGATGCAGCACGTGCTGCCGCGCCACCTCGAGATCATCTTCCGCATCAACCAGGAGTTCCTCGACTTCGCCGCGAAGCACCGGCCCGGCGACATCGGGTTCCTCGCCCGGCTGTCGCTGATCGACGAGTCGGGCGAGCGTCGCGTGCGCATGGCGAACTTGTCGATCGTCGGCAGCCACAAGGTCAACGGCGTCTCGGCGCTGCACTCGGACCTGCTCGTGCAGACCATCTTCGCGGACTTCGCCGCGCTGTGGCCCGAGCGCTTCACGAACATGACGAACGGCGTGACGCCGCGCCGCTGGCTCGCCGAGGCCAATGCCGGCCTCGCCGGCCTGCTCGACCGCACGATCGGCCCGCGCTGGCGGCTCGACCTCGACCAGCTCGCGCAGCTGCGCGACCTGAAGTCCAAGCCGGCCTTCCGCGACGAGTTCGCGGCGATCAAGAAGGCGAACAAGACGCGCCTGGCCCGCTACATCGAACGCACCACCGGCGTCGTCGTCGATCCGGCGAGCCTGTTCGACGTGCAGGTCAAGCGCATCCACGAGTACAAGCGCCAGCTGCTGAACGTGCTGCACGTCGTGACGCGCTACCACGCGATGCTCGCCGAGCCCGAGCGCGACTGGCAGCCGCGCACGGTGATCTTCGCCGGCAAGGCCGCGTCGTCGTACGCGATGGCCAAGGCGATCATCCGCCTCATCCACGACGTCGGCCGCGTCGTCAACGCCGATGCGCGCCTGAAAGGCCGCCTGAAGGTGGTGTTCGTGCCGAACTACAGCGTCTCGGCGGCCGAGGTGATCATGCCCGGCGCCGACCTGTCCGAGCAGATCTCGACCGCCGGCACGGAGGCCTCGGGCACCGGCAACATGAAGCTCGCGCTGAACGGCGCGCTGACGATCGGCACCGACGACGGCGCGAACATCGAGATCCGCCAGCACGTCGGCGACGACAACATCTTCATCTTCGGGCTGCGCACGCCGGAGGTGCTCGCGCTGCGCCAGTCGGGTTACCAGCCGCTGCGCTACTACGAAGGCAACCCGGCGCTGAAGGCGGTGCTCGACGCGATCGCCGGCGGCCAGTTCAGCCCCGAGGAGCCGGGACGCTACCGCGGGCTCGTCGATTCGCTGCTGTGGGGCGGCGACCACTACCTGCTGCTGGCCGACTACGCCGCCTACGTCGAGACGCAGGCGCGTGTCGACGCGCTGTACCGCCAGGGCGGCGAGTGGGCGAGCCGCGCGATCGCGAACGTCGCCGGCATGGGCATGTTCTCGTCGGACCGCACGATCCGCGAGTACGCCACGCAGATCTGGGGCGTCCTGCCGAATCCGTGAACGGCGCCGCCGCCGGCGCTACCATGCGCGCCAACCCCAGCGAGCGCGCTCGATGCTGTCCGATTCCGAGATCGACCTGATCCGCACTGCCCGCCACGGCGATCCCTTCGCCGTGCTCGGGCCGCACCGGGATGCCGACGGCCGCTGGTGGCTGCGTGTGATGCTGCCCGGGGCGTCGCATGTCGTCGCGGTGTCGCCCGCGGACGGCGCGCCGCTCGCGCCGCTGCTGCTGCGGCACGTCGACGGCCTGTTCGAAGGCGCCCTGCCCGGTGACGACCGGCCCGACTACCGGCTGCAGGTGCGCTGGAGCAGCGGGCTCGACGCACTGCTCGACGATCCGTACCGCTTCCCGCCGGTGCTCGGCGAGATGGACGTCTGGCTGATGGGCGAAGGCACGCACCTGCGGCCCTTCGAGGTGCTCGGCGCGACCCAGCGCACGATGGACGGCGTCGACGGGACCAGCTTCGCCGTCTGGGCGCCGAACGCCCAGCGCGTGAGCGTCGTCGGCGACTTCAACCTCTGGGACGGCCGCCGCCACCCGATGCGGCTGCGCCGCGAGTGCGGCGTCTGGGAGATCTTCGTGCCGGGCCTGGGCGCCGGCACGAAGTACAAGTACGAGATCGTCGGGCGCGACGGCCAGGTGCTGCCGCTGAAGGCCGATCCCTACGCGTTCCAGGCCGAACTGCGCCCGGCGACGGCCAGCGTCGTCGGCGCGCTGCCTGCGACGGTGCCGCCGTCCGACGCCCGGCGGCGCGCCAACGGGCTCGATGCCCCGGTCAGCATCTACGAGGTCCACCTCGGCTCGTGGCGCCGCAAGCCCGAGGAAGGCGACCGCTGGCTGAACTGGGACGAGCTCGCGGCGACGCTGGTGCCGTACGCCCGCGAGATGGGCTTCACGCACCTGGAACTGCTGCCCGTCACCGAACACCCCTTCGACGGCTCGTGGGGGTATCAGCCGATCGGCCTGTACGCGCCGACCGCACGCTTCGGCGATGCGGCCGGGTTCCGCCGTTTCGTCGACCGCTGCCATGCGGCGGACCTCGGCGTCATCCTCGACTGGGTGCCGGCGCACTTCCCGGACGATCCGCACGGCCTGGCGGACTTCGACGGCACGCGCCTGTACGAGTACGCCGACCCGCGCGAAGGCTTCCACCAGGACTGGAACACGCTGATCTACAACTTCGGCCGCACCGAGGTGCGCAACTTCCTGGTCGGCAACGCGCTGTTCTGGCTCGAGCGCTACGGCGTCGACGGGCTGCGCGTCGACGCGGTCGCCTCGATGCTCTACCGCGACTACAGCCGACAGCCCGGCGAATGGGTGCCGAACGTGCACGGCGGGCGCGAGAACCTCGAGGCGATCTCGTTCCTGAAGCGCATGAACGAGGTGGTCGGCGGCGAGCGGCCGCAGGCCGTCACGCTCGCGGAGGAGTCGACCGCCTTTGCGGGCGTCTCCCGCCCGACCTACCTCGGCGGGCTCGGCTTCCACTTCAAGTGGAACATGGGCTGGATGCACGACACGCTGCAGTACATGGCGCGCGACCCGGTCCACCGCCAGTACCACCACGGCGAGATCACGTTCTCGATGGTCTACGCCTACCACGAGAACTTCGTGCTGCCGCTTTCGCACGACGAGGTCGTGCACGGCAAGGGATCGCTGCTCGCGAAGATGCCGGGCGACCGCTGGCAGAAGTTCGCCAACCTGCGCGCGTACTACGGCTTCATGTTCGCCCACCCGGGCAAGAAGCTGCTCTTCATGGGTGCCGAGTTCGCGCAGGAGCGCGAGTGGAACCACGACCGCAGCCTCGACTGGCACCTGCTCGGCGACCGTGCGCATGCCGGCGTGCACCGCCTCGTGCATGACCTGAACCGCTTCTACCGCGCGACCCCGGCACTGTGGCAGCGGGATTTCGAGCCGTCCGGTTTCGAGTGGATCGAGCACGACGATGCCCAGCGCTCGGTCATCAGCTTCGTCCGGCGCGGCGCGCAGGGGCGCGGCTTCGTCGTCGTCGTCGCCAACTTCACGCCCGGCGTGCACCACGGCTACCGCATCGGCGTGCCCGAGCCGGGTGTCTACCGCGAGCGCCTGAACACCGACTCCGAGCACTACGGCGGCAGCAATGTCGGCACGACCTACGGCCAGGTCAGCGCGGAGCCGGTGCCGTGGCACGGCCGGCCGCAGTCGATCGTGCTGACCCTGCCGCCGCTGGCGACCGTGTTCTTCGAGTGGGCGGCGTGACCGCGCTGCTGGCGGGTCGGCCCTGGCCGCTGGGTGCGCACTGGGACGGACACGGCGTCAACGTCGCCGTTTTCTCGGCACAGGCGCAGCGCATCGAGCTGTGCCTCTACGACGCCGCGGGGCGCACCGAGGGGCAGCGCCTGACGCTGCCCGGCCACACGCAGGACGTGTTCCACGGCTACCTGCCGGGCGCCGCACCCGGGCTCGTCTACGGGCTGCGCGCGCACGGCCCGTGGCGCCCGGAGCGCGGCCAACGCTTCAATCCGAACAAGCTGCTGCTCGACCCCTACGCGCGCGAAACCGTCGGCACGTTCGCCTGGCGCGACGAGCACTTCGGCGCCGACCTGCGCCACCCCGGCCACATGGATGCGAGCGACAACGGCGCCCATGCCCTGAAGGCGCGCGTGGTCGACGATCGCTGGGACTGGGCCGGCGATCGTCACCTGCACCGGCCGCTGGCCGACTCGGTGGTCTACGAAGTGCACGTGAAGGGGTTCACCGCGCGCCACCCCGGGGTGGCGCCGGAGCTGCGCGGCACCTATGCGGGCCTGGCGAGCGTCGCGGCGATCGCGCACCTGAAGTCGCTCGGCGTGACCGCGGTCGAACTGCTCCCGGTGCACCAGCGCCTGGACGAGCAGCGCCTCGCCGCGATGGGCCTGGTGAACTACTGGGGCTACAACACGATCGGATTCTTCGCGCCGGACCCGCGCCTGGCCTCCGGCGTCGGCGGCCGCTCGGCGCGCGACGAGTTCCGTGCGATGGTCGCCGCGCTGCACACGGCCGGCATCGAGGTGATCCTCGACGTCGTCTACAACCACACCGCCGAAGGCGATGAACATGGCCCCACGGTCTCGTTCCGCGGCCTCGACAACGCCAGCTACTACCGCCTGCCTTCGCACGCCCGCGGCCACTACGAGAACCACACGGGCTGCGGCAACACGCTGGACCTGCGCCACCCGCGGGTGCTGCAGCTGGTGATGGACTCGCTGCGCTTCTGGGCCGGCGAGATGCACGTCGACGGCTTCCGCTTCGACCTCGCGCCGGTGCTCGGGCGCGGGCACCACGGCTTCGACCGCCACGCCCCCTTCTTCGCCGCGCTCGCACAGGACCCGCTGCTGTCGCGCCTGAAGATGATCGCCGAGCCTTGGGACATCGGCCCGGGCGGATACCAGCTCGGCGCCTTCCCGGCCGGCTGGCTCGAATGGAACGACCGCTTCCGCGACTCGATGCGCGCGTTCTGGGTCGAGGGCGCCGGCACACGCGGCGAGTTCGCGCTGCGCCTGTGCGGCTCGGCGGACATCTTCCAGCCGGGCGGGCGGCAGCCGGTCGAGTCGGTCAACTACGTCGTCTCGCACGACGGCTTCACGCTGCGCGACCTCGTCTCCTACGCGCACAAGCACAACGAGGCGAACGGCGAGTCGAACCGCGACGGACACGGCCACAACCACAACGCCAACTGCGGCGCCGAGGGCCCGACCGACAACCCCGAGGTCAACACGTTGCGCGCCCGCCTGCAGCGGGCGCTGCTCGCCAGCACCCTGCTCTCGCAGGGCACGCCGATGCTCGCCGCCGGCGACGAGTTCGGGCACAGCCAGCGCGGCAACAACAACCCGTACTGCCAGGACAACGAAACGACCTGGCTCGACTGGTCGACGCTCGATGCCGACCTGCTGGCCTTCACGACGCGGCTGCTTGCGCTGCGCCGCGCCGCGCTGCCGCTGCGGCCGCGCTGGTACGACGGCCTCGTCGACCCCCTCGGCCTGCACGACCTCGCGTGGCTGCGCGCCGATGGCCACGAACTGCACGGCGACGAATGGCGCGAACCCGACGGTCGCGTGTTCGGCTGCCGGGTCGGACGCCCGGGCCGGACCGGCGCGCCGCTGCTGATGCTGATCAATGGCGACGCCCGCGAGGTCGGCTTCCAGCTCCCGCCGGGGGCGTGGGAGGCGGTGTTCGACAGCGCGCACAGTCGCGGCCTCGGCGGGTGGCAGGGCCAGGGGGGCACACCCTTCCCGCTCGGGGCGCGCAGCCTCGTCGTGCTCGCGGCCGCGGGGCACGGGCTCGCGCTCTAGACCCCGCGGACCTCAGCGGCTGCCGGCCGTCCCGTCGGCGGCGAACCAGGCGACCCAGTGCTCGACGCAGGCGCGCACCTTCGGCAGCCGCTGGCGCTCGGGCAGCATGACCGCGCTGACCGGCCCGTGCGGTTCGCCCGAGAACTCGGTGAGCAGCGGCACGAGACGGCCCGCCGCGACGTACGGCGCGGCGATCGCGCGCATCAGCCGGGCGATGCCCAGCCCCTCGAGCGCCATCGCGAGCACGGTGCCGGTGTTGTCGCTGCGCAGCCGCCCGGTGACGCGCAGCTCGCGCGCCTCGCCGTCGACGACGAAGCGCCAGCGGTTCAGATGCGGGCTCGCGCTGTTGGCGATGAGGTCGTGACGCAGGAGGTGGTCCGGGTGCTCCGGCCGGCCGGCACGCGCCACGTAGCCGGGGGCGGCATAGAGCCCCCGCTCGAACGTGCCCAGCTGCCGCGCGACCAGGCCGTCGGGCTGCGCTCCGGTGCGGATCGCGATGTCGATGCCCTCGCGCGCCATGTCGACGAGCGGGTCGGCCGCCGCGATCTCGATGCGCAGCCGCGGGTGCCGCGCGAGCAGCGGCGCGAGGCCCGGCAGCAGGTACTGCGCCATCACGGAGCTGGTGGCCAGGCGGACGAGGCCGCTCGGCTCGCCGTGTCGCTCGTCGAGCTCGGCGTCGAGCTCGGCCATGGTCGCGAGCACCTGCGCACCGTGCGCGGCGAGGCTCTCGCCCTCCTCCGTCAGCGCGAGGCCGTGCGTGCTGCGGTGGATGAGCCGCACGCCGCATTGCCGCTCCATGCGCGCGAGCGCGCGCGACACCTGCGACGGCGGCACCTCGCGCTCGCGCGCCACGGCGGAGAGGTTGCGCAGCTCGGCCAGGCGCGCGAAGAGCACGAAGTCGTCGATGGAGAGCGCGGCGGTGTCTCGCATGGCGGCGCGGATGATCGCACGCGGCCGTTGCACGCGCCGCAACGCCGTTGTCTGCCGCCGCGGGTGTCGGCGCCGGGCGCCGGTTCCTACAGTGTGGTCACCGCATCGACGCGGTGCGACCTGGAGAACGCGATGGACCGGCTGAACCTGACCCTGGAGCAACGCGCCCTGCAGCGCGCCGCCGTGCGGCGTCGCGTTCACGAATTGCGCAACGAGGCGCTTGCCGGCGCGATCGATGCGGCGCGGGTGTGGCTGCGCCGACGCTTCGCGACGCAGCGCACGACGAAGGAGGCGGTGTGCCGCTCGTGACCCTGACCGGCGTCGCGGCACGGCGCGACGAGGGCCTGGCTCCTGCAACGACAAAGGGCGCCCGGAGGCGCCCTTTGCAGCGGAGATCGGCAGCCGAT
>Ga0075366_10001301_pt1 | contig 12443 bp, 14 predicted proteins | sample EndMethybrTD3031_FD_72351 | JGI IMG/M metagenome (GOLD analysis project Ga0075366, IMG submission 72351) | Populus endosphere microbial communities from Tennessee, USA - Endosphere MetaG P. TD hybrid TD303-1 | ecosystem: Host-associated > Plants > Roots > Endosphere | place: USA: Tennessee... | reverse complement strand
CAAGTATGAGGGCTATAGTCTATTAGACCATAGATCACAAAAAACTTTTGATACTCCTAATGATAACAACTGCGTCCCCACCTCTTAGGTGCGAAACTAAATCATAAAAGATCACTCCATTCATTTTTGCGAGTAACACGAATGGGAAAAGGGCCTCTTTACGAGAAGGGGTGGCCTTAGGGATATTCTCGGCTTCATCGATAGCCGATAGAAACTCCTCGGTGCTAATGGCGTTCATGTCCAAGACAAGCTCTGTAACTTGTTTTCCGTTAAGCTCGAAAGGCTTAAGTAAAGTGTATTTATTCAGTTCGCTCAGTTTATTCGGTTCACTCATTTCAGTCATAACAAAAAGCCGCGTGTCAACTAAGACACACGGCTTTTTCTCGTACCGAAGAGGAGAATGGCAAGACTCTTCGGGCGTGAACCCTCCTTGGGGAGATTAAGAAATTCCTAAAGCATCGTTGATAGGGGCTCTATAATCTTTATCACCGATTTGATATTTACCGTTTAAAATATCGATCTCGATCACACGTTTTCCATTGAAATACATAATGAACACATCAAGTCCGAGTTCTGTACCTACATCCTGGGATTGTCCAGGGTCAAGCTTACCCAAATTCAAATTTCTTGGCTTGGTTCTGTATATGTATCTAACGGGAACTGGGTCTTCGAAACCACTCTTTCTTTCGGTGTTTTCAACCTGAAGAGCTGATCTAACTTCAATCTGTTTCTTGCCGGGTTCGAAGAGACTGTATGAATCTTCACAAATGGTGTGAAAATGGATGGTGAAAGTCATGTTCTTTACTATTGGTAAAGAAACTTCGGTTTCTCCGGACATACCGAACCCTTTTAATTCGCTAGTTACATTCTCTAGGTTTGGGTTATCTACATTGGCGATTCCTAAGAACTTGTTGTTTTGGTCACTGTCGTAGACCGCCCCGTCTATAACTTTTGCTGGTAGAAGCATAATTATTACCTGGTGAGAGTTTTAAAGTAATTCACATCGACAACTAAGATGTGATGTATCCGTTCTGCTGGAAGGACAGGACCCACACTGATCAAGAATGTGTAAATACCATTCAGTAGGTTTTCTTTCGGATTCCTGTCTCTCGGGAACTCGATGCTTGCTCCGAGTAGATACCCACAAGCCAACTTGGAGTTGAGGATGAGTTGGAAAGAGGCTGTATGACTCTCAATGAGTCTGCGGTTACCTGGCCTATCAGCTAGTAACCCAGCCATAATCGCAGCAGTGTTCCCAATCCAATCGATTACTCGACCAGCGGGTATAAATACATCTTTAATGTCATTACTAACCGTCTGAGCAGCAGTCCTATTGCCTTGTAACCTCCAACCTTGATCGTTACGAGCCGAAATAACCCCGATACTCCTTAGGTAATCAGTTTGGGTTTTATTGAGCTTAACCGGTGTACCATCAGCAAGGCAAAGTCCCTCAATATTTATCAGCTTGTTAGAAGGCGATTCGTAAGGAAACCACTTGTTACTGGCATCGATTTGCTTTGATCTACACACTAAATGGGTAGACAAATAGTCTTTCTGTCCATCGACGATGGCGTTAGGCCAACAAACAAGTTGTCGAGGATCTAAAATATTATTGTTCTTTAGAGCAGGCAGAGTGTCCGACAAAGTTTTAACAACACTAGTGTCTAGATCTACGACACTGTAACAACGGAACCGTCCCTCAATCAGTTGTGCCTTAGCGTTTGCAACTGCCAATACTGTTGCGGAGCTTCGCCCAGGAACAAGGATATAATCCGGCAGAATTTCTAGTTCACTAGGGATAAAATCAATCAGTTCTAAACCCGTATAAGTATCTGTGTTAACATCGTACCCACCGATTATATCTGCATCGGTAACAGCTGAGGGGTTAATCTTATCGTAACCAACGCTTAGAGACTTTTCTTTAGCTGCTCCACCAGTCTTCAGAATAGTGATTACTAAGTTTTCGTCTTTATCGTAAGAAAGCAGGTAATCAGTCCTGAGGGTGAATGTCTTATCTCCGGAGATACTCTTAACTACAACAGAGTCATAAATTACGTCGTCTGTAACGATGATCTGACCGGAAACGACCGATCTAGGCGCGGGCGCTACAGTTTTGTAATGAATATTCGGGTCGAGAACATTGATTAATACCAATGGCTTAATGACGTAGGAGACAAACGCATTTTGGATTACATGGCTCAAAGTGAAATCATTGTATCTCTTGGAAATGCCAACTGTTTTTGCTGCTGTGGCCAGGCTATCGATAAGGATCAGCTTATTAACCTGAGATGCGCCATCAGGGAGCCGGTGGACTGGCGCTGTGCCGATTGCGACAATAACTCTATCGGTTTCAATAGTAGTCTTAATCGGAGTTGGCTCCGAAGACCATGTAGCGCCACTTTGAAAATTTGTACTAGCCATGTTTAATTAACCTTTGTCAAATATCGATAGAGCTATATAAGATCGAAATAGCCGAGTCGGAGTCTTCTAGATCCTTAGTTACCTGGGGCAGTTGATCCACATCAACAAACAGATCCGACAACGTTGGTTTCTCTTTTAGTAACGATGTCAACGTGCTTGGTAGACCATTCTTGAATACAGAGAATTTCCTAAGAACAGCTCCAACGTTGGGACCGACATAAACAACAGTTTTCGGTTCTTCCCTTTTAATATCTTTAAGTTCTTTCAACTCTTTCATAATTCGTCAATTTCCTCTGTGAGTAGGGCATCGAAACGTGGTGAGGGTGTTGCTATATCCAGTGTGACTGTCAACAAGCCGAAGAACATAGGGGCTAGTTCAGTCCCTTGTAGGTGTTCCCAACTGACCGGTCCAGCCATTGGGAAATCATCTCCGATGATGCGTTCAGTGTAGAGCTCAGTAATCAACACCTGGACCAAGTTAACGACATCTTGGTAACCTGAACGGTCGTCTGCATCATCCCAACAAGAGATTAATATACGGACATCAGCTTGCCCAGCCTTAAAGTCGTGGTGTCCTCTGGCTGTCTGAATAGTTATGCCTGGGAAAGATTTAGGTAGACTCTCATCGATCAGACCGGTCATCCGAATAGGGAGAAACCCTCGATGAACATAGGGTGTAGCCGTTAACTTCTCTCCCTGTAAATTCTTTTTCCCTGTGAACAACACTACGTCCTTAGTCCACTCCTCAATTTTTTTGACGAGTACTTCTTCGATGAACGCGATGGACTTCACGTCCAATGCTTCATGTCAATTCGTGTCAATTGGGTTTGCTTAGGAACGAATTGATTTGTTTAGACAACTCTTGAGTCGTGGTATCGTACACATCCTTCTTTATACCGGGGAGGGTCGCTTTAGACATCATCATTTCAGAGACACCGATCGTCATCATATTCCTGATAGGATAGCGTTCGGACTGAAGCCGCCTTTTCTCGTCTCCACGTATCCAAGCGTTAAACCATTCGTTTCGGGTGTGCTTGGCGATGAAAATGCTGTGCGGAAACGATCTAGATTTTCGTATACGAACATGAGCTTCATAAGGATGGTTAGTCACTGCTGGGTTACCAAATCGATTTGTGAACCATATCAGAGGACCTAACCCGAATTCACGCCACGGCATATGTGGAGCTTCAGAGACTACGCTTCCAAATAAATCTCCTTTACTCGCTTTATACTTCTTTAGGTATTCTTTTACTAAGTCCGGATGCAAATTATAGATAGCGGTAACATGACTCACGATAGAATCATGAGCTTTATCTACCCCTTTATTAATCGCTGCGGATATAGCTTTAGGCGCTGCCCCAGAGATCTTTTCTAGTTCTTTGAAGGCTCTCTCTAGGTCTTTTGCACTGACAACAAGCATAAATTATCTGTACCCCTTGATAGTTTTCTTTAAGAGTGAGAGCGTGATGATCCCGCTGCCGGTTATGACACCTGTCGTAATCGCAGTCCGATTCTTCTTAATATCAGCAATCTCGTATTTGACGTGTCTAGGGCTTTCCAAATATTCGCCTTCAGTCGGGACCCTAGGAAGATCGTTCTCGTCGAAAGTGCATAGGACAGTTGCGAAGTATGCACCCATACTATCAGCAATATAGTTGTCCTTCATGAAGTCTTGCGTCCACAGGACAAACGCAGAGAACTCTTGGACACCGCCCTTACCGTCTGCGATTGCGAACTCCCTAGTTTCACCGGCTACGTCGCGTAGCCTGTAGAAACCGAACTTCATCTTTTCGTCGAATCGGCTCATTAACTAAGAGCTTAATGACAACATAAAAACCCCTGAAAGGCTTTGCCGGCCAGTCAGGGGTTTACTATGCACGGAACGGAGGAAATCTTAATACACTAACGAGACAGCAACTATGCCTCCTTCGTTATCTCCTGCGTCTTTGTCAACGCTGATCACTGCTCGGAGATACTTCTTAACGTCAACAGGCAAGGGTAAATACTGTTCTGTTGCAAGAGTTTCAACACCGGTTCTTACAGCTAAACCAGCGTTTTGAACAGTCTCCCACGGGCTTACGCCATTTGGTTCCGGTTCGGGGTCTTCGCCCTCCTTCGGAGAGTCCTCAGGTTGCTTCGGGTCTTCCTTCGGTTTCTTGGGATCTTCCTGTTTCGGATCGCGTTTAGGCGGTCTGGGTGGTGGATCGGACGGGTTGATACCTCCCGGGGGTTTCAGTCCTTGGTTATCAACAGACTCCTCACCGGTATCGGAATGTTGAAACCAAACCCGTATACTCTTTTCATCGGCCAGGTTAAGCAGCATTGGGAACTCGACTAAGATTTGTTGGCCCCCTGCTTTTCGACCCACGTGTAAAATAATCGGGTAGGAGACAGCACTTTTGCCTTCAGCCGGTATTTTCAATAGGACGCTCAAGAGAGCGTCCTTAAAACTTCTGTGATAATTAAGCATTTATTTACTTCCTCCGAGTGGTCGGGTTGTAAGTTTCTCTTCGTCCTTGCGGATATTAATGGTCCGAAAGATCGGGATACCCTCGAACGAATTAACCTCGGTAACGGGAGCACCGGCACCGTTCACGGCGATTCGGCTTCTACGAAGCTGTTCAAAGCTGCGAGGATGACCGAAAATAGCATTGGGCGGTACTCGGTTAATCTCATGGAACTTCTCAAGGACAGTGTAGAAGTGATCGTCGTTTAACCCACCGGAATAAGTTTTATTCAAACCGGTGCCTGTAATCGTTTGCAGACCTATATTCTTGATACGGAACGCTGCATGTTTGTTAGATAGACGGAGACCTATACTGCCATGAATAGCGCTGGTTAGACCATCGTATTGTTTAACCTGTTTTGTCAGGGGATCTTCTAAGTAGATTGTCTCCTGTCGCCAGTTGCGCATATGTATCGCTCTGTTATTACCGAAAACTAATTCAAGGTTCTCGGGCGCAAGGTGAAGGAACCAAACCGAAGAAAGTTCTTTATCTTGACCTAAATCGAGTTCGTGTTGTGCATCCGGACTGTATTGTTGCAAAAGTCCTACGAAACCGTCCGGGTCATTGTATTCTTTTCCGTACCAGATCTGTTTACAAATCTTGCTTAGGAATGCGCTCATGAAAGGCTTAGAAAAATTCTCTAAGTAACGAGCGGGATCTTTAGAAGCATAAACAACAGCTGGGTCAGCAGCAGTTTGTGACTCAAGGTATGCAGTCGAGAATTCTTTAGACTCCCACTGAACGACTTGACGTAACACACCTTCGTTCGCTTTACGAAATCCTACCTCGGGTAGTTTAGCTAGGACAGTAAGTGTCAGACTTGTCCCATCAATGATGGAGGCTGGGAAGCGTTCGATTTCTTTGTGTTGATGAATGGACTCGTCCACGAGCGGACGGCCAATACCTTCGTCAAACACATTAACATCGGCTAAAGTCGGATATCTATTTCTATCGAGTAAATCAGGCATAACAGTGCTTTCTGTTAGTTGTTTGTTGTCAACCGAGTGTTGGCCGAATGGATTACCCGAGATGTTTAGCTTTTTGGGCAGCGATGGCTTCATTGACCTTCTGCCGAGCTAGTTCATTAGGATCTAACTGTTCGTTAGCCTGCTTAACGGGTTCTGGAACACCGCGTTCAGCTTCAAGGTTGATATACCGTTTGTTGAGTGCCTCGCTGTAGGCCTTAGCTTCAGCTACTTCAGCGGTTAAGCTCTTAACTTTATTTTCTAGAGCTTCAAAAGAAGTTTTAAGGTCGAATAAAGACGACTTAAGGTTAGTACTAAGCTGACTAAGCGCAGCTTGGACATCAAAAGATTGAGTTTGTGGTAAAACTTGAGCTAAAGCTTGAGCTTGCGGTAAAGAGTTTAATTCGTTCTCCATACGTGGAGTCGGGATGTCAACCGAGCTGCGTTTGACAGTAGACCTCTCCTGGATTGCTAGTACGAGTTGTGAGTAAGCATCCTGAGGAATTCCTATGTGATCGGCTAACCCGAGTGACACTGCGCGTGACCCGATGTAAGCGCCGGCTCTCCATACTTCTGGATCCAGGCTTTTAGGTCGATTTGCTGCGACGAATTCTTGAAACTCTCTCGCGCGGTCGTTAACTAATTCTTGAAGATGAGCGCGCTGCTCGTCGGTGAGAGAAGGGCCGTGACCCGCTGATTTAAGGTCAGCACCTTCATTAGTAATAGGATCGAACTTGAGGCCGGATAAGGAAAAAAGCTCAGAAGAATCTACCCAGGGGAGTATGACGCCGATCGACCCAATTAGCGCAGAATTTGTGCAAACGATGTAGTCTGCGCCACTGGCCATGTAATAGGCAGCAGAAGCACAAACGTTGTCGACAAAGGCAGCTGTAGGAATGGGTAACCCAGCAATTAAATTGGCTACCTCTGCGCAACCAATCGCTGAACCACCCCCTGAGTCAACAGTAAATAGAAGAGCCTTTGCCCCAGATTTTAGGGCTAACCCAATTTCACTCTCTAAATCGTTGTAATCACAAGCACCGCATGCTTTTTCAAGTGAACCAAGTCGTTTGCCGGTGACACCATAGATATCAATAATGGCTATACCGTTTTCGTCTGGCCCAGATAATTCTTTTCGGGTAACCCCAAGGCCGGAAATATCTAACGCGGCTCTGGGATCGTTTAGTTTCCTTTGAACTACCTGGTCTACCGATTTAAATGTACTAACATCACTAAACCAAGGTCTTCCGTATACCTGCTCTAATATTCGTCGCATCCTGCCTAGAGGCAGTCTGTCAACTGATTAGCGTCGGCTAATCGGCATCTCCCTCGGTCTCTTTCGCCTCCTCGGGGTCGAGTGTATTTGTCTTTGGCGTTCCCTTAGCGTCTTTCTCTTCCTGAGCTTGAATCGGGTCTAACTTTATCGTAGGCGGTCTATAGAGTTCATATGGAACACCTTGCTTTCTGCACGAGGCTAAATCCTCGGCGATTTCTCGTATACACTGTTCACGCATTACACGCGGATCATAACCCTGCATTGACCAGTATTGGTCCAAGGTCATAAGCCCATTATTAACAAGGTCAATATAGAGTTTACCTTCTCTACCGCGATCGACAGTGATTGAAGGTGGAGTATGCCACCGAGCATTATCAAAGTTCGGATCTTTACATACCGGTAATTCTCCGTCCTCCATTGCACCGGTTAATACATACCTCCTAAAATGGATACAGAATTCCTCTACAAGGATGTCTTGAATGGTGCTTAATAGAACCTGGATATCGGCCAATATATAACGTGTATTGGCTCCACCCATCTTTGAGACGTCCCAAATGAATTCTGGGTTGGCTCCGCCCCCAACGGTTGAATCTCTTCCTAAGAATTCGAGAAATTGAATCAGTTCGATGTTAGGACGGTTACTTTGAAGTAGATCTAGATCCTCATCCAGCTCAAGATGAACAGTCTGGCCACCAAAGATTTTGTCTAGATTCGGGTCTTTCCTAGGCCCGTCTTGCTGTACACCTAGCCCAGAAACATTTGATTCACCGAAAGCACCTGACTTCTTTTTTAATACTGCGGCAAAAGCTGAATGAACTTTGGCGGCTCGTTTCTCAAGAGCCACAAGATCGTGTATATCGATCCCGTTATTAATACCGTGATAGAACCAAGGGAGTCCTCTTCCGAGTCCGGATCGTTCTGGGTCATAGATATGTAGAACATTATCAGCATCTACCTCCCTAGCTCTCGTGCCGATCTCTTTAATGTGAAACTTCAGCGGTGCACCGTAATCGTCGTATTCAACTCCATCGACGGCCCTTGGGTTATTAATAGCTGTGCCTGTCGTATTAAAACCGATCTTTGCTGATTCGATGAGTTGTAATCTTCGACCCTTACTATCTTTGATGAGTAAAACGAAACACTCCCCATCTCGCATCATGTGCCGAACAATTGACCGTTGCATTTGCCAGAAGTTCTGTTGACGAGCTACATCCCAAACCTTAGTTCTAGCTTTTCGTTCAAACCATTCGTCGGCTAGTTTGTTCCACTCGGTGTCTTTAGTCGCTGCACTTGGGTTGATTCCTCTGCCGACAGCGTGTCGTACCGGTTTATTAACCAACGCTCGGAACAGACCGATATTGTTGTATAACCAGTTAGCTTTCTTAACCAGTTGGTAACGAGACTCTGGGGGTAATATTCTTTCCCCCTCCGGACTGAAGTCAGGGATATTTGAACGTGCTTGGCTACTATGTGCCCCTGTGAATGCTCCGGTCCCGCCGAACCAACTATTGAGCCAATGTTTGAACCTTCTAATGGGTCTCATTGTTGGTTACAGCTGAATTTGAGAGAAGTCCGCGATGTGGACCTTCTGAGGGGCTCTCCCGGTCTCCTTGATGGTTTCCAGGTATCGAATGGCAGCCATGATGAGTTCACCGGGGTGTTCACCCCGATAGAAAGTGAACTCGGTCAATCGACCGCCCTCAGAAACTCTTTTGACTTTACCCGCAGCAGTTATTTCCTCGATAGCGTTGCATAACAAGTCTTCGAGGAAAATGATTGGATCTTTAGGGTCTTGACGCTTGGCGTACCGAGCTAATGCTTCAATTCTTAACTCCACCCTGGAGGCGGAGTGTCAACGACTAAGCCTGGTTTAATTTCATGGTCGTCCGGATCTTCGGCTTTAGGTTCTGGTTTGTTAAGGTAACCAGACACCATATCACCGCATACTAACTGCATCTTTTCGCAGTCGCCTAAGTGGTTGTTACGAGCACGTTCCCAGACTAACTCAACGTTACCGCGGGCCGACGGTTTTTCTACCAAATGTTCATCGGTAAGTTGGTCGATGTACTCATGAGTTATATCTTGCGGGAGATACCACCTAGGTTCAGAGCGTTCTTTGATACGGCGGCAGTAAAGTTCTTCTTTGTAAATGTCGTCTTCAAAATAAGTAATGACGATTGTAGATCCCTCGCTTTTTGAGGAGCCATCGCGTCTTGAGGAGCCACCGTGTTTTATGCTGCGCTCGCCCCAGGAGTCGGTTAACCCAGCATTTTTCCCTACCCCTCTTGCAGGGAAAAAGTTTTTGCGTGTCGCTAAGCACCAGTCGTATACACCGGCCCTACGCTTAGCGGAGTAACCAGAGTCGATCATCGCTTTCCAAACCTTATATTTACTACCTTCGAATTCGTATAAACGTCGGTAAATATTGTCTAAATCCTTATAAGAAATCGCTGAGCCGAAGTCGATTAGATAACTTACCCGGTCCCTAACCCAGGCTCGAATTGTCCACCAGAAGTTTTCCTGTTGAACGTCAACCGTCATGGTGATGAGCCTAGGTTTAACAGGTAGTTGACCTCGTTCGTATTTAGGAGACGACTCAACAATAGCCATGATATCTTTTGATAGAATCGTTGTAGCCTTACGAATATAAGGCATACCTCGATAGTTGTTATCGAAGTCGTGCATTCTCCCAGGTACATTTTTGGATTCTAAGTAAACCGTAGCGATTCCACCCCAAGTCTCGAAGGGTGAATACAAGGCTGAGATATGGAATGAACGGTGGTCGAATGGTGCATGTGGGTTATTCTTCTCCCATGTACCCTCGCTGTTCATAGCGAGTTTACGGTTATTGTGTATTAACCCGTCGCAGTTGGCGCACCTGTACCGTGTCTCTTGCCTGACAAGGTCTAAGTCCCAATATCCGTCTGACCGTCGGCAATCTTCTGGGTACCAAAGTCCACCTTTGCCCTTGGTATAATAGAAGTGTAGTTCTTGTCTGAACTCGCAGAAAGGACAGGGGACATGATATCTTTCTTGTGACCCTTTTAAGTAGTATTGCCAAAGTACACCGTTCTCGACCGTGGGTGTAGAAATGATGAAGACCTTACGGATGTCCTCGTAAGTTTTTGTCCGTGCTATAGCCAGCTGAACAGCCGGTGCTTCCCGTTCGCTTTCATCGGGCCACTTGTCTACCTCGTCTAGCTTAACATGCAAGGCTGGGATAGACGCTAGGTTACTAGGTGAATTAGAGCCTCTCAGTGCTATAGTCGCGCCGTTAGCGAATAGTTTCTCTAGCTGTTTCCATTTACCTCGTTCCCGAACAGCTAGGTTTTCCACTTCTTTGCAATACTTGAAATGAGGTTCTAACTCGCGGTCGTTAAACCGAGCGGCTAACTTTTCTGTGGCTGTGTAATAGATACCTGGGTTTGGTTGGTGGGCAATGTCCCATAGCACCAAGTTCTTTAGAACTGTAGTTCCGCCTACCTGGGCGGATTTAGCTAGAGTCAGAAACCGAACAGCATTGTCGGCGTAAGCTTCGTATATCCCGCGGGTGTAAGCCGTAACCCCTGTGTCTATAGGGCCCCGAAGTTTAGCGCCGCTTTCGGGAGGTAGTTCGCAGTTTTCCTCGATCCATTCCCAAGCCTTTTGTTCTTTCCTGGGTTGGTAGCATCTTGAGAGGATTTCAGCTAGTCCGTCCTTAAGATTCATGTTTTAAGTCCTCCCATCCCACAAGGTGACGCAGGAGAACCGTCATCTCTTTCTGTAGGGTGGTGCGCATCTCTGGGGCGTCTAGCCCTACCAGCTTATGTGTGAGACGGTCTGGTAAGGCGTCAATGGCGATACGCATGGCGCTATGAATCCGGTTGAAGGATATTTTGACGTCCGAGATTGCAACCGACTCGTTTTTGAGCTTCTCAACCTCAGGGTTAGTGATTTCAACCCGACGAAGGTGTTCAAGCATTTTTAACCAAGCATTCCGGCAGATTTCGATCTTGACCGTATTACCGCTCTTTTTTGAGCGTTGGTATTCGTGGTGAAGAAGTACTTCGTCGCGTTGAAGCCTTTTAATGCCCTTCGCCATTCCCTCTTGGTCTTCATCGGGTTCTTGGTCCGGCCCCAACTCATCCAAGGTGTTAGGCATTTTGGTGGCATACTTCTTCATTTCCTCGGGGTCATCGAAGTTAACGCCTTCAGTGGAGAGCCTCTTAGCTATACCTGGACCAATGCCGTAGTGTTTCGCGTACCAGTCTATGGAATAGGCAAATTTACGTTTCCGACTCATGAATATGGTACGAAAGTCAACGTGGTACCGTATGGTACGGTCGTTTTAGGGCCAATTCTGATGGGTCTGGTACCATACCCCCTGAAGGCCCTATTTTACTAGAAGGGGCATTCGTACCGGATCGCCCCTCATCTTTTTTGAAAAATAGATTCCTTTTTTCAAAATCCCTTTTCAGCGTGGAACAAAATAACAGCGTTATTTTTGTGTTAGGATGCGGACATTTTGAGGGACAGTATTATATAATTTTGATTAATAACATGTTGATTATCAATATGTTATGTGAATGACACGAATGGTCAGATGATCGGCTTAATAGGCCGATATTCATGTTTGTTGACCATTTTTCATTATCACATTTAATACGTGATAATCGGCCTCTGTCCGTACCGTTCACGTTTTCCCAAAATCCTATTATATAATTTTTTTCAAATTATAGTTTTTGTTTTGCGCCCTTCGGTGCTTATTGCAACTAATTTGCAATAACAAATGAATACAATCGAAATGCATTTAGCTACACTCTTATTGCAACTCATTCTCAATAACTATTAGCGACTAGTCCGAGTTGGAGAGGGTCGGCATTACGTAGTTTTTCCGCGATAAAAATTCCGCGCGGAATTTTCCGCGGAAAAACATCGCGGAAAAATGGTTAGAGAAAAAATGTCGAGGGGAATTAGACCCATTTTCTAGTATTTAGAATTTTTCCGCGCTAATTTTTCCGCGCGGAAAAACATCGCGGAAAAAATAAATCCTCTCAGTGTCCGAGCATTAGGATCACTGTTCATCATCCGACCTGGGTATCAGCATTTTCCCAGGGAGATTTGAAAAATACTCAATACATTTAATCCTATTAAATAATTAGCTCAAACTAATAATTTTAGCCTCAAAATTTTTTTTCCGCGCTATATATAACGGAAAAAAAAAATTCCTCCACAGGGGGACTCTACCCCTAGCGGTGTGGCGTTAACTCGCCACCACCGCCTAGGGCTCTAGTC
>Ga0075366_10001300_pt1 | contig 12443 bp, 17 predicted proteins | sample EndMethybrTD3031_FD_72351 | JGI IMG/M metagenome (GOLD analysis project Ga0075366, IMG submission 72351) | Populus endosphere microbial communities from Tennessee, USA - Endosphere MetaG P. TD hybrid TD303-1 | ecosystem: Host-associated > Plants > Roots > Endosphere | place: USA: Tennessee... | reverse complement strand
GCCTAACTCAAGCATAATGTGCTGGTGTGCGTCGCTGCCGGTTTGCAAGAAGCCAAATTCATCAGGCTGGGGTGGCTCGATTCCAGAATGGTCAAGTGCAAATGTACCCGCGACAGAGATGGCATCCGCATAATGATCAGCAATTTCTGCCGGCATACCGAGCGTGCCAACCGAAACCCGCTGTCCTTCGATGCCTAATACATAGGATTCACCCGACAAAATTTCCGGAATCTGCGTGTCTCCAAATCGACTAGCGATTTCGGAATAGTATTCTGCTGCACCTACACTCATAGTAAAAAATAATTATATAAGATTTTACTATTATTACAAGGGCAGGCGAGCGACCATGACTGTTATGATAGAGCCATAAAGAAGGAGGGACAATGGCACAGAAAATCACACCGAACCTATGGTTCAACGGCAATGCCAAAGAGGCAGCCGACTTTTATGCATCAGCATTTCCGGACACGACCGTAAATGTTACCAGTTACTATCCTAAAACCGCAGAGGAAGGCCTTGCTGACTTTCAGAAGGACTTAGCGGGCCAGGTGTTGACCGTAGATTTTACAATCAAGGGCTATACATTTACCTGTATCAACGCTGACTCGACCTTTAAGTTCAATCCGTCGATTTCATTCATGGTAAACTTTGACCCATCCCAGGATGAGCAAGCCAGCGAGCACCTCGACGCACTATGGGATAAGCTACTGGATGGCGGGGAAGTCCTGATGAACAAGGACGAGTACCCATACAGCAAAAAGTACGGCTGGCTAAAGGATAAATTTGGTCTAACCTGGCAGCTAATGCTGACCAATCCCGAAGGCGAACCACGTCCGTTTATTATTCCAAATCTGATGTTCAGCGGTGCTAATACTAATCGTGCCAAAGAAGCCATCGACTACTATGTGTCAGTATTTACAGATGGCAAGATGGGCACCCAGGCGCCATACACACAGGATACTGGTCCAGCCAAAGCTGGTTCATTAATGTTTGCTGATTTCCAGATAGGTGGGCAATGGTTTGCAGCCATGGATTCAGGCGTAGAACAAGATTTTACGTTCAACGAAGCAGTATCACTAACGGTGATCTGTAAGGACCAAGACGAGATCGATTACTTCTGGGAAAAGCTTTCTAAAGTTCCCGAATCAGAGCAATGCGGTTGGTGCAAAGACCAGTTTGGGGTCAGCTGGCAGATCGTGCCCGAAAACATGGACGAACTGATGAAGCGTCCTGACGCATTTGCCAAAATGATGGAAATGCACAAACTAGTTATTGCCGACTTCTAAATAAGGGTAAAAATTACAAAACACTTGAGTCAGCTTCGCGGATAACCGAGGCTGACTTTTGTAATGCAGCGTGTTCTTCGCCGCTAAGTGGGTAGCCATCGATAATGCGTACGCCGTGTTTGTTTACGAGCGTTGGCAAACCAATTACCACGCCATCCAAGCCATATTCACCCTCGGCTAACGAGCAGACAGGCAAGATGCTAGCTTTGTTACGCATTAGCGCTGCCACGATCTCGGCCACCACGCTACCAATGCCGTAGTAGGTAGATTTCTTGGCTTCAATAATGCGGTAAGCAGCGTCGCGAATGTCTTGAGCAATAGTGGCGGTCATCTGGGGTTTGTAGCCAGGGAATTTAGCAACAGGCACACCACCAACTGAAGCGCCCGACAAAGCAGGGAAAGATGAGTCACCATGCTCGCCCAATACGTAAGCTTCGACTTCTTTTTGGGAGACACCCAAATCCTGAGCCAAAGTCACACGCAAACGGGCAGTGTCGAGAGTGGTTCCACTTCCAAAGACACGCTCTTTGGGCAAGCCAGAAGTTTGCAGAGCAACGTGAGTCAGTACATCTACAGGATTGGCGACCATTACAATGTATGGCTTAGCACCACCAGCCATAACTTTGCCAACCACGTCTTTGATAATCCCGGCGTTTACTTGCAAAAGTTCCAGGCGTGTCTGACCCGGCTTCTGGGCTAAGCCGCAGGTAATAACCACAATGTCGTTGTCTTTGATTTCGTCATATTTGCCCACGCGCACATGCACACCGTCAGTAAAGGCAGTAGCGTGGCTGATGTCCGTGGCTTGGCCGGCAACTAATTCTTCGGCAACATCAATTAAGGCAATGTTTGATGCAACCTGCTGGATGGCGATAGCCTGGGCGGCAGTTGCACCCACCATACCACCAGCACCAATAATAAATACAGTCTGACCCGTCATTACTACTCCAATATTTACGTCGCCTCTTATTCTAAACTACCGGACTACAATTGGGAATCGCTAGCCATCTGGCGAGTGGTGATCTCTTGCAGTGACCACATGTTGCCATCTGGGTCATTAAAGAATACGAAGTTGCCCCAAGGCATAACCTGAACGTCAGTACATTCAATACCTTTGTCAGTCAGCTCTTTATGTGCGGCAGTAGCGTCTTTGATTACCATCTGCAAACCTTGCTGCGAACCAGGCTTCATTTCGGTGATGCCTTCGCCAAGCACAATCGAGCAAGCCGAGCCCTTTGGTGTTAGCTGCACAAAGCGCAAACCTTCTTTTACTTTGTGGTCGTGATCCAAGTTAAATCCGACCTTCTGGTAAAACTCGATAGCGCGGTCTACGTCGGTTACAGGTACTGGTACAAGTTCTAGCTTCATTTCCATGATGCGTCTCCTTATGAATTATTTCGTTTGTACCTATAGTTAACCAAAAAGGTGGTCGCTGGTTTTGTACAAAAACGACAATCTACAACTTGTGAATATCATCAACGTTGGATGGCTTGGCGTCCATGATTTTCTTGAGAGATTTGGCTAGGTGCGGTTGATCCGTATAACCAACTTCGGCGGCCACATCACTTGGCTTTTTGCCTTGCTTTAGCTCCGAGACAGCCTTTTGGGCACGCTTGATTTGCTCGAACGCTTTGTGCGTCATGCCCGTTGTTTGTACAAAATGTCGCTGCTTAGCACGCGCCGACATAGCAGGGGATTTGCCTCCCAAGACGCCTTCGACTACGTGATTGCTTTTGAGCATGCCCAAGCTGACCAATTCTTCGACAAGCTTTTCGGCTTCGTCAAAATCGTGCGGAAAAGGAAAGGTGTGGCCAAGTAATTCGAAGTGCTTGTCATCGACATTCGGCAGCATCTCAAAAGAATCTACCAGTTTGGCCAAATTATAATCCGGCATGTAGGCACCTGGAGCAAACGAAATAACTACCGACGACACACCAGCTCGATAGGGAACGGGGTAAGTCTTGGTGGCTTGGCCGGTCAGCATCATACTCTCAGAACCATCTACATCGATCATAGCTATTAAATCCCAGGAACCATCTGGAGTAGCTTGGTACACGCCATCGGCAATACATTGGGTCATCCAAAGTGTTTCAATATATGGATTGTCGGTTTTACGGCTACGGTTTACTTGGCTCATTACTCAAATTCTAGCATGCTACAATTAATCTGAATTACAGAGGAGAAAAATAATGAAGCTGACCAAATATGAACATGCGTGTGTGGTACTGGAAGAAAAAGGCCAAAAACTTGTAATAGATCCGGGCAGCTTCACTCAAAGCCTCACTGATCTATCCAATGTTGTAGCGCTCATCATCACCCATGAACACATGGATCATTTTGATCCAACCTGGATCGAGAAGCTACAGCGCGAAAATCCTGATCTCCTCATCTTTACTCCAGAGGGCCTGGATCTTGAGATCGACGACGAGCTAACGCACGCTGTAGAAGCCGGGGCAGAGCACAGTGTCGGTCCATTCGACCTCAAATTTTTTGGGAAAACCCACGCCCAGATTCACCCTAGCATTCCACGCCCTAATAACATCGGTGTGCTTATTAATAGCACCGTATACTACGGCGGTGACTCATTCGACAAGCCAGATGTACAGCCAAAGGTATTACTAACACCTGTTAGCGCTCCATGGCTCAAAATGGGCGAAGTTATCGACTACGTAGATGCCGTAAAGCCAAAGATCTGCGTCCCAACTCACAACGCACTTAACTCCGAAATCGCCACCAGCCTAACCGAAGTCTGGCTCAAAGGTGTCTGCGAGAAACACCACATTACCTTCAACCACCTCAGCCCTGGCGATTCAATCGACTGCTAATCGGGCAGGTCTTCGAAGCGGTCTTCTTGGTAAGGTGGCCAGCACATCTCGTAGACTACGAGCGGTACGTCTTTGTCGGCGATCCACTGCATGGTGTCACCAATTCGCATAACGCGCATGAAACTATCGTCTACGTCGCTATCGACGGGAAGCATCTCAGGTGTATTGGAACGGCCCCACACCAAGCTGAGCGTGCCGGCTCCTTCCAAAATCCCTTCAAAAGTTTTCTCACCAGATCGTACGATTTGGCGAGGTGTCTTGCAGCCAGGCTGAATCTTAATAATCCCTAAATCCCAGATGTCTTCGTGATTGCCCACCGAATAGGTATCACACACTACACCTTCGGCCACTGCCATGGACCCAGTCTTCTTAATGCGGTAGAGTTGCCCGTTGAAATCAAAAGCTTCTTGGTTCTCATATTTTTCCAGTTTTGCGCTCATTGCCATAATAATGACATAACCGGGCAGTTAAGGGTATAGTGAGTGTATGAACCCCCAAAAAGACGTATGGTCCGACCTGCACAAACACTACAAAACACAAGATTGGATAGACAAGCCGTCGCTCTTTGCTACCCAAGTAGTAGACAAGCTTCCGTTCAAGGGCAAGATACTCGAGCTAGGCTGCGGCCTAGGTCAGGACAGTCAGTTCTTCGCTAAATACGGCCACGACGTAGTGGCCACTGACATCGAGCAAACACTGCTAGACATCGACCAGCGCAAGGAACCACCAGATGTCCGCGCTCGCGTACAGTTCAAACAGATGGATCTGCGCGAAAAGTTTCCGTTTCCAGATGAATCATTCGACGCCGTCTATGCCCACTTGTCGCTACATTATTTTCACAAGACCGCTACCCAGGCGATCATCTCCGAGATTGAGCGTGTACTCAAGCCACACGGCACGTTAGCATTTTTGGTAAATTCCACCAGCGACCCCGAATACCAAACTGGTACCGAGATTGAAAAAGACTACTATTACATCGAGAACAGCATGAAGCGCTACTTTAGCGTGGAATCTGTCGGCGAATACGTAAAGAACTTCGACATCGAAATCCTAGACAATGATGGCGAGACCTACAAGGACGCCAAGAAGGGTGTCCATCACTTGATTCGTTTCGTGGGCAAAAAGAAAACCCGCTTCAGCTAGGAGCGGGTTATTTATTGCTAATCATGGTGCCGACCTTTTCTTGGCTGGCGATTTTGAGCAGATTATCTGGCTTCATTGGGTTAAAGACGACTACTGGCATGTTCTGTTCCATTGCTAGACCTAGGGCGGCTTTGTCCATAACCTTGATCTGAGGATTTTCGACGGCAAACTGGAAGTTAACTTCAGATAGCAGGACGGCATCGTCAAATTTGTTAGGATCTTTGTCGTATACACCGTCTACCTTGGTGGACTTGAGTACTAGCTGACAATCTAATTCCAGGGCGATGTTTACTGCGGCAGTGTCGTGCGTAAAGTAAGGACGGCCCATACCACCAGCAACAATTACCACGCGACCGCGGCGTAGGTGTTTTTCGGCTAAGCGGTATGAATAAGACTCGGCTACCTGAGCCGCAAATACATTGCTCATACAACGAGTACGGATATTGTTATCCTCAAAGATATCAGTGAGGGCCATGGCGTTCATGAGTCCAGCTAGCATCCCCATTTGGTCGGCGGTCACGCGCTTGATGCCATTGCCGGCTTTTTCGGCACCGCGGACCATATTTCCACCGCCAGCAATAATAACTAGCTGGCAGCCAGCGTCGACAACTTTCTTACATTCTTGGGCGAGGTAAACGGCAATTTCTGGATCGATCCCTGAATCATGCTTGCCAGCAAGCTGTTCACCAGAGATCTTCATCAGAACGCGTTTATACATTGCCACAAGCATACCAGCCGCTTCCACATCTGCCAATAGTACTTTCGCTTGAACATCCATTGTTAACTGTTCTAAAAATTACGGCTCCCTTATACCTCTGTAGAAGGGTAGAATACAATGTATGCCGACCGTAGATGATCCCGAATTTGTAGAATCACTCCAGAAATTGTTTGCCTCACGTGGCGACCTAAAAACCATCGTTGAATACCAACAGCGCTTATACGCCAGCCTGAAAGAACTCAATAATAACCATCAAGTAATCCACAACCACGTCAAGGAGTTGACGTTGTCGCACAATACATTGCGCAGCGACGCCAACAGCCTGATGAAATTAAAAGGCGAGCTAAATGACCACCTACGTAGTCTCAGTGATTCGCACACCAAAACGCGCGGTGATATTCAGCGTGCCATCGAGTCGATTAACTATATCCAACATGAGGTGAGTAAGATTCCTGAACTTGAAAAACGCCTCAATAAACTAGAGGAACAGACCAAACACCTGTGGCGCGAAGAGCAGATCAATGATAAAAAGGTACAAGAGCAAGAGCAGCGACTTAAGAAATTAGAACGGCAATAGGGGAGATACAGGTGAAAGTAAAAATCTATTCATGGAATGTTAACGGAATCCGTGCCGTGGTGCGCAAAGAACTCTTTGTGCCATTTATTACCAAAGAACAGCCAGACATTTTATGCTTACAAGAAACCAAAGCCCAGCAAGGGCAGGCCGAAATCGATTTAACTGGTTACGAAGAGTATTGGAACTCCGCCGAAAAGAAGGGCTACTCTGGCACCGCAATCTTTTCTAAGATTAAGCCACTCACTATTATTAATGGCTTTCCGGAAGATCTGATCAAAAAGTACAAGGTGCCTGGCGACACCTACGGCGACCCTAACAAAGAAGGTCGTATTATTGCTGCTGAATTCGAAAAGTTCTACGTGGTGACCGTGTACACACCAAACGCCAAGGACGACCTCAGCCGCCTGGAGCTCCGTCACAAGCACTGGGATCCAGCATTTTTGGCATACTGCAAAGAGCTAGAAAAGAACAAGCCGGTGGTATTCTGTGGCGACCTCAATGTCGCCCACACCGAGGATGACCTAGCTAACCCCAAGCCGAATAAAGGTAAGAAGGGCTTCACACTTGAAGAGCGCGAAGGCTTCGACAAGTTCTTGGAAGCAGGCTTCGTAGATACTTTGCGCATGTTCGAGACAGGCAACGGCCACTACAGTTGGTGGAGTCACTTTGCTAATGCCCGCGCCCGCAATGTTGGCTGGCGCATCGATTATTTCTTGGTTTCTGAAAGCCTCAAAAAACACGTAAAAGCCGCTAAAATCCATGCTGATGTTATGGGTTCCGACCACTGTCCTGTAAGCGTAACTTTGGAGTTCTAATGAAACAAACTACACTATTATTTTTGCGCAAAGATAACCATATTCTGCTGGCCATGAAAAAGCGTGGCTTTGGCATCAACAAATGGAATGGCGCTGGCGGCAAAGTAGAGGAAGGTGAGACTATTACCGAGGCGGCCATCCGTGAATGCCAAGAAGAAATCGGTGTTACACCTAATCATCTGATCCCCGCAGGCGAGTTTCACTTTATCGACCTGCCTGACGTTGAGCATTACTGCAATATCTTTGAAGTAACCGATTGGGAAGGCGAGCCAAGCGAAAGCGAAGAAATGCGCCCGCAGTGGTTCCACGTAGATGAAATTCCATATGACAGCATGTGGGCCGATGACCGCGAATGGATGCCAATGCTATTGGCCGGAAAGAAATTCAAGGGCAAGGTGACCATCAACGAAGATGGCACGATCCAGCAGTGTGACCTTGCCGAAGTAGCCGAGCTGTAAGAAACTATATATATGAAGCAGCAACCAGATGATACTTTCGGTGAAATCAGCCATCTCGTATGGCAGCACCTGGTTGAACGTGATTGGGATGACCCATCGCCACGCTCACTTGCTATCTCGTTGTCGCTGGAGGCTAATGAGCTTTTGGAGCATTACCAGTGGAGCGACAAACCCGTTGGCAATAAAGAAGCGGTAGCCGAAGAATTAGCTGACATCCTGATTTACGCTCTGCAATATGCGCATGTTATGGGCATCAATCCAGCCAGTGCCATCCGTGACAAACTCGAAAAGTCAGCCCGAAAATATCCTGCCGAAAACTTTAAGGGCAAGCAGGGCGAAGCTCGTTCCAAAGCCTGGTTAGAGGCGAAGTTGAAGCATCGCGAGAACAAAAAGACGCTATGACCAAACCCGCATCCAACCCCACTGTCGCTATCGCATACGGCCTTGGCGAAGGACCGGCTATTAGCAAACGTCTGCGCGAAGGACTGAGCCAGAAGGGCTACGCCCTAATCGATAACGTGTCGCAGGCCGATATTGTAATCGCACATTCTGGTGGTATTTACTCGCTACCGACAGATGCAACCAATAAAGTTGTATTGTTGGTCGGCCCGTCGTGTGGACGCAAGGGCAGGTCACTGACTCGCACCCAGTTTAATAAGGTTGGGCAAGACCTGCGTTTTGCTGTTAAACACCGCAGAGTAGGTAGTTGGCTGCGCAAGTCGTACCACAATGCCGCTTATATAGCCCGCGAACCTCAGGCACTCAAAGCCATGTGGCGGGCAGCCCAAAGTAACGGCAATTTCTTGCCGGCGCTCAGTGCCGACAAGGTCGCTGTAATCTGCTACAAAGGCGATCCGTGGTCTGGTTACATCGAGTCTGAGCAAGTAGAAAACAACGAGCATTATTCCTTCATTGACCATAACGGTGTACATGATGATTTGTGGACCAATCCACAAGAGTACATATCTGTAATACAATATCTATATGAATCCTGAGTTTTGGCATAAGCAAGTGCCCGGTAAGCCCTTGTTTCCGGAGTTAGAGTGGAGTCGGCCCGAAAATCGACAGATGGCCGGTAAGCTGCTGATTGTTGGCGGCAACCTGTACGGCTTTGCTGCACCGGCCGAAGCGTACGCACTGAGCGTTAAAGCTGGCGTTGGCACGAGCCGTGTACTTCTGCCAAGCGCTATCCAAAAAGTAGTAGGCCCTTCAATCGAGAACGGGGAATTTGCTGCCAGCACGCCAAGCGGCAGTTTTTCACAGCGAGCGCTGGTTGAGCTACTAGACTGGTGCAAGTGGGCAGATGGCATCTTATTTGCCGGCGACCTTGGCCGTAATTCCGAAACCGCCATTATGCAAGAGAAGTTCCTGCAGAAGTGCGAAGCGTTGGCCGTACTCACCAAAGACGCCGTGGACTACGTAATTGCTAGCCCAGGGCAGGCGTTGGAGCGCCCTAATACTACGCTTGTGTTAAGTTTGTCACAATTACAACGCCTTGGCACAGCCGCACATTTTGAACGACCAATTACCTTCGGCATGAGCCTAACACAGCTACTAGACTGGCTACACGCCTTTACCAGCCGCTTTGCAGCGCACATCATCGTCAAGCACTTAGATAATATTTTCGTAGCCGTAAACGGCGAAGTCAGCAGCACCAAAGTTTCACCGGAGCTAAAAGTCTGGCGGCTCAAGACAGCGTCATACGCTGCTGTATGGTGGATCCAGAATCGCAATCGCACCTTTGAAGGTCTGACAACCGCAGTTTATACCAGCAACGACATCAAGTAGCCCATACTAGGAAAGTGCAGCGACTAACGGCAAGGCTTCTTGAGTATCTTGCGCAAGACAATAATCGCCTTCGCCGATATAAGGTATTTCTGAAGCGGAACGTTCATTTATCGCCAGCGTCCTAAGCCCTGGACGCGCTTGCTTCAGCAGCTCAAGCACCCCTCGGCTGTCGCGCCCCACGCCAGCCACCACTAATAGACCGCCACCAGTTCTAGAGGCTATCTCTTCGATTGTTTGGCGAGCTTTGTCGCCCATAGCACTGCCTGTTTCGTGATGCCAACCAGCGGGTACTTTTACAGCCTCAATGCCGCTAGCTTCGTGCTTGCAATCGTAGTTTGAGGTTAGAACATACGGCTCAAAGTCATTTTGCTGCACCATATGACGCACTGCTACGTGAGCTACCGTAGTAGCACGAGCAAACATATTGCCCAGAAAATAATTGTATTTTTTGGCCACGTCATCACGATGCCCTGGATTTGTAAGAAGTTCGTCAATAAACCAGTCGTTCGTCCGCCTGGGATCGCCGTAATACTCTTTAGCCATGTCTTCATCTACAAAACCTAAAGCTCGCTCTAATGTGGCGTGGTCGTACACCGGCTTGTCGCCAGCGTTAGAAATTCCAGCGCCGGTGTAGAAAATCAGGTTACCCTTGGCATTTCCAATGAGCTTGGCCGCCGCATCGACATTAATGGTCTGCGCTTCACCCACAGCCTGACGTTCAGGAAGCGGTGGTAGCCCCCAGTTTTTGCCATATTGCCCAAAATCTTCTATGGGAATTTCACCGTGCTGAAAGACCTCTTCAAGGCCGTCGGACAGGGCTAGCTTTGCACCTTGATATTCACCCTTGATCGTATAAAAGGTAAGGTCGGCAGATCCGCCGCTTATAGGCAGCGTAAAACGTGGCTTACTATGCAGTTCTTCGCGAAGGTCGGCCGTAAAGTTAGGGAATTCTGAAGGAGGTAGTTCGTGTGTATTTTGTGTCATGACCGAGTTATTTTAGCGGGTAGTGTTCATTTCGCCTAGCGTGTTATTTATAGGGCAATACATTTCCTATATTTCAAGGATTGCACTTCGAGGCAACCTTTTGGAGAATGTCGGCATGAGCGAAGATGAATTTACCAAGCTATACCGACATACCACCAAAATGGTGAACGATCTGCGCAAAGATATGGAACATGGATTCGAAATGATGCATGCAGAATTTAACCGCATTTACGGATTATTTGATAGTGCAAATGGCGAGATTAAATCTCTGGATTACGAACAACTAATGATGAAGCGGCAGGCCGATCGGCATGAACGATGGATCGGGGAATTGAGTGAGAAGACTAAGCCTAGTTAACCTCTTATCAAAGGCTGGAAATACAGCAGATAGCTCCGTCTGCGGCTTATGCTACAATTAGACCATGAAGACCGTAAACAAGAAGCCTACGCAGAATAAGATTACGCCAGCCCGCAAGAAGGCTATCGATCGTGCTGCCAAGAGAATTGTTAAGCAATACGGAAAGACTCTCGAACTATTAGCAAAAGAATAGTACAGCTAGATATACGTAGCGCAGAGTATCTTGCTCACAAGGTCACTGTGGATGTTTTTTCCGAGCAGTTAGGTTTTGCTGAACCCATGCCCGATTTCAGCTCAAGGTATCCTGGCAGGCTAGAAAGTTGCCTGGAGACACCTTTTGGAAAATTCGGCAGAACCTATTTCTATCCAGGAATACTCAAAAAGGCCGTAGCACTTTTTTATTTCTGCATCAAAGATCATCCTTTTGAGAATGGCAATAAACGCTTCGCGGTAAGCGCGATGCTTTGTTTTCTAGCGCTAAATGACAAATGGCTTACTATTGATCCAACTGCTCTTTATAACGTTGCAAAGTACGTGGCTAGTTCAAATGATGAGCCTGAAATAGTCATTAAGGCTACCGTCAAGGTCTTTAAGAATCATCTGGTCACTGGCGACTACATGAGAAACAAGGAAGGCGAGGAGGGAGTATAGCTTCTCGCAGGGTTCGCTTTTTGCCGCGGCAATATGGCGTAGCCATATATCTGCGTCGCTTACTCGGTGCAAGCACCTGCGTGAACTCCTTGCAATATCCTCCGGATATATCTCATTCCAGTGCTCGATGCGAGCATCTGCGCGCTTCAGTCGTTATCGAGCCCTCACGAGCCTCGCTTCGCTCATGCGCTCGTGAGGCTCCAAATCCCAACCCCTCTAGCAACTAAAAAAGATCTCGCAAGGAGATCTTTTTTAGTTGGTGGGCGAGGAGGGAATCGAACCCTCACGAGCTTGCGCTCACAGGATTTTGAGTCCAGCGCGTCTACCAATTCCGCCACCCGCCCAAATCCAGATGTGTGGTAGATGCTAACAAGGGTGTATTGTACTATACTAAGTGACAGAAAGCGAGCATAAGCGAACTAAATTGTGATTAGTCCTGTATTCCCACAAGATGACGAAGAGCCAAAGAACACCCATCAGGACGATGGGTATGTTCTTCGCCACCATCGAAAGGGTAGGACCATCCAGCCAGTCTCCAAAGATCTGATCCGTCCATCCGCCGCCCAGCGCCACCATATGGACGATAACAAGATGCCTGTCGCTCCTAGCCAAGAGGCAGCCGCAGACCTCATCCGTCGCAAACTAGATGCGATTTATAACGGTGAACCATCTGCTAAAGAAGAGATTAAAGAAGTGAAACAGGAGCCTGCCAAGCTGCGCTCCAAGCACCAAGAATACATGTACAACCTTAGTACTTCTGGTAAATCTTTGGCCGAAATCCAGTCTGCTTGGCATACCTATTACGCCAACCTGCCAGATGACGAAAAGCACGAAGTTTGG
>Ga0075366_10001297_pt1 | contig 12449 bp, 5 predicted proteins | sample EndMethybrTD3031_FD_72351 | JGI IMG/M metagenome (GOLD analysis project Ga0075366, IMG submission 72351) | Populus endosphere microbial communities from Tennessee, USA - Endosphere MetaG P. TD hybrid TD303-1 | ecosystem: Host-associated > Plants > Roots > Endosphere | place: USA: Tennessee... | reverse complement strand
TATCAAAACCATAGGGTTTAATTGCGGTATCAATGGCTCCGCTGCGTGCCCAGCCCTGATGATATACTGCTGCCGGAATGCCATGTGTAGGTGATGCCGCAGCCATCACATACATAATAAGACATTCGTTGTAACCGGTTACGGCAAAGTTCATTTTCCAGCCAACACTAGGCGACCAATGCCAGTAGAGCACATTTTTATCGCCATTACGGTACCAGTTCCATTCAATGCCTTTCCATAAATTATCAATACGTGTGGCAAGTACCTTTTCGGTGCTATTGCCTTTGCTTAAATATTGACGTACACAAAGCATACCCTGTGCTAAATAAGCAGTTTCAACCAAATCGCCGCCATCATCAAATTTGCTGAATGGTTTTACTTTACCGGTATTGAACATCCAGTGTGGCCAGGCACCGTGGAAACGTTCGGCTTTTTCTAAAAAACCAACCTGCTGTTCAAAACGCTTAACACCTTCCTTACGGGTAATAAAGTGCCGTTCGATGCCTGCAACAATGGCCATCATACCAAAGCCCGATGCGCCGGTTGCTATGATATCCTTATCACGCTGTGCATACTCGTTATCAGCGTGGTAGCGCTCGCGCGCAAGCCCTGAAACGGGTTCGGCCCCGTCCCAAAAATATTGAAAGGTTCTCTCCTCAACAAGATTGAGTAATTGGTTATCACTCAAGCCTTTTTTTATTACCGGATCTGGCATTGGTTTGGTTTGCTGCGATTTACCTGTGACACAATAAAGAACCAATAACAAAGCCGGCAATATTTTGATAAATGTATATTTCATTCGTATTATAAATTAGGCCCTGTAAATCCAAAACTTTTCATCCCCGCTTTAACTTCAGGGCAACTCATAAACAGGTTCCATATTAATGATGTCCGGTAGTTCTCTATCATAACGATAATAGGCCCCTGATCTATTGCCAGGGTTGATGTGGCAAACCATTGCTGCTGCAATGAAAAAGCGTCGTAAAAGCCGTAAGTCCCCCAGGTTTTGTTTCCTATTTTATAATAAAAGAATTTAAGCGCTTGCATAGATTCGGTTGGGGTATACGGCATAGATGAAATAGCGGCTGTAGGGGCTATTACCCCCAGGTCGTTAGTTGGCGAACTGGCCGCGTAACCACCCGGTATATCACTTGCTGTTAAGCCCCAGGAATTTTCGCCATAACCGGCATAGGCTTTTGGATTGGCCTTGCAGTAATTGTAATTAATAAGTGTGTGTGCTTTAGTTTGGGTTTCGTAATTGGCATAAGCATCGGCCAAACCTTTAGGGTTGATTCCCAGGAACGAGTAGTGTTCGAAGAATAAAGGCCCGCCATTTGCTGTGCCTAAAGGTAATTGTACACCATAATAAGTACTTCCATTTTTCATGGCACCATTTTGTGCCCAGCCCGCATCATAAACCGATTTAGGAATAGGATATGTGGTTGATGCACCTGCCAGTACATAGGTAATAAGGCACTCGTTCCAGCCGCGGATGGGCACATTCATATCCCAGGCATAATTAGGGCTCCAATGCCAGTAAAGCACATTGCTATTGTCTTTGCGGTACCAGCTCCATTCAACCGCGTTATACAAGGCGTTGATATCATTACGCAAGGTGGTTTCGCCCGCATCAGTACCCGTGAAATATTGACGGGCAGTTAGTAAGCCAGCCATTAGGTATGATGTTTCCACCAAATCGCCACCATTATCTTTCGTACTGAAAGGGATCACCTTTCCCGTGGTGCCGTCCATCCAATGGGGATATGCGCCATGAAAGCGGTCCGCGGTTTTAAGGAAGGCTACCATTTTTTGCATCCGCGCCAAACCATCAGCACGACTGATAAAATTACGGCTAACCGCCGTTACAAGCGCCATAATGCCAAAGCCGGACCCGCCGGTGGTTACTGTGTTTCCTGACGTATTACGTTCTAAGGCAAGCCCGCTTACGGGATGCCCCATATCATAGAAATACTTGAAGGTTTGTTTTTGCACCAACGTTAGCAATTCATCATCGGTAATGCGCGGAAACTTATCAGTATCGTCTAAAGCAGTACTTAGCTGGATAGATACCGGGTTGATCAAATGCCCGCCCGATGCTGTTTTAATACTATTGCTAACGCTAAGTGTATAAGTAGTTAGGGATACCAGCGCTTGCTGTGGTGTAATTACCAGTATTTTATTGCCGTTTTGCATTTGCGTGGTTATTGCTACCGGATTTCCGCCATTGATTAGCGTAACCCCTGCGGTAACAGTACCTGCATCAATTGCTTCGGAAAAGGTAATCGTAATGGTTGGATTTGTACTTAGCCCGTTATAAATCAATGTGCCATTATACTGGCCATTAACCGTAAACGAAAGTGATGCGTCAACCGGACCATTGTCTGCCGGTGATGGATTTTTTTTACACGCGCTAAAAATCAACAGGGCGCATGCTATTAAATGAAAAAAAACAGACCGTTTGATACTGGTAACTGGCATTATATGTATTATTATAAACCCAACAAGCGGTTGCATTGTGCAGACAGCTTGTTGGGTTTTGTGTAATTATTTTCCGGCAAGACCTAATTTATACAACGATATAATATACGCATCGGGTAAAACCGTGTTGTATATCCTCACTTCGTCGATACTGCCCGTCATAGCACCGAAGCTGGTATCGGTGGATACTGTTTTACCAGGGATAACATTATAATTACCGCCGAAGATAACCTCGCTTGGCTCGAACGAATTGAATAGTGTGTTGCCGGTACCGCGGCTTTGAAAAGCTGGCACACCAATTTTTACACCATTGCCCCATATCTGGAAGATACCGGTAGCTGCATCGTAGGTAATAACCATGTGTGCCCAAACATTGGCCCCTATTTTTGGCGAAAGGAATGGGAACGTTCCATTGGCGGTATTCAGGTTATCCTGCGTGCCGCCATTTTGCCCGGTAAAGGTAGGATGTATGGTGATGGCATCAGTTACCGTTGCTGCCCGTGAATTGGTCTCTAATATAAAGTTGATATTACCATTAAAAATGCCGGGACGGGCCAATTGAAACAGCATCGTTTTCTTTGATCCGTTGTTTAATATCTGCACCCAGGCGCTAACCGTAAAACTTTTTAAAGCCGTCACTTTAAAAGCGTTAAACTGGGTGGCATAATATAAATAACCACTGTTTAAAGCCAGTGCCTGTCCTCTTACCCCGGCGGCAATAAATGTATTACCCGCCGATGTTGTGGGGGCGGTACTGCTTAGCTTTTCGTTAGCAGTATTATCAAAACTCCAGTAAGCCACAAGGTTAGCCGGATAAACCTCGTCAGAAGTATTAAAACCATCAACCTTGCCTACATAGGTATCGGTTGATACCGAGGGCAATTTGTTGGGATTGCCATCTTTTTTGCATGACGACCATGTTACCGCTGCCAGGGCCAGCAATAAATAAGAACCGCCTTTATATATTTTTGAAAATTTCATTTTTGTAGGTTTTAAATTAATAACCGGGATTTTGTGTCAGTACACCCTTGCTCAGGTCTATTTGAGTTTGAGGGATAGGCAGTAAGTTATCTCTGCTGGCATTGAAATTGGATTTACCAGCACTGCTCAATGCTGTTTGCGAAATACCCCAGCGCACAATATCGAAGAAACGATCGTGCTCCATAGCCAGTTCAACCCTTCTTTCATGGCGAATGGCTTCTCTAACCACTACCGGGTCTGTACTGGTAATGTTTGGCAACACGGTAGCAGCGGCTGTGCCGCGCGCTCTTGTCCTTACACTATTTAATGCCGTAACAGCGCCGGGAGTATTGCCGCTTTCATTAGCTGCCTCAGCAAACATCAACACTACATCGGCATAACGTAAAATACGCATGTTCATCCACCAACCAGAGTTATCGCCGTATAATGCCCTGTTTGCCGGATTGGTATACATTTTATGGTTATAAGCCGGATTTATCCAGGTGGTAGCTGTGTTTTCGCCGTAAACTGTTTTATAGGTAATAGTAGACGTACTTCTTAGCAGAAAGGTACGGGCATAACGCGGATCACCAGCTTCATAGGTGGCAGCCAGATTATCGTTTGGTACGTTCCATCCAAAACCCAGGTTCCAAACACCGCCATCTCTAACACCCTGATATTGGGCATTTTGGATACCGTTGGCAGTTTTAGTAGCAAAGCTGGCGGTAGCTTGCACTTCAAAAACCGACTCTTTACTATTCTCACCCGATTCGCCAAATATCTTATCGTACGGTGTCGATAGATCATACTGCCCGCTGTTCATTACTACCGTTGCGGCAGAGGCGGCCTGCGCCCATTTTTGCTCAGTAAGATAGACCTTGGCTAATAGTCCGTTAGCGGCACCCGAGGTTACACGGCCAATAAATTTTTTATCCCAGCTTAAGGGCAAATTGGCTGCGGCAAAAGTTAAGTCACTTTCAATAAAAGCATATATCTGCGCTGTAGTGCTTTGCGGTATATTTGACCCCGCGACAGTAACAGGTTTATCTACCAATGGCACCCTGCCCCAAAAACGCACCATGTTAAAGTAAGCATAGCCACGCAAAAAACGTGCTTCGGCTTCTGCTAATGTTTTTTGCTGATCGGTAGCAACAATAGTGGTGGCGTTGTGTACCTGATCAATAGTTACATTACAATTAGTAATTAAAGTATAATAACCGTTCCACATATCGTTTACAAAACCATTAGTTGGCAATACCGGAAAGTTGTCCATGCTGATCGCATCTGCGCCGCCATCGCTTGCTGTACTACCTTTATCAGCATCATCGCTGCGCACGCTTGTCGCCAGGAAAAATGCTGCTACATGTACATTGTAGGCCCGCAGGTTATTGTAGGCCGCAAACAGGTATTGATCATACGGACCTGAATTACCCGGATATGGATAGTTTTCGGCATAATACTCGCCTTGCCTTTGTGTATCCAGAAATTTTTTACAGCCAAAGTTTGAAGATATCATCAGCATAGCTATTACCGCCATACCCAGATACTTTTGTTTATTGTTAAGATTTTTCATTTTCTTTTTATCTGATAGGATGATTAGAAAGTAACGTTTAAACCAACGGTATAAATAGCAGGCACCGGGTAAGTGCCATTATCGGCACCACTACTTAGTAAGCCGCCAAGCTGAGGTTCGGGCGAGTAGCCTGTAGCTTTTGTCCATGTTTTAATATTTTCGCCGCTAACAAATACCCTAACGTGCTGAACACCAATTTTACCTGTTAAAGCGGTTGGCAGATTATAGCCCAATTGTATATTGCGCAAACGGAAATAATCGCCCGGCTCTAAGTAATATGAGCTGAACAAATAGTTGTTACCGCGCGAATTGTCCAATATTGGTTCAACGTTGCTGGTGCCGGGAGCTGTCCAGGCATTTAACCTGTTGCTTTCGTAATTTAACACGGCAAAGTTAGCGGTACGGCGTTGCAGCCATATTTTATTGCCTGCTACACCCTGTCCTGCTAATAACACGTCGAAGTTTTTATAGGCCAGTGTTACACTCAACCCATAATTATATGGTGGGAACGGTGTACCTAAGTAAGTTCTGTCAGCAGTAGTTATTACACCATCGCCATTAATATCTGCGTAAGCAATATCACCGGGAAGTGAATTGGTAAAGTGTGGCTGTTTATCCAAATCGGCAGTTGATTGGTAAATTCCTACTTGTTTGTACCCGTAGAAATAGCCCACCGAGTTGCCTGTTTCGGTAACGTTTACACCGCCATTACCCAATAGCTGAAAAGCAGTTGTGTTACCCACCGAATTAACTATGTTTTTGTTATAGCTAAAGTTGGTGTTGATCCTATAGCTGAAATCTTTTCCAATTTTATCATTCCAGCCGAGGTTTACTTCAATACCCTTATTTGTTAATTTACCCAAATTGGTAAAGTATGCTTGCTGTGTACCGGCTGCACCTGGCAATGTAAAACTGGTTAAAAGCCCATCGGTTGTTTTGTTGTATACACCAACTTCAATATTTAAACGGTTATGTAGCGTACGCAATTCCACACCAATATCTATGCCTCTTACAACTTCCCAATGCAGGTTTGAATCGGGCCTGTAAGCAGCGGTAACTGCGGGATAAACATTGTCGCCGAATACTGCTGTAATACCACTATTCAGGGTTTGCTGATACAGGTTTGGCGGTACCGCGTTTTGGTTACCCAGTTTACCAAATGCCGCCCGAAATTTCAGGAAATCGACACCCGGGGCAAGTTTTCTAAAGAAATCCTCTTCACTGGCAACCCAGCCTAATCCTATACTACCGAAAGTTCCCCAACGGTTTTGAGGCGCAAATCTCGAGCTTCCATCTCTCCTGATGGTGGCGTTTATTAGGTACTTGCTTTTATAAGCATAGCTTGCCCGGCCAAAAATACCGGTTTGGCTTTCTAATGTACCACTGCCGCTATTACTAATAGGGTTGTTGGCGTTAATAATATTTAAGTACCAAAGGTTTGAATTAAAAGGTACATTAAGCGTAGTATCTGTACGCGAACCGCTTAATAATGTACTTGACAATTGCACGGTTGTAAAACCGGCTACCACATTTAACCTGTGCCCGCCTTTAAGGTCCTTATCATAAGTTAAAACATGGTCCTGTTGGAATGTTCGGTATTCATTGGCACTTTGGCTAACGTTTGTTCTTACGGTATTATCAGTAAACGTGGTAGTAGGGTTGGTACCTTCGCCTAAGTTAACAACGGTAAAAGGTAGTGGGTTATAACTGCGGGCGTTGTTAAAGCCAAGGTCTGTATAAAAGGTTGATCTAAAGGTGAAATCTTTCAGAAATTTAACTTCGCCAAAAACATTACCGTTTATGCGGTAACCACCATTAATTGAATTACCGCGTGAACGATCGATCGCATTTAACGGGTTGCCTACCTGCGCCCGCTGGAAAGATGGCATGGTATAATAGTAACCGGTACCCGGTTGCTGTACTGGTGCAACAGGCGCGGCGTAAATACCCGCATTAAGGCTAACAGCTGTTGGAACTTGTTGCCACTTAAAACCATTGATACTGCCCCCTACCTTAATACTATTGTTAATTTTAATTTCCTCGCTTAAGCGTACAAGGTATTTTTTATAATCACCATACTTTACTACACCCTGCTGGTCGCTATAACCAACGTTAAATACTGTGGTGCTTTTATCATTGTTGTTTGATACGGTTAAGTTATCGGTATTGATAATGGCATTACGTAGAATAAGGCTTTGCCAATCGGTATTAGCTGTGTAATTTGTAAAATCAAACGGTGCGGCATTAAGATTAGCCAGCTGTGCGCTATAAAGTTTCTTAAAGCCGGCGGCGTCTACCACATCAATTTTATTGACCACATGTTGTATGCCAAAATTGCTTTGGAAACTAACACTTGTTTTCCCTTTTGCAGCACGTTTTGTAGTAATAGCAATAACACCGTTTGCCCCTTTTAAGCCATAAATGGCTGTAGATGATGCATCCTTTAATAAGTCGATAGTTTCAATATCATTTGGATTAAGAAAATCTATATTGGTTTGCAACAAACCGTCAACCACGTACAATGGGTCGGAGTTATTGGTACTGGCCACACCCCTTATACGTACTATAGGCGCGGCACCTGGCGTACCCGAATTTACAACCGATAAGCCTGCTACACTACCCTGCAAAGCGGCAATGGGATTGGTAACGGTAAACTTAGCAATATCCTCGCCTTTAACACTGGTAATGGCGCCGGTAAGGTCACGCTTACGTTGTGTACCATAACCTACCACAACCACCTGGTTCAATTGTTGTGTTGAAGAAGTTAATGTTACGTTAATTTCGGTTTGGCCGTTAACTGACACCTCTTGTTTATCGTAACCAATAGTTGTGAAGACCAATATTGCATTGGCCGGCGCGTTAATGGTATACTTTCCATTAACATCTGTTTGAGTGCCTGTGGTTGTGCCTTTGATAATCACACTTGTACCGGGCAAACTAACCCTGGCTAGTCCGTCGGTAACCACGCCTTTTATAGTTGTGGTTTGGGCAGAAACTGATGTAATTAATAATAGGCAGCAAAAAGCAATTAAAACAGAAGTTTTAGTAAAAATTCCTTTCATACTTTTTTCAATAAATGGTTTAAAATTGGTTTGGTGTAACACCAAGTATTACAACATTGAAGTTGGGGTTGTTTTTGGATTTGTACAAAAAATAAAACTCTACATTAATACATCTGTATAAAGTTTCTGGGCTTTGATGTAAATAAAATAATTATAAAATATTAATTTACAGATATTTATAAATTTTAAAAAGCATATATGTAGTAGGACCCGTGACAGGCCATGAGAGGTAATGATGTAGTATTAAAGCTCTAACAGGAACTTTACAAGATTAGTATCATGTGGCACATCCAACTTTTTACGGAGCCTGTAACGGCGTATTTCTACACCACGCAACGTAATGTTGAGCAAAGAGGCTAATTCCTTGCTACTCATATTCATTCTTAAGTAAGCACACAGTTTCAGATCATTAGGAACAAGACTGGGATGATCAGCAGATAATTTCTTGAAAAAATTCTCGTGCGCTTCGTTAAAACTTTTTTCAAAAAGGTTCCAGTCACGTTCATTATCCATCCCATCGTTAATTACTTTTTGTATTTTATGTAATTGATGTTCGGGCAGTTTTTTTCCTGTGCTATCCTTAACTTTCAAAAGTTCTTCACTCAACTTCTGTAATATTTCATTCTTGTAGGTTAATGATAGTGCTGTATTGGCCAATTCCCGGTTTTTAGAATCCAATTCGGTTTGTAGCTTTTCGGTTTGTAGCTTCGCAATCTGCTTTTCATTAGCCGCGGCTTCAAGCCTTAGTATCTCCTCCTGTTCCTTTTTAAGGCGATCTGCTATTTTTTGATGGTCCTTGCGCAGTTTACGCTCATATATTTTTTTACCGGTAAACAATACCACTAAAAACAGTACAAAGTAAATTAAGCAGGCCAATTTTGTTGCATACCATGGAGGTAATACCTCGAATTCAAAAATGGTAATATTACTGATAGCCGCATTATTTATCCGAGCCCGTACTTTAAACTGGTAAGTACCTGCAGAAAGATTAGTAAAATCTTTTTGCGTGGCTGTAGTCCAGTCAGACCAATCGGCAGAATAACCGTTAAGGTAATATTGGAATTTGATATTCGCTTGCCTGTAGTAGGGCAGCGCGTAAGCAATGCGAATATTATTACGCGCGGCAGGGATTTGCAATGTGCGGTTATTACCGCCGTTTTCACTTAATGTTTTATATTTATCTGTAATATCTTCAATCCGTCTGATCAATACGGCAGGCAAAGCAGTTATAGCACTGGCGTTTTCATCTCCACCGGTGTTATAGATTACAAAACCATCATCTACACTTATCAGGTACAAGTCGTTACTGATGCGGCTAATATTCTCGTAATACTGCACCATATGGCCGTCAAGCACACTAAATACGCTGGAATTGATACCGAGCTTGCCGGGCTGCGAAAAATCGACAAGGGCCACTTTACCGTGGTTAACAAACCAATACTGGTGCATGCCCGCACTAATAATTTTGTTTGAAGTAGCAAAGGCACCCAATTTATTATTCAGTACTTCATATTTGCTGAAACGATTGCTCAGGTCATCATACATATAAAACCCGGAATCGGACGAGAATACAATTTTATTCTCCAGTTTAAATACGTTGATGTTATAATTGCCTGGCAGGCCATTTTTTTCGTCAAAATATTTATTAGCGACAATCTTGCTCAGGTCGGCGCTAAGGGTTAACTTATTTAAACCTTTATAAGCATGACTTACCCATATTTCTCCCCGGTTATCTTCTTCAACATGGCGTGAGGGTTCATTAAAACCGGTAATTGGCGATGCCAGCTCCCAGCCCCCATCAGCGCCTTTTTTATATAAGGCCAGGCCGTTATAGGTACCCTGGATAAGATGTGACGGTGAATTGTTTAAACGTTTGATGGTCCAGCCGCCACTTAACGACGAAAGCCGCTCTATTTTATCGCCTATCACCTTATAAGTGCCGCTGTTATGGCCGCATATCAATTGTCCGTCAATTAAACTCAGGTCCCAAACCTGGCCTTGCGAGTTGGGAACTATCTTAAAATCAAACGTATTATTTTGTTGTGTCCAGTTACTGTAAAACAGGCCCTGATTAGTACCCAGGTAAATTTTATTATTAAAAATAATGCTGGAGTAAACCGTGCCGAACTTGCCTGTTTTATCAAAATAAAAATAAAGGGGCGAATTTAACTCCACCCGGTCAATGCCGTTATCCAGTCCCGCCCAAAGGTTTTGGTCACTGTCGGCATATAAACTTAATACGGTGTTGTTTTGCAGACCTGTATTTTTATTAATCTGCTGTATCACATTGCCTTCATCATCAATAATAATCAGGCCGTTTAGTATAGTTCCGTAGGCGTAATATTTATTTAATACACGGATACCATTGTTTAATTGATAGGTTTGCAAAAAAGCATTAGCACGGGTATGAAATGGTATAAAGCTTTTGCCGTCGTAAATAAACAAACCGTCTTTACTGGTGCCGATAATAAAGCGATTGCCCTTGTAAGGCAATATAGAAAGTACACTTTTTATCTTTTCGCTGCCGGCGAGGGGTGTTAGTTTATCACCCGTTAGTTCAAACAAACCGCGCTTTAAGCCTTCGATAAAAAAATGAGTGCCCGCTTTATGCAAAAAAAGGTAAGGCGCGCCCGTTTTTATGATACTGATGTTTTGATCCTGATAAATATAAATGGTAGAAAACGATTGGAAAATAACACGTTTGCCATTGATATATATTTTCCAAATTTCATCGTTCAGTGTGTGTGAATGGGGTATAAGGCCAGTTAGCGACTGGTAAACATATCTATTGTTTTTAAAATGCCAATAGCCAAACTCGCCGTAACTCCCGGTGTAAACACGTCCGTTAGCGTCGGCCGCGACCGATCGTACGATTTGCCGGTGAGGCATTGTATACTGTTGCCAATAGCGCCCATCATAAACCAGCAAACCCTCGGCATTACCAAAATACATCATGCCTTTTTTATCCTGCGTCACCGACCAGTTTTGATTCCCTGAACCATAAATGCTTTTTGGATAATTTTGAATGTACGGGACCCCAATGGTTTTAATGTCGCTTGCAAATAAGCGGATACCCACACTTAAAAGAATACCGAAAACTAAAGCAGAATAGATTTTTCGCATCATTAACAAATCGCCTATTTTAACAGATGGGCAACACCGTCAGGAAATCTTTAAACGATTTATTTTCCGTATCCCATTTATGATCCATGGACAAATCAACATATTTTTTGCGGCACTGAAAGAAGGTAAACCTTTTTAGAAAAAAAGGCTGTCCTATAAAGGTATTAAAAAACTCTAATACCAAGGTGTTAAAATTCGCTGCCAGGCTGAATGCTGGCGGCTTCGCTTATAAGCCTATCACCTGAACATGCTACCGGAGTTTGCCGGCCATTAGATTTTGTTCACCGCCTACGGCAATTATATTACTATCCATCTTAAGGATAAGCAGATCCTGATCCGCGAAAATATGAACAATATTTTTGACCTGGTACCTGCCGCCGGCTTTCTGCGGGTACATAAATCCTATGTGGTCGCCATTAGGCATATCGCGATGATCGAGATACATCAAATGACGGTTGGCGGCGTCAGGATACCGGGCGGCGGCAGCTACCGCGAGCCCGTCAGAGTGGTATTAGGGCTGAAATAATTGTCATTTTTTCAAGGATATTTGAGAACATCAGGGGAGGGCCGGGTATTAGCCTTTTAAAAGGCTAATGCCGCTCATGTCCGCTTGGCCATTTTTTAGGAATTCATAGGTCATCCGGTCGGCCAGGCAATCCACGAATTTAATTCCTTTTAATTTCCTGCTTTTAAAGAAGCTATTAATGAGGACGCAGTTTTGAAACGTTACTCTGGAAAAGGAGCAGTTCTCAAAAGAACAATGCTCCAATTTGCCCTCGACAACCAGGCCGTCCAGGTCTGAAGCCTGAAAGGCGGTGCGGTTCAAAACCGCGTTTAATAAGATGTTTTTCTGCAAACTGCTCGCTCTGAATATCGCGCCAGTAAGATCAGCGCCGGTAAAATCGCAGCTTTGGATATGACTGCCTGAAAACTCGGCTGTCTGGAACAAACAACCCTTAAAGTCATTGTTGGCCAGGTGCGAATTTTGGATACGGCTGCCATTTAGGTCGGAGCCAGAGAAATCGCAGCGATCGATGCTGTTGCTACGCAACAGCAGGCCGGGCAATGTGGAACCATTAAACTTACAACGCAGCATATTAGAAGAACTGAATTTTTCATGCAGGTCTTTTAAGCCGGAAAAGTCCGCGTCCGCCCAATTACCGCGGGACATATCCCAATTTAATTTCGTCATCGGCTTTTCAGCCGTTGGCGCTACTTCAGCGGACGGAAAGTTTGCGGAAAAATAATTCAGG
>Ga0075366_10001296_pt1 | contig 12451 bp, 14 predicted proteins | sample EndMethybrTD3031_FD_72351 | JGI IMG/M metagenome (GOLD analysis project Ga0075366, IMG submission 72351) | Populus endosphere microbial communities from Tennessee, USA - Endosphere MetaG P. TD hybrid TD303-1 | ecosystem: Host-associated > Plants > Roots > Endosphere | place: USA: Tennessee... | reverse complement strand
AATCAGTTCGGCACCGCTGCGGCTCGGCAAGCCGTGCATGCGGTGCGCCGAGTGGCCCGGATAATTGAAGTCGGCGATCACGTCGAACGGCATGTCGAACGTGTCGGCGAGCCATTCGACCGTCGACCCCGCCTCGCGCGCGACCGTCTGCACGAGCTTGGCGTCAGCCTCGCCGTGCGCTTTCCGCGCAATGTCCTCGGCAAAGAGCTTCGGCGAATCCTCGATGCCTTGCGCGCGCTGAAAGCGCGTACCCGCCGCCGGAATCAGCCCCGCCGACAACGCCGTCGAACCGCTGACCGCCGCCTCGCGCTCGACCACCACGGCGTCGATGCCATCCTCGTTCGCCGCCAGCGCCGCGATCAAACCCGCCGCGCCCGCGCCGACGATCAGCAGCGGCACTTCGCTATCGAAATCGACGTCTTCGGATTCCTGTACGCGGCTCATTCGGCGACGCCTTCCGTGTCCGGCGTCTGCCAGGCCAGATGCTGCCCGCCGTCGACCGCGAGCGTCACGCCCGTCACGCTGCGCGCGCGCGCGAGATACACAACGGCCGCTGCGATCTCCTCCGCGTCGGGCCCGCGCCCGAGCGGCACCGCCGACGCCTGCTTCTCGAAGTCCTCGGGCTTCTGCCGCGCGCTCGCGACCGTCGGCCCCGGCGCGACCGCGTTCACGCGCACGTCGGGCGCCAGCGCCTGCGCCAGCATGCGCGTCGCCGCATGCAACGCGCTCTTGGTCAGCGTGTAGGAGACGAAGTGCGGGGTGAGCTTGAACACGCGCTGATCGAGAATGTTGACCACCGACGCGTCCGCACCCTTGGGTGCCTGCTTCGCAAACGCCTCGGCGAGAAACAACGGCGCGCGCAGGTTCACGGCGAACTGCTTGTCGAAGCGCGCCGCATCGAGCGCGCCGATCGCATCGGGCTCGAAGGTCGCGGCATTGTTGACCAGCAGCGTCAAAGGCCCGACCGCGCCCGCGGCCGCGGCGATCAGCTTGCCGACCGCATGATCGGAAAGGTCCGCCCGCACCACGCTCGCGCGGCCGCCGCGCTTCACGATCTCGTCACGCAGAGCCTCGGCCTCGCCTAAGGATTTCTGCGCATGCAGCGCGACCGCGTACCCGGCGGCGCTGAGTTCCAGCGCGATGGCGCGGCCGATCCGGCGCGCGGCGCCGGTGACAAGCGCGGCGCGTTGAGAGCGATCGGTCATTGCGGGCGATCCATAGAACGAGCGGCGGGTTTCATCTGAGATCGCATCATACACACTCGCTTAAGGTTACTCGGAAGCATCGGCGGCGGCCGTTCGCATTTTAATAAAGTTTAACTCAATGGCCGCGAAAGTGCCCTCGACACGGGCGGGGAGCGATCATCGCGCAAACGATGATCTCCAAGACGCGGGCAGCATTCCGGTCAAGGGAAAGCTGCCCGCGGGGCCCGCCGGACAGCAACGAGTGAGTGCAATGAAGACGATCTATCGCGCCATCATCATCGCCATGGCGTTCGCGGTTTCCCCGGCGCTTGGCGCCGATCTCCGACGTCCGATGCCGTCTTATGCGGCCGCGCCGTTCAGCGGCTACAACTGGAACGGCATGTATGTCGGTGTGAACCTCGGCTACCAGTGGGGCAAGGTCACCAACTGGAACAACATCGAGCCGAACGGCGTGATGGGCGGCGGCCAGGTCGGCTACAATTTCCAGTACGGCCAGTTCGTGTTCGGCGCGGAGGCAGATCTGCAAGGTTCGGGCGCAGACGACACGTTCGGCGCCTACAAGTTTTCCAACCCCTGGTTCGGCACCGTGCGCGGCCGCGCCGGTTACGCCATGAACAACGTGTTGATCTACGCGACCGGCGGTCTTGCCTACGGCGGCGGCAAGGTCAACTTCGGCCCCTTCACGGAAACCCAGACCCACCTCGGCTGGACCGTCGGCGGCGGCGTCGAGGTCGGCCTGACCCCGAACTGGTCCGCGAAGGCCGAGTACCTCTACGTCCGCCTCGAGGACAAGGGCTACGTGCTCACCGGCGTGAACAACGGCTATTCGACCAACGTCTTCCGCCTCGGCGTGAACTACCGCTTCTGATCCCGGCGTCCCGCCGCGCTTCGCGGCAAGGCTTAGGCGCGAACTGCCAACCGAAAAACGCCCGCCTTCCGGCGGGCGTTTTATTTTGATTCCACGGCGTGCGGACCGCGCGGAATCGCGCCGAGCGACCGGCGCGATCGGAACGCGATGGCACCCGCCTCTCCATTCGGAGAGGTGGACCGGCAACACCCCGAAACGGAGTCCGAAACCCGTTTTAATATATTGATAACGCTATATTTTTTGCCATATTCGGCGGGTGTCGAACGCATCGCACTGTTGCCCATTTGCACTAGACAGATCGGGGCGTCGGCGCGACATATCGCCCACGATTTGGACATCCATGGAGACGGGGCTCGTGAACAAGATTCTCATCAGTGTTGGCATTCTCGCGGCGACGGTCGCGTCCGCGGCGGCAGCCGATCTGCCGCGCAAGGCGCCCCCGATGATGGCCGCGTCGCCTGTCTATAACTGGTCGGGCTGCTACCTTGGCGGCAACGTTGGCGCCGGCTGGCTCCGCGTCGAGCAGACGCGCATCGGCCTTGTGGGCGGCGGCGTCTCGAACGCCAACTTCGGCTCGGGCACGGACGCCGACATTATTGGTGGCGGCCAGGTGGGCTGCGACTATCAGTTTGCGCCAACCTGGGTGGTCGGCCTGCAGGGCATGGTCAACTTCGGCGATGTCACCGAGAGCCACGCCAACCCGACATTCGCGGGCTTCCGTGACCAGAGCACGCTGAAGCACACGGTGACCGCGACGGCGCGCCTTGGCTATCTCTTCACCCCGCAGGTGATGGGCTACGTGAAGGGCGGCGCCGCGTGGGCACGTCTCGACTACACCAACTTCACACCGGCGGGCACCCTCTCGGAGACCTCCAACGAAACGCGCCTGGGCTGGACCATCGGCGGCGGCGTCGAGTGGATGTTCGCTCAGGGCTGGTCGGTGTTCGGCGAGTTCAACTACCTGGACTTCGGCACCCGCGACGTCACCTTCACGGCGGCTCCCGGCACCGTCAACGCGGCGTCGATCCTCCGCACCCGGGTGAGCGAATCGCAGGCGCTGTTCGGCGTGAACTACAAGTTCAACTGGGGCGGGCCCGTCGTCGCGCGCTACTGATCCTCGCCGGCAAGCACGGCAGCAAAGCCCCGGGCCCTGCCCGGGGCTTTTGTTTTGGCTCCTCGTTTGACGCAGATGGAGCACACGCAGGGGATTTGACCCCACAACCTGATACCGTGCCCGAAGCGCCAATTGTCCTAGAGCCGCAGCGAATTCCACAGCACAACCGAATGCCCGGCAGTGTGATATTTTTGCACTAGACAACGCTACGTCAGGCGGCCGAAATGACGCATAGAGATTCTGAGGGGGACATCCATGCGCCGCACTCTTGCACTCGGTTTAGGTCTTCTCGCGATCGGCAGCATGCCGGTTCTGGCGGCTGACATCCCCGCAAAGGCTCCGCGGCCCGCTGCTGTGGCGGTGGCCTCGACCTACAACTGGACCGGCCTCTACACGGCCTCGACGATCGGCATCCAGTGGTGGGATATCAACGGGACCTACGTCAACTTCACCAACAATCACAACACCAGCGGCTCGCGCGCGCTCTTTGGTAGCCACGCCGGTTATCAGCAGCAGTTCGGCAACTGGGTCCTCGGCGTCGAGGTCGGCTACAACACCGGCTACAATCCGAGCTACACCTCCAGCAACAGCATCAGCGCGGCCTGCCTCGGCGGCGGCGCGCCCGTGGCGGACCGGACCTGTAACTCGCGCATCAACAACTTCTGGACCGCGGGCGCCAAGGTCGGCTGGGCCTGGGATACCTGGATGGTCTACGTCACCGGCGGTTACGCCAACGGCCGCATCGACACCTACACGAACGTGACGTCGAGTGGCGTGCTGACCAGCACGACGCGGGCGCGCCATGGCGGCTGGTACGCCGGCGGCGGCTTCGACGTGTTCGTGACCAAGTTCATGTGGTCGGACGTGATCCTCGGCGTCGAATATCAGCACGTCGACCTCGGCGCGGTCACCCATATCGACGACCTCGGCGTCGCGGCTGCGGGCACGAACGATCGCCGCATGCGCGCCACCGACGACATCATCCGCGCCAAGCTGACCTTCAAGTACAACTTCGGCGGCCCGGTCGTGGCGCGCTACTGATAGGGCGCAAGCGACGAGAGACATCAGGAGGCTCCGGAGCCACCCTCCGGAGCTTCTTTTTTGACGGGATTGCGCGGCGCGCATCTCCCGGCACGCCGGGCCACCAGCGTAAACTGACACCGAAGTTGTGCTAGAGTTCCCGCCGCGGTCGCGGCAACCGACAAAGGATCTCCATCATGGCGCTCCCTTCGAAACCCGAACCGGCTCCCGGCGAGCCCGGCTCTGTCCAAAATCCAGTCCCGGACCACGCACCCGTGAGCGCGGTAGAGGCCGCGCCGGCCGCGAGCGTCGTGGCGGCAGCGGCGGCCGCGCCTGTCACCAGCAGCGGCGGTGGATCATCATCGCCAGGCGCAGCGTTGCTGTCCGCGCCGGTCCCGAGCGCCGTCGGCGGCACGCTTGAAGTCCCGCCGGTCAGCGGATCAACCGGCACGACCGCCTCGGGCGGCTCGATTTTCAGCGGGCTGGAAGGCTCGTCCCTGAGCATGAGCTATCCGAGCAACGGCTGGTACATCGTGCCGTCCGCGGCGAACGAATACGGCACCGGTGTCGCACAGAGCGACGACGTCAAGATCGAGATGGCCGGCGAGTATCAGTGGGGCTGGTACTTCGTCTGACCGTCTGCGCTTCTGACCATCCACATCTGTCGAGACATCACAAGCGCGCGGGCATCCCGCGCGCTTGTTTCGTTTCGCTGCCGGTGTTGGGGGCGCGAGGCCCTTACGGCGTCACGCGCGTTTTGGTGAAGGCCGGCACCTTGGCCTCGAAGGCGTCGTGCCAGGCGAGCAACTTCGGGTACTGCGTGCGCCATGTGCCGCCAAAGCGCAGGTCCTGATAGCCAAGCGCGCAGGCGAGCGTGATCTGCCCGACGTTCGGCACCGCGTCGAGCGAAGGCGGGTTCGCCTCCAGCACGTCGAACGACCGCTTCACCTTGTCGGCCTGATGGTCGGTCCACTTCTTCACGTGCATGTCGGCCGGGCGCCAGCGGCCCTCGTAGACGAGGAGAATGCAGGCATCGAGGATGCCGTCGCACAGCGCTTCCAGCGTCAGCACCTTGAAGCGCGCGGCAGGGTCCTTCGGGATGATCTTGTCCCCGCCGGCACGGTGATCGAGATATTCGAGGATCACCGGCGAGTCGTAGATCACGGTGCTGTCCTCGAGGATGAGCGCGGGAATCTTGCCGACTGGATTTTGCTGGCGGATCGTATCGGCCGGATCGGTGGGATCAGCGACTTGGATCGTGACCTCGTGCTCGAGGCCGAGAATGCCCATCGCGAGCTTCACCTTGCGGCCGAATGGCGAAGGCGGAGACGAACGCAAAATCATCATGGTGCAAAAGTCCGATGTGGGGCCGCAGCGCGTGCGGGTCGTGGCGGGACCGGGAGTTTAAAGCATGGTCCGGAAAAGGGGAGACGCGTTTTCGCAAGCATGCCTCAGCCAAACGCGAAGGCCGGCGCGACGGCGCCGTTCATGTCGCACGCAGCGGAGCAGCGATCAGCCGGTCACGACGAGATTGACGGCCTTCGGGCCCTTGCCCTTCTTGTCGGGCTCGACATCGAACGAGATGCGCTGACCCTCGTTCAACGCCTTCATCCCGGCCCGCTCCACCGCCGTGATGTGCACGAACACGTCGCGGCCGCCATCGTCCGGCTTGATGAAGCCGTAGCCCCGCTCGGTGTTGAAAAATTTCACGACACCACCCTGCGCCATCGGGCAGCTCCTTCCCCACAGTTGCCACGCCACCGGACCCCCACGGCACCGGTGGCTCGGCCGGACATTCACTCAACGGGAAAAGGCGTCGGACCCTGCCGCAGTCATTTCCGCCGGCCCCCCAAGGAGGCGGAACGTCAAAGCCAGCACGTTATGGTAGACAACAACCCAGCCCGCTGGAAAGGGGCGGACCGCCGCACCCCTGTCACATTCCGGCGACGAGCCAGTCCACGCGCGTCCGGGAGCCCGGCGCCGCGGCGTCCGACAGCACCGTGGCGAGGGCTGGCAGCAGCGTCTGGAGCTCGGCCTCCAGCGTCCACGGCGGATTGACGACGACGAGCCCGCTGCCACGCAGCCGCTCGCCCGGGCGGCCGGTCAGGACCAATTCCGCCCGCAACATCCGGGAGATACCGAGAGTCTTGAGGCGCCGGCCGAACCCTTCTGTCTCGCGCTCGTCCTTGATCGGGTACCAAAGCACATAGATGCCGGTCGGCCATTTGCGGTGCGCGCCCGCCAAGGCTTCGCCGAGCCGGGCGTGCTCTTCCTCCGCCTCGAACGGCGGGTCGATCAGCACCACCCCGCGCCGCTCCTTCGGCGGCACATAGGCGTTCAGCGCCGTGTAACCGTCGATCGCGACCGCGCTCGCCCGCCGGTCGCCTCTCAGCGCGGCGGCGAGATCGCGCGCGGCGTTCGGCTCCAGCTCGCAGGCGGTGAGCCGGTCGTCCTCGCGCATCAGCGCCTGCGCGAGCGCGGGCGAACCGGGATACGCCGTCACGGCGCCGGCATCCGCCGCGCCTTTGCCCGCGCTGTGTCCGCCCACATCATTCATGGCGCGCACGACATCGAGATAAGGCGCGAGCAGCGCGCGCACGTCGGCGGACAAATCCCTCGCGCGATCGGCGGCGAGCAGCTTGCCGATGCCCTCGCGCCATTCGCCGGTGCGGCTCGCCTCGGGGCCGGAGAGGTCATAGCGCCCTGCCCCCGCGTGGCTGTCGATCACGCGGAACGCCGCGGGCTTCTCCTTCAGGTACTCAAGGATGCGCGCGAAGCTCGCATGCTTGACGACATCGGCGAAATTTCCGGCGTGAAAGGCGTGACGGTAGTTCATGCCGCATCAATAGCGGCGCGGCATGGTCCACGCGAGCCTCACGCGCCGCCGCGCACCGGCGGCATCACGACCTTGTCGCGCCGGCAGGCGCGGCGGTCGATCTCCGGACACTCGCGGAATTTGAGGTCGCGCGACAGGCAGATGCGCACTTCGGAGAGGCGCGTGCTCGAACACGTCACCGCGATGCCCGTCGCCGACAGGCCGGGGTTGGCCTTGATGAACGCCGCCTCGACGTCGTCGGGTGCAACCGTCATGGCCGCCGTCGGCTCCAGGAATTCCGGCGGAATCTTCACGGCGGCGCGCGCGCGGCGGATCGTTTCGAAGTAGGCGCCCGCCGAGCCGCCGGCGCAGACGCCGTGCTTCTTCCATTCGTGGATCACGAGTTGGCGCGCCGGCATCAGGTCGAGCATGCCGTTGATGATGCGGTTTTCCACGAACGGCGGCGGGTTCTGGCAGAATTCCGGGAAGCCGCGTTCGTACTGCGGCCACAGCCCGTGCACCACGAACGAGTACGGCCGCGCCCCGCACTGCTGCTTTGCGCTCGGCCGGTCGCCGGCCTGCTCGCAGAACGACGGCGACCAGGACAGCGAGAGCACATAGAAATCGAACTTGCCGGGCTCGTTTTGCCGCGCATCCTGCGCCGATGCGCTCGCGATCAGCCCGAGCCCCAGCACCACACCCAACACAGCCTGGCGCATGAACGCCTCCCTTACGCCCCGTTGCAACCGCAGGAAGCGTAATTCAACCATGAGAACATTTCAAGAACATTTATCGCCGACCGGTCGAACGCCGGCCGAGAGCTTCAGGGGCGCGCCATCCGGCAGGACGGGTTGAACGCCCAGTTGCGGTCGAGGCCGGCAACGCACCACTCCACGCCCCAGCCGGCGCCGAGCCAGCCGGAGGTTTCGAGCACCGAGTAGTGGATCGTGTGCTTGCGTCCATCCGAGACCTTGGCGACGCCGGAGCAGAACCGGCGCGGGATCGTCTGCGCGTCCCAGGGACGGAACGCGGTTTCGCGCACGCGCTCGATGTCGATGATCTCGAGGTTCGAATTCCAGTGCACGTTCTCTTTTTCGGTGAACTTCGAGCGGATGAAGCGGACCACGGCACGGTCGTCGCACAGCGGCACGGTCGCGTCGTAGCGCGGGCCCGAGATGCCGAAATTCAGTTCGAACCAGCTCGCCGCCGAGGCCGGCGCGAGCGCCGCAAAGCTCGCGGCGAGCGCCACGAGCGCGATGGCAAAAAGACGAAAACGGCCGGTCATGGGGGCTCTCCGATGTCCCGGACGGTGCCGCGCGTCCTGCGGCGGGTCAAGGGGTGGCGTGCGTTTCACCCGCCGGTGTGGCGCGTTTGCCCCTATCCACCATGAGGGTGGTTGTGCGCTTGGCTCGCCCGCATGCGCGGCGACTCAGGCGGCGCGCCGGAGGTGACGCAAGGCGTCTCGGTAAACAGCCACGAGGTGTTGTTGAGCACCATCCCGCAGGTGGCGATCCGCGCGCCTTTCGGCGTCGACAGGCACATGCTCTGGCCAAGCTCGAATTCGCGCCCCTGCGCGCGGCAGGTGCAGTCGGCGGCGGCCGGCGTCGCCGTCACGATCAGCAGCAGGACACTGGCGAAAAGGCGCGGTGTCATGCCGTCAGCATAGCACGAACGCGCCAGAAAATCAGGGGACCAGCGCGGGCGCCTCGTCACCGATCAGCGCGTGACCGACGACCTGCTCGGCCGCCCCCAGCGTGTCGGTCATGGAGCAGAACTCGACCACCTTGCCGTCGCGGAAGCGCGCGAACTGCGCTAGCCGGATCGTCAGGATGCGGCCGGTCGAGCGGTTGGCGTCGGTGAGCCGGGTCAACGCGGAGGCACTTTCGCCGTCCGTGATCATGTATTCGCGCGTGGCGCTCTGGTTCGTGTTGGTGTCGCGCATGCGCTCGTAGGCGGCGAGCACCGCCTCCTTGCCGAAATGCTGCCCGCAGAACGGAAACAGCTCGATCGGCCCGATGATGAGCCAGTCGGCATCGTCGGCGACAAAGGGCTCGATCTGGGCGGGATCGCGCGTGCCGAGCGCGGAAAAGAACGCCTCGGCGAAGTCACGTGCAACAGGCATGGCGGGTCCTCGTGCGGCCGGCCATGTCGAGGTACGTGATTTGCGTTGATGAAGAATTGCCGCGCTGCGCGCACACGGTCCGCAGCATTACGGATGAAGATCTTTGATCGGACTTTTACAGCCCGGCGTTGCGGTAGCTGGCGCAGATCGCCGAAGCGGAGGCCGACTGCGTCGCCTCGAACTTCGCGAAGCTCGCACGCAGGCCGGGGTCCTTGATCTGCACCATTGGGCCGCAGCTCGGATCTGCCGACGAACCGGCCGGGCCCATCGCGAGGGCGATCGTGAAGGCGGCGAAAGCGGCGAGAGCGATGATGCGGAACTGGGTCATGGCGGTCCCCTTCAGAGCCCAAGACGGCATGGTTAATGAGTAGTCGCGGCCGGGGACCGGAAGGTTCAAGGGGCGGGCGGACCAATTCCGGTAATTTGATACCGTTTCCCCCGAGGTCATTCCACGACGACCGTGCCCAGCGGCGTCTCGTCGCCGCAATAGCCAAGGCCCTGGATCGCCATGCGGCCGGTGATGGTATAGCGGCCCTTGGCGTAGGAAATTTCCATACTCCCGTCGGCGATACCGCCTTCGCCGGGCTTGATAGTGCCGGACACATACACGGTTCCGCCCTCGCGGACGGTCTTGCCCTCTGCGTCGACAACCTTGTGCACGAGCGTCGCAACGCCCCAGGCCAGGCCCGTCTCGGGGCCATACAACGGCACCTGGCCGTCATTGCGGATGTTCGCACGCACGTACTTGCGGCCACCGCTGAACAGATCCCAGATCCTCTGCGCGTACGGTCCATCATCAACACGCGCCAGCCGGAAGCTGTCGACGGGCGCGCCGGACATATCGTGCATCGCCACAATCGTGGCCCGGCAGCGCGCCGCATAGCTGGTCGCGCCCGCGATCGGTCCGGACAAGACATAGCGATCCGCATAAACACCGCGCCACGTCCGCGCGATGAGACCGTCGCGAACGCTCCACGCGCGCGTTCTCAGCGACACCAATGGTTTCTGGTGAAGGTAGTCCCAACGCCGGTCGACGGCCGCGTCCATCTCGCCGATCGGCTGTCCGGCCCATCGCGCGAGCCCCTGGTGGCCCGCAACAAGCACGGTGAGCTGATTAAAGAAACCCACAAAGGTGAGAACTGCGAATGCGCCGATCGCCAGCGCCTTGACGCGCCTGGGCATCCTGCTGAGGCGTTCGACAAAGAAACCCAGATAGTAGGCTGCAACGGGAGTCGTCTCCGCGAGATACCGCCCCCCGTGCGTTCCGGCGCTCCAGAACGGCGAGAACGAATAGTTGATCAGCAGCACCAGGCTCGCGCCGAGCAACAGCACGAACAACAGATCGATCGGGTTCGCACGCGCGAAATCCCACCGGACCGTCGTCCGCACGGCACCAGCAAGTGCCGCGACCATCGGCACGATGGCAAATATAAAGAACGGCGCTGTCGCAAACACGCCGTGGTTCGGGCTCGCCGTCAGCCCGAGAAAGGCCGCCAGGAACGTTGCCATCGAAAAATGAAACGAGTGCGTCTGAAAAATGGTCGCGGCGCCGAGCACGGTTGCGAAGTAGTACCAGTTCCACGCGATCGACAGGCTAAGGCCGGCCACGCATGTCAGCAGGAAGGGGATCGAGCGGCGGCCGAACCACAGGACCGCAAAGGCCAGGAACGTCAGCGTGAAGACGAGGTTGGTCGGCCGGATCAGAAACAAGAGGCCGGCGAACAGCCCGGCAGCCAACAGCAGCGCCATCTGCCGCCGGTCCCCGCGGTCCGTGGGCACCATTAGGTACGCGATGGCCACGATCACGAAAGCCGAAACGCCCTGCTGCAGCAGCGACTGCGACAGCAATCCCCATTGCTGTGACGCGAACGCGAAGCAGAACGAAATGATCACCGCCGTCTTCAGCGAGAAACGCGCGCGGCAAATGAGAAAGAAAAGCGCGACGGTCGCGGCCGCGTATACGACGGCGGCGAGGTGCGAGAACATGACCCGGTAGGCATCGAAGTCCGCCGACAGCATGCCGACGGCCGGCGCAAACAGTTTCAGCCAAACGAAAAACACCAGGTAGATCGGCAGCGTGAACACCGCGACGCCGACCGGATAGCTCAGCGTCAACTGTCCCTCGCCGGGCGAGCCCGGAACTCCAACCGTGAAGCTGAAGCCGCCTGTGGCCTTGTAGAAGTGGCTGTCCGCGAACGGACTTAACGCGAATGTCCGATACTCAAGCAGGTTCAGCGCAAAGACGGAGTTCGAGTTCATGTCTCCGCTGAACATCGGATCGGGATTGATCAGATAGACCGCGAGGCAGAAGAGAAAGATCAGGAGAGCCGAGAAGCGCTGCATCTTTTCAGTCATCCGACACCGGAGGCGAAGCTTTAGCATTGCTCAGCGGGGCGGCAAGTCGCGGCCGGCTAACAATGGGAACGGCTGGCAGCCAGAATCCGAATCGGTCCCGTCCCACGCTCATACGGCATGCAGCGAGTCGCTGCCAAAGCCTTCGTGCGCCAGAAGAAATCTCCGCGAAAAAAGTTATCCCCGCCCCTTGTGGCGGCCTTATCCTCCATGCGTTCGATCCATGAGGGGCACTTTCTAGAGGTGTCTTGAAGGTGGGATCGGATGCGGTGCCTGCCGCGGGCCTCACAAGCCTGCGTACGGGCGGTCCGAGGCTCCACTCGGGGGGTACTACGGCCCTCCTGCCGGGAGCCGGCTGACCGTTGAGCCGAGCAAAGTCTCCGTCACAAGAAAGCGTGGCCCAGGCTTGAAAGTGCCGCAAGCAAAGCGTCGGGAGGCGCGTATCTCCGATCGCAAGGAGGCACGGCACCTCAAGGTGTCGGGCAGTCGCAAGACTGCTCACGGGGCGATCGCAAGCCCCGGCGTTTCCCGGCGAATCGTCGCCTCACTTTGGGGACGATACGGGCAAAGCTCGGACGCATTTGCGCCGCGAGAACGCGAGCGGCTGTTTGACAATTGAATCGGGGTGATGAGGCGTGCGAGCGATTCAACACGCGCGCTTTCCCTCTCCCGCTTGCGGGAGAGGGTGGCGAACATCGAACGCAGTGAGATGTGAGCCGGAAGAGGGAAGCACTTGCGACAGGCCCCCTCTCCCGCCGCCGCGCGCGCGGCACCCTCTCCCCGTTGGGGAGAGGGGAAAGAGAGCGCACCGGCAACGCTCAGTACATGTCCCCTCAATGCCCCTCGAACGCCACGAGCGTGCGCACCGGCACATTCAGCTTGCGCAGCTTGTCAGCACCGCCCAACTCAGGAAGATCGATGATGAAGCACGCCGCCAGCACTTCGGCGCCCTGCT
>Ga0075366_10001295_pt1 | contig 12474 bp, 12 predicted proteins | sample EndMethybrTD3031_FD_72351 | JGI IMG/M metagenome (GOLD analysis project Ga0075366, IMG submission 72351) | Populus endosphere microbial communities from Tennessee, USA - Endosphere MetaG P. TD hybrid TD303-1 | ecosystem: Host-associated > Plants > Roots > Endosphere | place: USA: Tennessee... | reverse complement strand
GTGTTATCAAAAAATATACCCGAAGGGATGGTGTTCAGCACAAATTTCTGTCCGTCAAATTCCAGCGTATGCCCGGCATTCGGGCCACCCTGAAAACGCGCGATCAGATCGTAATCGGCAGCCAGTACATCAACAATTTTTCCTTTACCTTCGTCGCCCCATTGCAGGCCTAATAAAACGTCAACAGCCATTTATTTTTATGTGATTTGAATTGAAAGGGGGCAAAGTTAAACTTTTCTGTCGCAATAACCTTCCTTAAGTTTCGCACAATTACCATAAAGATTTAACGAATGGTGCCTGATCTCGAATTTAAGCAGGCCACCCATCATGCTCTGTATCTGTTGAATGCGTGGGTCGCAAAATTCAACTACTTTACCGCAGTCTATGCAAATAATATGGTCGTGCTGCTTATACCCGTACGATTTTTCGAACTGGGCCATGTTTTTGCCAAACTGGTGTTTGGTCACCAGGTCGCACGATACTAAAAGTTCCAGTGTATTATATACCGTGGCGCGGCTAACCCGGTACTTTTTATTTTTCATGTGGATGTATAACGATTCCACATCAAAATGATCATTACGTGAGTAAATTTCTTCCAAAATGGCAAAGCGCTCAGGGGTTTTCCTCAGACTTTTATTTTCAAGGTAAGCCTCGAAAATTTTTTTGACCATTCCTATGGTTTCAGTTTGCGACATGTGCTATTATTATAGTTCAAAGGTAATAATTAAATTATTGAATGTGCAGATGTGCGGGTATGCAGATGCCCAATATTACGTACACATTAAATTAATATATTTGCATATACACACATTTGCATATCTGCACATTAATTAAGATGCTTTTTCCACAGCCGGGGTTGAATCAAAACGCGTCACCGCTGTAATGCCGCGTATTTCTTTCAGGCGTTTTATCAGGTTATCCAAATGCTCGGTATCGTTCACATACACCATTATCGACCCTTCAAAAATACCATTATCACTATCTACCGTGATAGACCGGATGTTTACTTTAAAATCATTAGAGATAACTGTGGTTAGTTTATTGATCAGGCCCACATCATCAATACCGGTAATGCGCAGCCCGGTTAAAAATGCCAGCTCCTGTTGGTTTGTCCAGCGGGCTTTTACAATACGGTAGCCATAGTTGGACATCAGTTTGGTTGCATTCGGGCAATTGGTACGGTGTATCTTAATGCCATCGCTTACGGTGATAAAGCCAAAAACATCATCGCCGGGGATAGGGTTACAGCAACTGGCCAGTTTATAGTCAATTTTCTGCATATCATCGCCAATCAACAGCATATCGGTGTCTTTGGCTTTGATACTTTTTAACAGGTTCTGAACCTGGTCCTGGTCTATTTTATCCTGCGGTTTGTTCTCAATGCTTTTTTCTGACGCCTGGTATTCTTTCAGTTGGCTCAGGTCTATTAACCCTTTAGCTACATTATAAAAAAGATCCTGTGTGGATTGTAGCTTAAAGTAATAACTTAGCTTATGAAGGTTCTCTGAATTATAGGTGATCTTCAGCGATTTTAGCTTCCGTTCCAGTATTTCTTTACCATCTTCGGCAATTTTGCGCTTCTCTTCCTTTAATGCCGACTTAATTTTGGCTTTGGCTTTAGCCGTTACTACAATGTTCAGCCAGTCTTCTTTAGGGCTTTGTTTGCTGCTGGTAATTATCTCTACCTGGTCGCCGTTTTGCAGTTTGTAGCTTAGCGGTACCAGCTTGTGATTCACTTTAGCGCCAATACAACTGGCTCCAACGTCGGTATGTATCTCGAAGGCAAAATCTAAAGCGGTAGCGCTTGATGGCAATTGGATCAGCGCGCCTTTGGGCGTGAAGATGAAGATCTCGTCGCTAAACAGGTTCATTTTAAAATCATCCAAAAAGTCAAGCGCGTTCGAATCCGGATTTTTCAGCATATCGCGTACCTTTTGTATCCATTGGTCAAGCCCGTTATCTACCGACGATTCTTTGTATTTCCAATGTGCTGCGAAACCTTTTTCGGCAATCTCATTCATGCGGGTGGTGCGTATCTGTACCTCAACCCATTGCCCGCGCGGCCCCATAACAGTAGTGTGTAACGATTCGTACCCATTAGCCTTGGGCGATGATACCCAGTCGCGCAAACGGTCGGGGTTTGGCCTGTACAGATCGGTGACAATAGAATAAGCCTTCCAGCAATCCGACTTTTCGTTCTCGGGCGCGCTGTCAAGTATAATACGGATGGCAAACAGGTCATACACCTCTTCAAACGGAACATTCTTTTTCTTCATCTTGTTCCAGATGGAGTGGATGGATTTTGGCCTGCCATACATATCGGCGTTCAGGCCTTGTCCTTCCAGCACTTTCTTTATCGGCTCAATAAAATCGCGAATAAACTTCTCGCGTTCGGCCCGTTTTTCATTCAGCTTATTTTTGATGAACTGGTAGGTTTCGCTTTCCATGTACTTCATAGAAAGATCTTCCAATTCTGACTTTATGGCATATAAACCCAGCCTATGTGCCAGCGGGGCATACAGGTATACCGTTTCCGACGATAGCTTTAATTGCTTATCACGCGGCATAAACTCCATGGTCCGCATGTTATGCAGGCGGTCGGCCAGTTTTATCAGGATCACCCTAACGTCATCGGCAAGGGTAAGCAGCATCTTACGGAAATTCTCGGCCTGTAGCGAGCTATTCGTATCAAAGACGCCGGAAATTTTGGTTAAGCCATCAATAATTTTGGCAACTTTCTTACCAAATTCGCGTTCAATATCATCTAAAGTAACATCAGTATCTTCTACCACATCGTGCAGCAGGGCGCACACAATTGAGGTAGTACCTAAGCCAATTTCTTCGGCAGCTATCTGGGCAACGGCAATAGGGTGGTATATATAAGGCTCGCCCGATTTACGGCGCATATCCTTATGGCTTTCCAGCGCCATATCAAAAGCTTTGCGTATCATGCGTTTATCGCCCTTTTGCAGGGTAGACTTTGACGCACGAAGCAATGCCCGGTACCGTTTAAGTATCTCGTTCTTTTCCGCCTCTATATCTATCACTATATCTTTCATTTATAAGCCCTTATATATACCCGATAATGTCATTATAAAATTTAATTACATATAAGTTATGCAATACAACAAAAAATAGCATTATTTTTGTATTACGTAAAATTATGAAATTTATTGGCTTTGTATTAGTGTTTTGCTGCTTCGCTACTATAGCGCTGTCACAAAGTGCATTGCCACGCCCTAAATTAGGCAAAAATGATACCATCAAAACTTACCTGACAGAATATCAAGGCGAGTTGATCCCGTGGACGGTAGTGCCCGAAATAAAAATTACAGATACGCGTATTTTTAAAAGTGAAAAAGACCGGCAGGACTATAACCGCCTGCGGTACAACGTATATAAAGTATTACCTTATATGCGCTTTGCCAGTAACCGATATCAGCAGCTACAGCGCGATTTGGCCACCACCGGCGACAAAAGCAAGCAAAAGGAAATGATAAAAGCTTGCGAAACGCAGATAAAAGATCTGTTTAACCGTGAAATAAAGAACCTCACCATTACACAGGGTGAAATATTGATAAAATTAGTTAACCGCGAAACAGGGAATACAAGTTATGAGATGCTGAAGGAGATGAAAGGCGGACTGAACGCGTTTATGTTCCAGTCTATAGCCAGGATATTTGGGCATAATTTGAAAGAAACTTACGATCCCGAACAGGAGAGGGATATCGAATCTATTCTGCAATCTGCAGGGTATATTTCCTACAACAATTAAATAATGGACGATAAGAGCATTTACCGGTTTAACGTTAAAAAGTTAAACGGTGAAGAAGTTAACCTTGGCGACTATAAAAACAAGGTGTTGTTAATAGTAAATACCGCGTCGCAATGTGGTTTTACCCCCCAGCTTAAAGACCTTGAAGAGTTAAGAAAGGCATATAAAGACCAGGATTTTGAAATATTGGCTTTCCCATCTAACGATTTTGGCGGACAGGAACCTTTGGACGGCAGCGAGATCAGTAAATTTTGCGCTATCAATTTCGGGACACATTTCCCGGTTTTTGAAAAAGTGAGGGTGCGTGGCCCATATAGCCACCCGCTATTCCAGTTTTTGGCCGATAAGAAGCAAAATGGCACTGTAAACACGGCCCCCCGGTGGAATTTTCATAAATACCTGGTAGATGCGCATGGGTTGGTGACCGACTTTTTTTACCCGTTTACCAAACCAACATCTTCAAAGATCAGGAAAAAGATAGACCGCCTGTTGGCTGCAGACCATCAATAAAACGATATGCTTAAATTAGATATTTTAGTTTTGGCTGTCCACCCGGACGATGCCGAATTAGGCTGTGGCGGTACCATTGCTAAGCATGTAGCGATGGGCCACAAAGTAGGTATAGTAGACCTTACACGCGGCGAATTAGGTACACGCGGCTCAGCTGAGATACGCGATCAGGAAGCTGCTGCCGCGGGCAAAATACTTGGTTTAACCATACGCGAAAATTTAGGCATACCCGACGGCTTTTTTGAGAACACTAAAGAATATCAGCTAAAGGTGATTGCGGCTATCCGCAAATTCCAGCCCGAAATTGTGATCACTAACGCCTATCACGATCGCCATCCCGACCATGGCCGGGCCAGCCAACTGGTAGAAGCCGCCACATTTTTATCGGGCTTACGTAAGGTAGAAACTATAGAGAACGGTGAACCCCAATCACCTTGGCGACCAAAGCAGGTTTTACACTTTATACAAGATAACTATATACAACCCGATATTGTAATTGATGTAACCGATTATTGGGATAAAAAAATGGCCAGTATCTTCGCTTACGGTTCGCAGTTTTACAACCCGGAGTGGAACGGGAATGATCCCCAAACCTACATTTCATCACCCCAATTCACCGCCGTTGTTGAAGGTCGTGGTCGCGAGTTTGGCAAGGCCATAGGCACCAAGTTTGCCGAAGGGTTTACCAGCCGTAAAATTTTGGGGGTAGATAGTTTGATGGATTTGCGGTAAAGCCATCACCACGTCATTGCGAGGAACGAAGCAATCGCACACCCAAAGAGAGAATTTAGCCGCCGCTAATATTAAACTAACCGAAGATGATATGGCGTTTTAGAATAATTAAACAAAAAGGCCTGAAGCATGATGCTTCAGGCCTTTTTGTTTCTGCAACCCTTACGCTTTTACGTATTCAAAACGATTGTTAGTGTTGCTTCGCTCGCGCTTTAGCTTGTGTTCGTTGGCTAATTTTAGCAATATGCCGGATAGTTCGGAGGTTTTAAAATCAGAATCGTAGTTAGTTTTGCAATACTCGGCTATAGATGATATAGAACGGTGTGTGTCAAAAAAATCGGTACTGGTTAAAAGCTGATTAAGTACTTTAGTGGCCCCGGGTTTTTTCCGTGCCGGGGCATGTTCGTAATTATTACCATTAATTCGTTGTTTAGGTCCTTTTTTGTGAAATATATCACCCGCGTCGGCATCAGATCTTTCCGAATCAATAATAACATCAAATAATCTGTCAATTACTTTAACTTGTACAGCTTCAGATTTAAACAGGTTAACTACTTCGGAAATTTCAATTAATTGTTTTTTTAATTTTTCTGTTTGTTTACTCATGATAATAATGTAGCAGCTCCTTATTGAATAGCATAGACATAAAACATCAATAGTGGCAATACATTAGGGGTATTGTCCAGGTAGATAGTAATAGTGTTTAGTGCACTTTATATAATAAACGTGGCAGGGCAATATTAGTATCTTTTACGAGAAAAAAATATTATTTGTTAACAATCGACTTCGTTGTAGCGATATTATTACATTGCATTAACATTATGAAAGCTATAAAATACTTATTATTTTTTCCATAACATGCAGTCCCTCATCTATATGCGTTTTATCCATCGTGAGTGCAGGCCTAAAACGTATGGTTGTATCGGCGCAGCCTAAAAACATCACATTTTGCGATAATCCCTTTTGAATAAATGCATCGCGGTGTGCCTGATCAGGAAAATCAAATGCGGAAAGCAAGCCTTTACCGCGTACGTTACTAATTATCTCATGCTTTTCTGCAAGTTTTAGCAATTGCTGCTGAAGGTAAGCTCCCATTTTAGCGGCGTTATTGCACAAATCATCCTCTTCTATAATTTCCATTATTTTAGACGAACGCACCATATCTACTAAATTGCCGCCCCAGGTTGAATTGATGCGTGATGATACCCTGAATACGTTGCCTTCAATCTCGTCAATTCGTTTACCGGCTAAAATACCGCATACCTGCATCTTTTTCCCGAAGGCAATAATATCAGGCCGGGCATCTTCGCCAAAGTGCTGGTGGCACCAAAACTTGCCGGTAAGGCCAACCCCGGTTTGTATCTCGTCATATATCAGCATGGCCTCGTTCTCATCGGCCAGTTGCCGTAATTGGCGCATAAACTCAACCCTGAAATGGTTATCGCCGCCCTCCGATTGTATGGGCTCTATAATAATGGCGCATATCTCGTCAGGGTTTTCAGCAAATGCTTGTTTTATCTGGGCTATAGATATTGCCTCACGATCGATCACATCCTGCAAATTCGCCTCATTTTGTGGGAACTGCATAGTGGGGTTACTTATCCGTGGCCAATCAAACTTGGCAAACCATTTGGTTTTGGCCGGGCTGGTGTTGGTTAAGCTTAACGTATATCCTGTGCGGCCATGGAAAGCCTGTTCAAAATGAAGCACTTTAAAACCTTTTTCGGTTTTGTGGCCTTTGGCAAAGTTCTTTTGTACTTTCCAGTCCATTGCTGCCTTTAAAGCATTTTCAATAGCCAGACCGCCGCCAGCTACAAAGAAGGCGTGGGGTAAGTAGTCCGGGATACCCACCCGCGAGAAGGTATCCATAAACTGGGCGTATTGCGTAGTGTAAATGTCCGAGTTTGAAGGGTTGGTTAGCGCGGCCAGCATCAGGCTTTTGATGAACGCGTCGTCGCCTAACATTTTGGGGTGGTTATAACCTAACGGCACCGATGCAAAGCAGGTAAAAAAGTCGAGTAGCCGGCGTTTGTTTTTTGAATCGTAAATGTAAACGCCTTCACTTTTTTCCATATCAAAAGTAAGGTCGAACCCATCGGCCAGGATGTGTTTACTTAAAGTTGCTTTAACGTTTTCGGGTGTAATTTTTAGGTTATACATAGGCTTTGTATTTCTACAAATATATCCAAAAACCCCCAAACAAGCTAATTTAGGCACTTTTTGAACCGGTTGGCCAAAAAGTAGGTTTAAACAATTTAAAGTTGGTTTTTGTACTGATAAGGATTTTGGTTTGCCTGATTTATTGCCAGGGCCGCAAAAAAATCAGTAGCAATTCTGCGTAAAATCCAGTTTTAAAACTTATCCTTCATTCCTAATACTCCCCAAATACCGCCGCTATGGATGGCTAGTATCTGGTCGCCGGGTTTAAAGTAGTTTTTACGGGCCAGGTCAAACAGGGCATATAGCATTTTGCCGGTATATATGGGTTCTATCAGGATACCTGTTGCTGCTACAAACTCTTTCACAAAGCCAATTAGTTCGGGCGTGGTTTTGCCATAACCACCAAAATGATAATCTGTATGCAGGTCGTAGTCGGTTGGAGTTGTCAGGTATTGATTTATCTCCCCGCGAATGAACTCGCCATTTTTAAAAACTGGGACAGCATGAAAGCGGGTACTTAATTGATGCTGCTGAATACCATTGATGATACCGGCTGCGGTGGTGCCTGTGCCGCTGGCACAAAAGATATGGTCGTAAGTTTGGGGCAGTTCGTCAACCAATTCGCTGCAGCCTTTAGCTGCTTCGGCAGATGCGCCGCCTTCATCAATGAAAAAGGCATCCATATCATCTGCAAAATATTTATTAAACAGGGCCGGCTTATCGCGGTAACTTTCCCTATCGGTAAAAATTAGTTGCATGCCATGCAGATCGCACATAAATAAGGTATCGTTCTGCACTGCTTCGCCACGCACTATACCGGTAGCCTTAAAGCCAAATTTAGCCGCAGCGGCAGCAGTGGCTAACAAGTGATTGGAGTAAGCGCCGCCAAAGGTAACCAGGTGGTTTTTGCCTTCGGACTGTGCCTTAATTAAGGTATATTTTAGCTTACGCCATTTATTACCCGAAATTATGGGATGTATCAGGTCGTCGCGCTTTATAAAAACTTTCAGCCCCTTTTCATCAAACAACGGGTGCTGTAATTGATGAACGGGGCTGAAAATTTCAAGTTCTATATTAAGCATTCAATAATTTAGAAACCGAAGCCGATACCGCCATTAACTGAAGTATACTCGCCCAGACTGCCTGATGCATATACACGGAAAATGGCAAGGTTTAGTTGAAATCCTAAGTCGGTACGTAAACCGCTAAGGCTATTTTGATTAATATTTACAGGATTGTTATAGGTTGTATAATATTTTTGACCCAAAATTGCGTTTGAGGTAACCGGGTAGTTGCCTAAAGCAGCAATATCTGTTGATGCTGTTTGATAAGCTACCGAAATAAACGGTGTAAAGAACGCCAGTTTTTTAGATAGAATGGCAGAAACATTAACACCTGAAAAATGACCCTCGATGCGTTGGTTACTAAAATCGGATGATTGTGATGCATTCAGGGGTTGTGCTCCGGCCTCGGGTTTAACACTTAAGTCTTTTTTGTAGGTTAACCTGTTATAACCAAAGGCAATAGCCAGATCAAAAGGTTTAGGTACTTTTTTCGCAAAATCTTGTATGATGTCATGCTTAATACCGAACCCAATCATCCCCACTGAGCCAATATCACCACTGATTTTTACTGTAGGGATAGTACGTATGGTGATGTCGGTATTATGCACCAAGCCTATGGTTAACTGAATGTTTGGCGCAGGTATTACCGATATTAAGCCTTTAGGCATATCAAAGTTGCCAACTGTATTACCGTTGTCATCTTTAATAGTCATGTTGGGTCCGTTTGTGGTGTTTCCGGCAAAAGTTGGGGTTATTGTATTAGAAGCGGAGGTAGGCGTAATGTGATTAGACAACCCGATCTTTGTTACATCGAAAGATTTATCGCTATTTGGAACCATAGCTATCGCAGCGGTAATCCTTAGGTCAAAATGCAATAGTTTTTTAGTTTTTGCTGTATTATTCCAGCCACTGTTTAAGCCGGTGCCAAAGCCTTTAAAAAGGGGCAGGCCATAAGCTGAAACAAGTTTGGTAGCATCAGCCGGACTTGATCTGATCAACTGGTCAAATCCATCCTGGGCGTTCGATTTTTGTATGCCGATAAAAAATATACCGGCAGTAATCAAGTAGTAAAGTTTTTTCATATTAGAGATTGAGGTTTATTTATTCAGCAATAATGAGGTATTTAATATTAAAAAACAACTATTTTTGCAATCCATGACAAATAATACTGACCTGCAAGATATTGAGGAACAGGACTTTTACGAGCATTTACGGGTAGTTGTAGATAAGGGCCAATCGTTGTTGCGCATTGATAAATTTTTGATGCACCGCATTGAGAATGCTTCGCGTAACCGCATACAAAACGCGATTGAGTTGGGTAATGTGCTGGTAAATGATAAAGCTATTAAGGCAAGCTACAAAGTAAAACCGTTGGATATCATATCGGTAGTGCTGCCGCACCCGCCCCGCGATACCGAAGTTTACCCTGAAAATATTCCCATTAATATTGTTTACGAGGATGATGATGTATTGATAGTAAACAAAGAACCTGGTATGGTAGTGCATCCCGGTTATAATAATTATACCGGTACACTGGTGAACGCCTTGGTTTATCACTTTCAGCAATTGCCAACAATGCCCGGTAATGATGGCCGCCCTGGTTTAGTGCACCGGATAGATAAGGACACCTCGGGCTTACTGCTGATCAGTAAAAACGAGCGCTCAATGACCTACCTGGCCCGCCAGTTTTATGAGCACACCATTAACCGGAAATATGTAGCCCTGGTTTGGGGAGATTTGCCCAAGGACGGCACCGTTACCGGCTATATTGGGCGCAGTGTGGCCGACAGGCGGGTAATGTCTATATACGATGATGAAGAGAAAGGGAAATGGTCGGTAACGCATTATAAGGTATTAGAGCGAATGGGCTATGTTACCCTGATAGAGTGTAAACTGGAAACCGGGCGCACGCACCAGATCCGTGCGCACATGAAGCATATCGGGCACCCGTTGTTTAGCGATGCTACTTATGGCGGCGACAAAATTTTGAAGGGTACTGTATTTAGCAAATACAAACAGTTTGTTGAAAATTGTTTCCAGCTGATGCCGCGACAGGCCCTGCATGCCCAAAGTTTGGGCTTTGTGCACCCATCCACCAAAAAAAATATTTATTTTGAAGCCGCTTTGCCTCAGGACTTTGAATCGGTGTTGAAAAAATGGCGCAGTTATACGGCAACATCTGCCGAACAAATGGGTTAAATAGGGTTAATGATCTGTAATGAAATCCACATTTATCAATTTTAACGACGAGATACTACCGGCAGAGAGCCTGGTAATAAGCACAGCCAACCGCGCTTTTAAGTATGGCGATGGCCTGTTTGAAAGTATGCGGTTGATGAAAGGCGAGTTGAAATTTACCGACCAGCACGCCGACCGCCTGCAACGCGGAATGAAAGCGTTAAAGATGGACGGCTATTCGCAAATGGATGCCTGGTTTTTAAAAGACAGGACCGAGACCTTAAGCGCACGCAACAAATGCAAACATGGCCGCATGCGTTTAACCGTTTATCGCGATGGTGATGGGCTTTATACACCTATCCGCAATAAAATAGGGTTTTGTATGGAACTGCAGCCTATGGACGAGCCCCGCTATTTTTTAAACGATAAGGGCTTAATTATGGATGTGTTTACCGAATTGGGTAAGCCGCTGAATTATCTGTCCAATATCAAATCGTGCAACGCGCTTACTTATGTAATGGCGGGTATATATAAAAGCCAGAATAAACTGGACGATGTGTTTATTATTAACCAAAATAAGTTTTTGTGCGAAGCCGGCAGCTCGAACGTATTTGTATTGTATAAAAATCACCTGTATACCCCGGCGTTAAGCGAAGGTTGCGTAGAGGGTGTGATGCGACAGGTGGTTATAAATATTGCCCTGCAAAACAATATCCCGGTAACGGAAGCCCAAATAAACCCCGAAATACTATACGAAGCCGACGAAGTTTTTTTAACAAACGCCACCCGTGGTATACAATGGGTAATGGGCTACGGCGTAAAACGCTATTTTAATAAGCTAAGCAAGTTTTTAATGGATGAACTGAATAAGTTATAACGCTTACTTATTCACCATACTTAGGGCTGCACCGGTATAGCGTGGGCCTGTGTTCGGGTATTTCCTTAATACGTTTTCAATATCGTTCAAATCGGTTTCAGTTAACACCACGTTTACCGATTGCGCATTCTCCATCAGGTATTTACGTTTTTTAGTTCCGGGAATAGGGATAATATCGTTACCCTGTGCAAGCACCCATGCAATGGCTAACTGCGCGGGTGTGCAGTTTTTACCATGCGCCAGTTCGGCAAAGGCAGCGGCCAGTTTAGTGTTGTTTTCGTAATAATCGCCCTGGAAACGCGGAATGGTGTGCCTGAAATCGTTTGATTTTAATTCCTCAGGATTATCGGGCAATGTGGCGCTAAACAAACCACGTGAAAGCGGACTAAAAGGGACAAAACCAATGCCCAGTTCGCGACAGGTGGCCAGTACCTCTTTTTCAGGATCGCGGGTTAATAACGAATACTCGCTTTGCAGTGCCGCAATGGGGTGCACACTTACGGCCTTGTGTAACGATTCGGCTGATGCTTCAGACAAGCCCAGGTAACGCACTTTGCCTTCTTTTACCAACTGGGCCATTCCGCCAACCATTTCCTCAACAGGCACTTTAGGATCAATTCGGTGGGCATAGTATAAATCTATCACTTCAACATTCAGGCGTTTCAGACTGCCCTCAACCGCTTTACGCATATAAGCCGGCGAACCGTCGAATGCGCCAAGCTTGCCATCAGTCTGCGGTACAAAGCCAAATTTAGTGGCAATAAAAACTTTATCGCGGTTTGGTGCCAGCACTTTGGCAATCAGTTCCTCGTTAATATGCGGACCGTAAATGTCGGCGGTATCCCAAAAGTTAATACCCAGTTCAATAGCCAGGTTTAAAACTTCTATAGATTCGGCATCATCGCGCGTGCCATAAGCATGCGACATGCCCATGCAGCCTAAACCAATAGCCGAAAGCTTTTCGCCGGTGTTTCCTAATTCCCTGTATTTCATAAGTAGTTAATCTTTCAAATAGTAACAGGAATCTATTGCTCCTGTTTACTCGATTATGGCAAATTGCGATAAGTTGACAAATTCCTGTATTCGACCAGCAACTTCTGCTTGCGTTAGGTTTTTCAGTTTTTCGGTGCCAAATTTCTCTACGCAAAATGATGCCAGTGCCGAGCCATAAATAATAG